>Ga0180120_10000570_pt1 | contig 18834 bp, 21 predicted proteins | sample CPBDNA_3_FD_129677 | JGI IMG/M metagenome (GOLD analysis project Ga0180120, IMG submission 129677) | Freshwater to marine salinity gradient microbial communities from Chesapeake Bay, USA - CPBay_Spr_31_0.2_DNA (version 2) (version 2) | ecosystem: Environmental > Aquatic > Marine > Coastal ... | reverse complement strand
TATTGAAGAAGCTAAACAGATTAAAGATAAAGATATAGCTGATGCATTACAGTTACCACCAATAAAATTACATTGTTCTGTATTAGCAGAAGAAGCTATTAAGAAAGCTATATCAGATTACAATCCTCAGATAGGACACAACAACCCACCAAAACTTGACAACTGAGCGAACGCTGTTATAATAGATATATGATCTTAACAAAAAAGAAGTTTACTAATTCAGTTGAAGAACTAGTTATCAAAAAAGAATTATCCTATATAGACGCGATCGTTTACTTTTGTCAACAGAATCATTTAGAACCTGATTCAGTCAAAGGATTGATAACTCCTCCCTTAAAAGAGAAAATCAAAGCTGAAGCTGTAAATCTTCGTTTTTTAAAAGAAGAATCTAACGCGAAACTACCAATATAAAATATGAGACCACAAAAACAAAAAACTTATCAGAACAATAAACATTTCAACAAACCTAAGAGACATGAAGGTCCACCGCCGTTTGATGTTATGTTAAGACAGTTTAAAAAGAAGTGTGAAAGAAAAGGTATTGTAGCAGAAGTTAGAGAAAGACAGTATTACGAAAAACCAGCTGAGAAAAGACAGAGAAAAAAGAAAGAAGCTGTTCGTAGAGAAAGAATTAATCAACTAAACAACAACACATTGGGTAGAGCTAAAAGATATTATTAATGACGAGTAGAGAAGGATTCGATGCCTACTGTTTGTACTTAGCTATTAACAATCATTTTAATACAGAGTCTTATGACTTCTTCAAGTACAACGGTAAAGTACCAGTAAAGTTACCAGCGTTTCTAAAAAGAAATGACAAGTATCATTTTGCTAAGTTAGCTAGAGAACATAGAGATGAACTTAAAGATTTTCTAGTCGCTAACTTATCTAAACAGAAATACTATGTAAAGAATCTTTTAGATAATGAATGTATTGATAATTATAAAGAGTTTAAAAAGAAGAAACAGAAATTGACATACACTATTACAGAAGATATGAGATATTTGTATGACAGGTATGACACTTTAGATGATGTCTTAGAAGTACAGAAAGGTCAACATAGTGTCATACTTAAAGAATTCTTAGGTAAGAATATACAACCTGAAACATTCATAGCGTTCGATAATATGTTTGGTATCTTTGAAGACTATGATGAAATGATACAAGAACAATTCATTTGGCCAAAGATAAAAATAAGATTAAATAAATTAAAACCGTTCATAGAGTATGAACAACAAAAACTAAGAACAGTAATGAAAGGAATATGGCTACAGCCTACATCATAGGTAACGGTCCAAGTAGAGCTGATGTATCTTTACATACATTAGAAGGTACTACATTTGGTTGTAATGCTTTGTATAGAGACTTTGCACCTGACTATTTGATATCTGGTGATTCTACTATCATCAAAGAGATTTGTAAATCAGATTACCCAAGTCATAGTAAATGTATCTTTCCGGACTTTGATCCTGTTCCGAAAGATTATAAAGAAATGATTCTTATGGGATTCGATCCGTCTTTCACTATTAAAGAATCAGATTTAGACAGACATAATAATGTCTGGATATTTGGACTTCAAGATGATATCTCAAAGATCATGGAAGTTCATGTCATAGGTGTTGATCCATCATGGCAAATACAGAATATGAAAGGTACAGAAGAAGACCCTAGATTTAGTGTTAACTTCTTTGCCGGAAGTCAAGCTATGGCTCAGGCTTCTATAATGGGTTTCGATGAGGTGTGTCTTGTTGGTTTCGATTCTATATGGAACTTTCAAGATGATACTTATCAGAATATCTATGCTGGTACTAATGCCTATAAAAGAGAGAAAGAAACTTCTCGATTGAGGGTTGGTACTAGTGATCCTAACTCACTATTAGGAACACAAGAAGCACAGATAAAAAAAGTGATTGACAGATTTGAAGATGTCGATTATACTATATACTATGAAGGAAATAAAAAACCTTTAGAATATAATAGTTTTACATAATGAATAAAGTGGATAAAATAATAAAATAATAAAATTAAATATACAAGGAGAATACAATGTCATTTAATGAATTAAAACGAAGTCGCGGTGGCTTCGATAAACTACAATCCGCGTTAGAGTCCGAATCCTCGGAAAAGAAATCTTATGGAGATGATCGTTTCTGGAAACCTGAACTAGATAAATCTGGTAATGGTTATGCAGTACTTCGATTCTTACCAGCAACTAATGGAGAAGAACTTCCATGGATCCAATATTGGGATCATGGTTTTCAAGGTCCTGGTGGTTGGTTCATAGAGAAATCTTTAACAACTCTAGGAAATGATTGTCCTGTTTCAGAGTATAATACTACTCTATGGAATAGTGGCGACGAAGCCCAAAAGGATCAAGCAAGAAAACAAAAACGAAGACTACACTATGTAGCGAATGTTCTTGTTGTCTCAGATCCAACTCATCCTGAGAATGAAGGTAAAGTAATGCTTTATCGTTTCGGTAAAAAAATCTTTGAGAAAGTCAAAGATGTAATGCAACCTCAGTTCGAAGATGAGAAACCTATCAATCCGTTTGATATGTGGGAAGGTGCAGACTTTAAACTTAAAGTCAGAAAAGTAGATGGATATTGGAACTATGATAAATCAGAGTTTTCTAATCCTGCTCCGATCTCAGAAGATGATTCTGTATTAGAGGGTATCTACAACAAACAACATTCTCTAGCAGAACTAATTGCTCCAGATCAATTCAAATCTTATGATGATCTGAAAGCTCAATTAGACAGAGCGTTAGGTTTGGGTGGTGTTGAAGTATCTACAGCAACAGCAGAAACAATAGCAGATGATAATACATCAGCTGTTTCAGCGACAGCGAAAGAGACACCTTGGGCTGATTCACCAGCACCTGTAAGTAATTCAGAAGATAGTAGTGATACAACTATTAGTTATTTTGAAAAACTAGCCAACGACCAGTAAGAAAGTTATAAATACTATAACCTATTAAGGATAAGGGAAGAGCTCTTCGTGTCAGAGCTTGAACTAACTCATTTTCAGAGTTAGTGGGACGGTTGAGAATGGGGATTCTTAACATTCAATGAGGAAAGATATCTAAAGCGGCAGGAGATATCGGTATTAACGGCGGGACAGAGGGGCCAGTTTATACACTTTTATTCTATTGGGCTAACGCCATATTACTAGCGAATGAATCTTGAGGTTCTGTACCTGTTGGTACTATTGTGGTTGTTGAACTAGCTTCATTGACAGTATTGTTATTTTGTTGAACTATTTGATTAGCTCTTTCCATTGTATTGTCAGCTCTTCTATCAGCTAAAGACTTTTCTCTTTCAGCAAACTCTTGAGCTTGTCCAGCTTTCTCAACTTCAAAGGCTGCCTTTTCTTCATCAACCTTTTGTCTCATACCTTTAGCACCAATGTCTACAGGATCTAAGTCATATTTCTCACCAGGTATCAATTTATTAATACCTTTGATAACCATGTTGATACCATTTTCAAGACCTGTCATGACAGTTGCGAAGAGTGATTTTAATCCTAACCATATAGACTTAAATGTATTACTAAGAAATGTTACAGCTTTATCTTTCCATAGTACTAGTTGATCCATTACTATACCAAATCCATTTGAAATCTGTTGCCACTTAGCCATGATCATATCTTTATTTTCTATGAACTTATCTCTTAAGTACATCACTCCGAATATTAGAGCTGCTACAGCTAAACCGATTAGAATTACGGGTGCTAACATTGTTAAACCTGCTACGAGAATAGAAGCTGCTGATGCTAACATACCACCAACAAAACTAGCTACTGATACAGCTATTCTTTTAGCTCCAGATAATAAAGAAGTACCAGCTTTCTTCATTGTAGCACCTATAGATTTTACACCACCCATGAAACTTGCTCCAGCTTTTTTCAATGTTTTAATAGGATGCATAATACCATTACCAATACTTTTAAAAGTCTCTCCCATTTTATTGGTAGATTCTCTTAAATTATCCAGAGACTTGTCTAAGAATGATTTATTCTCAGAATATCTTTTATCTGGTGAACCATCGGCTTTGAGTTTCTTCTCTTTCTTATCTTTTTTACCACTAAATGGATTAAAGAATTCTTTAACATTATCCATACTCGCTTGCCAGTCAATAGTACCATCTTCTTTTTGTGCTATCATACCACTAAGAGATTTACCAAGAAGACCACTATTTTTAATGTTAACTAATAACATATTACCTAGAGTTGTACCTATAGCAGTAACGATTGCTAGAATAGATTTAATACCAGGTGCCTCAGCGAGCAGACTCAGGCCACCAGTAATTTGTTTAAAGTCTTCTTTAAGAGCATCACCCAATTTAGCACTTTGAGATTTTAATGCTAATCCTAACTGTTCAAAGTTAGTCATAGCAGCGAGGTCTCTTTTTCTTTGAGCTTCAGCTTGTTCTTCTTTAGCTTTATTATCTTTTTCGTCTTTTTTACTTTTTTCTATTTGAGCAGCAGCTTCATCTTCAGCAGCCTTGACAAAAGCTGTCTTCATATCATCGGTGCCCATAAGCATCCCTGATAATTTATCAGATAGTGATTCGTGATGTTCACTAGCTTCTTTACTCTTATAAGCTTCTGCTTGAATCTTTGAGAGTATTGAACCGCCTATTGTAGCTTCTGCCATGTGTTATTCCTAGTTAGGGTTAGTGTCACCGTGTTCTTTAGCTGCACTTGAAGTGTATAGACCAAACCATGCTGCTCCTGCTCCGACTAATACAGATATTAAACCTGATTGTTCTAATGTTGGATCAGTTAAATCCATAAACCAGAATGTAGCATAGTATAGTAAGTACATATAGATACCTAAGAATGCTCTTGGAATAATTCTCCAAGCATCTATTGTCTTAGCAGCGAATACCCATTTCTGCCACGGGTTCTTTCTATCTTCTTGTGTTAGTTCAAATATCTCTTGTTTTAGTTGACCTATTTCGTCAACCATCTGCATGAACTTTTTAAGATCAATTTCGACCTCGTTTCTGTCCATATCTCCGTGAAATTGTCCACTTGGATTATTCATTGTTATCTCCTCATTTTTTGTTCGTGAGCTTTTTGTCTTTGCTCTTCTTCTTCTAAATGTTTCATTAGAAGTTGAACATATACTTCCCTCTCCCAGGGTATCATATTGTTCAGTTCTGTTAAACTGTACTTATGATGTTGCATTAAACCGAAGTTTGTATGAATTAAATTATATAGACTTTCATGAGAGAGGGCTAGCCGAAAAAATTTCCGATTCCCACTAATTCATATGAATTATTCTCATTACATTTTTCACAATCATAACTTCCATTAATTCTCAATGTTTTGACATTAACAAAGAACGCTTGAATCTTTTCAAACATATCTAAAGACATGCTATCTAAGAAATTCATTAGTTCTTTCTCTGTGAAATCATCTCTAGTATGAATCTCATCTCCGTCAATAATTGAATTAATACATTTAGCTACAACTTCAAAAATTACTCTTGGGTCCTCTGAATCGTTTAAATTTACTGAATTAACAACTTGATAACTCGGTACATTTAAATCTATACTAATAGTATCTGTAACTTTAACTACATGATCTACTACTTGTTCAGGTTCTTTTACAATGGTTTGTTCTAATTGTACTACAACTTTATTAAGTTCGTTACAATGATCACATTCCATTTGTACATCAGCTGTTTCACCAACTGATTTAATTCTTAATTGTAAAAATAAATATTCTAAATCAATAGTAGCTAAATCTTTAGCATCTATATCATCACAACATATATCAATCAATCTAATCATTTCACTAATTTGTTCATTAGTGTTTTCTGATTCTTGTGCTACTAATAACACTTTTTGTTCACCAACTAGAAACGGTCTATAAGTGACTGTTTCACCAGATGATGGTAAGACACAACTATGTTTAGGTGTGTCAAGTACTGGTAACGCCATAATTTATTTCCTCATAATATTATATAACTATTTAGTCGTTCTATCCGAACAACTTATCATTTACTTTCTTATCAAGTTTTGATCTTATATTTCTCATCTTCTTCTTAAACAATCCACCAAGTAATCCACTAGGTGAATTATCGAATGTTGAAGACCAAGTTCTGAATGTAAACTCAACATCAAATGTTTGTACAGTAGTAGTCTCTGCTGTAAACCCTACACCTGATACATTCGTTGGAAAAGCTTCGTGTAACTCTACAGAATAGATTGGTATATTGTCAACACCTAACTGTTCTATTTTTACTTGACCATGATAAGTCTCAGGATATTGAAGATTGTATGCTTCATCATACATAAAACTCTGCCAGAGTTCCATCATTTGTTTATCTTCGTAAGTTGTATCTAACATAAATGTACAAATAACTTTATTTTCGTATTCTATACCTGTTACATATTCTCTATTGGGTGTAGCTCCACCGTAATTTTTAGCTGTTGTTACCATAGTCTTACCAGGTGTTGATACAGCTGTACATCTAAGACCTCTACTTCTCATCTGTAGTGACTTGGGTCCTCGAATCTCTACATTGAATCTATCACTTCTACTCATAGAATCCATATGATTCATAAATCTGTTTATGTTCATTAAAATTTACTCCTACTTTCATTCCAGACTGTATTCTTATCAACTTTTCTAAATGATTCTGTTGGTAAGAAGATAGCTATTTCCCAGTCAGCTGGTTCTATTAATAATAATGGTGATTGTATTTGATTACTCAAATAATGTTTTAAACATGGTTTAAAGAATCTCATTTTTGATGTACTCTTTAAAAGTTGATAAGTTACATTCATTTTTGTTGTTCTATCGTATTTGTCATTGTTCGTAATGTCATATAACTCATCTAAAAATTGGGCCCTAATTAAAGGGTGTAAGTAATGTAAATTAAGTCCATAAAAACCACCTTTGGCTTTTTGAACAGGGATACATAATGGAAACCTATCATAGTATGGTAATGTCGCTTTTGTCTTTGGATCATATTGAAAATTATACATTGACCCATATACTTGTCGTGATCGTGTTGGACCATCTCCAATCAAAGCGGCGCGAGAGACTTTTCTGTTACTTACTGTGGAACGAAACCATTCCATTGAAGCTTTTGTTCGAGCGGCTATACCAGCTCTGAACGCTTCTTGTTCAAGTTTGTCGAATAGTCTCCCTGCCATTATTATAAACTCTTAAAATTTATGAGTGAAATGTAAAGACACAGCGTCTCCAAATTCAACTTCACTTTCTTTAACATCACTCATTACAAGTAATCCTAGAGTCATGCTGTCAGATAAAGACCAGTCAGCTTTTAACATCTTGACTTCTCTACCATCAGACCATTCTCCAAGTTCTAAGCTGACATCAGCCCATGAAATGAAAGGTAAACCAATATTATACCATTCATAATCCATGTCTAAGTCAACACCTTCAGCTTTACCGTATGAGAAAGATTCATATCCGACTTGCCAGATTCTTTCTTCAAAATCTAATCCATCAGAATTATCTCCACTATAACGATAAGCTATATATTCACCATTGAACCAGAAACCTGATTCGAATGATTTTGTGAATCCACCGTAAAAGTCAGATTCTAACTCTCTATCACCGTCGATATCAACGCTTGAGTTCCAGTTACCTATATAAAAACCTTGACCAAGGTCTTGTTCTATACCAAAGTTCACTGCTAGTCCATGATCAGATTGTGTTTGACCACGCCACATATAGTCAGTGCTGATTCCAACATGACCACTCATTGCTAATGTAGATGTACTCAATAGTACACTACTTAATAATACTAATAATTTATTCATATATTCTCCTATTTTATTTGTATTAACATTATAAAATACATAATGTAGTTTAAATAGTATTTATGTCACTTAGTAGATGTTTATATCTTTTTCTGTAAGAATTCTCCATTTCCACTTACGATCTTTACAATATGACATAGCTTGAGTCCATTTAGCTTCATTTACCATATAAGTTTGTACTTCTTTAAGATATCGCTTAGATGTTCTACCTGTCTTTGTAAGTTTCTTCTTTGGATTGGGTGGTGAACATTGACTAAAGGGTTTAACTTCAATCAGTTCTTCTACTATCATGCCTTTTGAATTCCGATACTTCATATAGAAGTCTGGAAAGTATCTGTGCACACGATTGTCTACCGGTGATACATAAGGTATAATGATTTCTTCCGATCCCCATTTAAGTACTGAAGGATTATTGTCTAAGTACACCATGAATCTACGCTCTAATAATGAACGATAAATAATGTTACTAGGGTTTCCTTTGTACTTATTTGGATTCTTCGGTCTAAACTTTCCTTTATAAGACATAAATAACTATAAAGTATATATTACAATTCAATTATGGCCATATTAAAAAAGACAAAAAAGACACTTAAGAACCACATAGGTTCTGTTAGTGGTGATCTTAATTCAGCGTTTTCAAAACTAAAAAGTAAGTTTGGAAGTGTAGGTAACTTCTCAAATTCTTTTGATCAAAGAATATCAGATGGTTTATCTGATTTACTTACAGGTGCTACAGGTATTCGTACATCTAACATACCAGAAATTTCTAGTGAAGTTCTATCTATGAAACAAAAGAATAGAGAAGCTAGAGCTCAAATTCTTAATAAAGATCAAAGAACTAGTGGTACTCCGGGAAATAAAATCGCACCAATTACTTTTCCAGAAAACTTTCTTGGAGAGAACAATAAAAATATAGGATTAACAAACTATATTCACTTTCGATCTTTACCTACTAGAAGTGAAGCTAAAGACAATGATCTTGTTGATATCTTTTTATATGTACCCGAAGAAATGACAGATGGTACTAATCTTACTTACGCAGCTGGTGAGAAATCTTTAAAAGATTCGATCATTGCTAAACTAATGACATTCGGTGAAGGTACAGATCAAAATATTTTCGGACAAATAGGTAGAGCTGGTAAAGAAGCTATTATGGGTGATATCGGAAAAGCTTCAGCTGGTAGAGTTATTAACCCTATGAAATTTCAGTTATTTGAAGGTGTAGAATTTAGAACATTTTCATATAGTTTTATTTTATATCCTAAAGATGAGAAAGATTCAAGAGTTATTAGAGAACTTTCTCATTACTTTAAAAAACTTTCATTACCAGGTATAGTACCAGATTCAGGTGGAAGAACTTATTCATTTCCATGTGAATGGGCTATCAGATATCATGGACCAATCAAAGAGTGGATAGATTATCCAATGACTTCTGTTCTAACTAAAGTAGAGACCAATCAAGCGACAGCGGGTACAGCTAGAATGATTGACGGTGCACCAGTAGCCGTTGAGTTAACATTAGAGTTCCAAGAAGTATTAACACTTGATAGAGATAAGTATGAACAAAGAGTTTCAGCATTTACTCAAGGTAATACTCAGAACAGAGAGAATTCTCAAGAAGGTGGAACAATAAATGATATTGTGGGTAGAAACACAAAAAGAAGTGATGGTAGAGGTGATAGATCAATTGGTACAAAAATAAATGATGCTACAGGATTAAATTTACCAACTCATTTAGGTGACAATAGAGGGGATGGATAATCATGGCACAAGGATTTTTTAAAAATATACCAAATATAAACTATGATTTCAATAGTGACGGAAAGTTTTTTGAAGCTAAGGATTTATTCCGTAAAGTTTCAGTATGGAGTTATCTACAAGAAGGTGTCTCTGGATATAACTACTATCGTATAGCAGATGGAGAAAGACCTGATGCATTAGCTTCTAGGTTGTATGGTGACGGTACAATGTATTGGACATTCTTTTTAGTCAATGAAAATTTACAAGACTTTAATGATTGGCCTATGTCACAACAATTATTACATAAATTTGTAAATAGAAAATATTCAGGTACTGTATTAGAAGCTTCTAGTTCAACAGACATAGTTTCATTCAATCATGATACTAATGTTTCGAGTAAGTTTACATTAGGTGAAAAAGTATCTCAATCATCATCAGGTGCTTACGGTTTCGTTACTAAAATTGATCCGACACATAATAGAATAATATTAAATAGTGTACAAGGTACATTTACAAACAATACAGTTGTTGGTAGTGATTCAACTAAGAGTTTTACTGTAACTTCTGTAATTGATGAAAAAGACGCTGTACATCATTATACAGATTCTAATGGATTACTTACTACTGTACCTACAAACAACACACCAGTTTCTAATGAGAAATACGAAAGAGATTTAAACGAAGAAAGACACTTAATAAGATACATTGAACCGAAATACATAGGTACTATTGTTCGTGAATTTAAAGAAATAGTAAGAGACTAAATTATGCCAGCAGCATTGGATACAGCTTCACCGTTAAGTTATGAATTAGATGTCATGACAATCGTCAATAATGAAGGTGATGGATTTGACATTAAAGAAATATTTAAAGAATGTAATATTTATGAATCTATACATAGAAACTTCTTACTCGGAGAAGTTGTCATATCTGATCAGGTAGGATTTTTAGAAAACGCTAAACTATTCGGACAAGAATCTATAAGAATAAGATTCAGACAACCTGTTGGATTAACTGGTGATGATATTGATGAAGATGATGTAATTGATAAAGTCTTTAGAATATATAAAGTAGACTCAGTAATGAGAATTAAAAATTCAGCTCAAGTCTTTAAAATTAATTTCTGTTCACCAGAAATGTTAAAATCAAAAAGAAGTAGAATCAGTCAGGCCTTTAGAGGTTCATTTACAGATATAGCAGCTGTTGTAGCAGAAGATTACTTAGGAATAATCAATGAAGATACTACTGATAAGTTTCAACCTCATTTTGAAGTAAGAGAAAAATCTCAAGGTGATAATTATCATGTTGTAGTTCCAAATTGGACTGTAGGATATACTATTAATTGGTTATGTAAACAAGCTCAAGGTATTGATTCGAATAGTGGGTTACAAGATTCATTCTACTGGTACCAAACAGCTAATGGTGGTTACAGAATACAATCACTAGCTAGTATGATGGAAATTCAATACGGTGGTGGTAGACCATTTATTTATTCAGACGCTTTCGGACAAGATGGTAAAGACTTACCATACGATATGACTGATGCTGACGGACTAGTAGGTATGGGTCGAAGAATATTAGGATACAAAATTGAAACTCAAGCTGATGTTTTGAGAGGTATTACAGAAGGTCTATTTACATCTAAACAAACAACAGTTGATAATACATATAAATTTTATACAGAGAAAACATACAACTTCTTAGAAAAACATTTTAGTGGTGACGGTCAATCACTATCTCCACACCCATTTATTCGTACACAACCAGAAACACTACATATAGGTAGTGCGGCGTTAGAAGGAGATGTAAATATTGTAGGTAGTATGGAAGACAAAGCTATTGGTGACTTTCATACAGGATATCAAATATTAACTAGCGATTCATCTTTTGTGAATGATGATAAAGATGATATACATCAAGCTAATCATTTTACACACTTAGGTTCATCTCAGTTTAGAAACGCTGCTAATCAGTTATTAAAATATAATACTATGAGTGTGGCGTTATCAGCTAGAACAGATATTTCAGTTGGTACATTGATAAATTTACAATTACCGTCAGTAAGACCTGGTGAAGAATCTAAAGAACAAAAGTTTCAAGGTGGTAATCATTTAATTACTCAGATTAAATGGTCTATGACTAAAAATCAGTTGAGAACAGATTTGAAAGTAATTAAAGATTCATTAATGAATAACATTGAAACATCAGAAATGGATTATGGTGAGACAGAAAAAATATGATATATCAAGGTAAGACAGGATTCAATTGGTTTACAGGTGTTGTAGAAGACAGAAATGATCCATTGTTTTTAAATAGAGTTCGTGTTAGAATACATGGTTCTCATACACACGATAAACAAATGATCGCTACACCTGATCTACCGTGGTCAGAAGTAATGATGCCTACAACTTCACCATCTCTTTCTGGTTTAGGTACAACAACTCATGGTCTAGTTGAAGGTAGTACTGTAATGGGTTTCTACAGAGATCATTTAGAGATGCAAGATCCTGTAGTCATAGGTTCTTTTATCGGAACACCTCAAAAATTTTATAGAGTAGATGAAGAAGTAGACAATGAAGGTACTAGAAAATTTACACAAGTTCCAAGATCAACAGAAGACGGATTCAACGATCCACGATTAGATAGTGAGTCTTCTTACAAAGGTAAACCAGACGGTCCAAGTCCGAAACATATTAACAGAGCTTACGGATTAACATTAGCTTTAGATAAGTCACCAAAGAATCAAGGTGGTGACGATGCTATTAATTATCCAAGAGAATTATATCTTGGTACTTCCGATGTTAATATTCTCGCGAGAGACTATGATGATAAAACATATCCCATTATTGAAATAGAAGAAGGTGAACCAAAACGAGATTATGTCGAACCAGTATATCCATTTAATCATGTACACGAAACAGAATCGGGTCATGTATTAGAATTAGATGATACACCAGACAAAGAAAGAATACATTTATATCATAGAAAAGGTACAAGAGTAGAAATAGATAAAGACGGAAACTACATAGAGAAAGTAGTGAAAGACAAATACTCAGTTGTATTAGGAGATGATACTGTTACTATAAGTGGTAATGTTACAGTCAATATTACAGGTGATGCCGATATATCAGTTGGTGGTAAAACTAATATAACTTCTGTAGATGATATTACTATGATAGCACCGAAGATTAAACTGAACGGATAATGAGTACAGCTACATTTAAAGTTAATCCTATAACTGTACCACCACTTGAGTGTCCGAAAGTTATTCTTCCGACTAAAGGTGATCTAGTTAATATGTTTAGTCAGTTAGCTAACTTACCAGCTCAACTTATAGTAGCGGGTCAAGAAGAAACCGCTAAACAGATACAAGATATATTAGATGAAGTTCGAAGTCTTCTATCAATCTATGATCCCAAGTTTGAAGGTATTTCAATTCCTGAAATAGAATGGGAGATAATGATTACTAGATTAGTTCAAGATTATCCTATGTATGTTCAACAGAAATTATTAGAATTAATTAGTAAACTAGTACCTATAATTTTTACAATACCTGTATTAGGATTATCGATTGATATATTAAAAATATTTACACCAGAAGGTATAGCTGATATTAAAAAACAATTATCAGAAGAAGTTGATAAGTTTTGGGATATGTTACCTGACTCATATAAAATGTTTGGTGGTGATTTTGGGTTATCATCAAAAGAATTAAAAGTAGAAACTGTATGGTCTTACATTCGTAGTAAGTTGAATGGTGGTATGACAGGTTTATTAACAGCAGCTTTCGATAAATTAATTGGTATCTTTTCAGAGATATGGGATCTATTAGGATTACCTGATCTACCGATACCATTACCAGATTTAAATGTAGAGTCGATATTACAATCTATTATTGATGCTTGGAAAAAGAAAGTTGAACAAGGTAAAGCTACATACGCTGATCTAATAGAAGAATTAGAATCAGTTAAGTTAGCTGGGTTCGATCTAATATCATTGATAGGTGGTAAGATTGAAGAATCAGTAGAGACAGCTGAAAGAAAAATAGAAAGATTAATGGAAGCTGCTAGAGACTTTGGTGAAAACTGGCCAAGATATATGTTAGTAAAATGGATGGAGAAAGTAACAAAGTTCTTTGAACAGATTGGTCTTGGTGCATTAGTAGAATGGATCACATTTACATTTTGTGATTTTTTAAATATATTAGGATTTCCTAAAACAATCGATCTAAGTTTTTCAGAAGATATAACAGAAGGTAAGACAAGTACAGCGGTACTTCCGACATAAATAACTATATGGCTCAGTTTAATAGTAAAAATCAAAGTTCGCGAGTATCCAGAAGATGGTTTACAGATATAGATGTTAATATGACTTTACATCCACAAAGTGGTGACTTAGTTTTAAAATATGATATCAATGCTATAAAAAGAAGTATAAGAAACTTACTAACAACAAACACTTATGAAAGGCCATTTAAACCTAGTCTGGGTATAGATTTATCAGCTATGTTGTTTGAATTAAGTACAATGGGTACTGATGCCATTGTATTAGAACAAGATATTATCAGTCTAATAAATAGATTTGAACCAAGGGCTGTTGTTACAAATGTTGTTTCATCTTTAAATGGAAATGACTTGAATGTAACATTAAATCTGGTAGTTTCAAATGATCCAAGACCACAAGAATTAAGTATAACACTAGAGAGAGTAAGATAATGGCGACGATAAACAGTTCAAACATTAACATAACAGATTTAGATTTTGATGATGTATCAAGTAGTCTAAAAGAATATTTAAAAGGCCAATCAAATTTAAAAGATTATGATTTCGAAGGTTCTAATTTAGCTATACTAATAGATTTACTAGCATACTCAGCTCATACATCAGCTTTCAACGCGAACATGGTAGCATCAGAAATGTTCTTAGACACAGCACAGATAAGAAAGAATGTTGTATCAAGAGCTAAAGAACTTGGTTACACACCTAGTTCAAGAACAGCAGCTAAAGCTAGTTTCGATTTGATAGTTACAAACCCAACAGTCGCGGGTACGACACCAACTAGTTTAACAATTAATAGAGGTCACGAATTCACAACTGTATTTGACGGAACATCATATACATTTATAGTGTTAGATAATAAAACAATCACACCTTCAACAGGTCAATTTAAATTTGAGAATTTAGAAATTTATCAAGGTAGACTTTCTTCTGATTTGTACAGATATGATAATCAAGTATCAAACCAAAGATTCCCTATGTTAAATCCTAATATTGATACATCAACAATTACCGTTAATATTACTTCAAATAATACAGTTACAGCTTGGAGTAGAGCAGGTGATTTAACAGGTATTACATCAACTTCAAATGTGTGGTATTTACAAGAGAATGATGAAGGATTATTTGAACTATATTTCGGAGATGGTATTATTGGTGCTGAACCGAAAGATAGTGATCTAATAACAATCTCATATTTAGTTACAGATAGTAATCACGCTAACGGTGCTAATATTTTCTCAATGTCTACATCTATCAATGGAAACTCAGCTGTAACATATACAAATACAGTCAGTGCCTCTGGTGGTAAAGATATTGAAACACCAGATCAAATTAAATTCTCAGCTTCTAAATTCTACACTTCTCAGAATAGATTAGTTACAGTACAAGATTACAAAGCTAAGTTACAAGAACTATATCCTGGAGCTGATTCAATAGCTGTATGGGGTGGTGAAGATAATGATCCACCGAAATATGGTAAAGTATTTGTAGCTTTGAAACCATCACAATATTCAAACAATTTAACAACAGCTGAGAAGACATCATTGACAACTAAGTTATCAGACTTGAGTGTCTTAACAGTTAGACCTGAAATTGTAGACGCTGAAATATTACAAATTTTACTAGACACTAACTTTAAATATGATCCGACTAGAACATCTCAAACTAAATCAGCGTTAGAAACACTAGTAAGAGCTACACTTCTTTCTTTTGATGATTCAGAACTTACAGGTTTTGATACATTGTTTAGACATTCACAATTATCTACAAAGATAGATAGTACAGAAAATTCTATTCTCTCTAATATCACAAATGTCAAACTAAGAAAAAACTATACAGTTACAGTAGACGGTACAGCGTCATCTATTAAATTAGATTTTGGTAATGCGGCTTATAATCCACATTCCGGTCATAACGCTTCAGGTGGTGGTATTCTATCTACAACAGGATTTTTCTTGTCAGGTGATTCAAATAACTATTTCTTTGATGAAGACGGAAAGGGTAATGTAAGAAGATATTACTTAAACGGTTCAACAAGAGTGTACTCAGATAATACAGCGGGTACAATAATATATTCAACAGGTGTAATAAGTATTAATTCATTGACATATAGTTCAACATCTAATACAGATACATCTATAGATTTCACAATGATTCCAAGTTCGAATGATGTAATTTCAACGAAGAATCAATTGCTGGATATCACGGCTTCTGAAATATCAGTTACAGGTGTAGCAGATACAGTAGCTAGTGGTGAAACGAGTGCTGGAGTGGGTTATACGACCTCATCTAGTTATTCTTCATAATGATCTATGTATATGCATAGAGTAAAATTCCCTAGTAATAGGGTTCAAATAATGCTAATAAGAGGAAACTAAAATGGCAGATAAAAAAATAACCGCGCTTACGGATTTAAGCACAAGTGTAGCAGGTGAAGACCTTCTTCATGTAATTGATGATCCTTCTGGAACACCAGTAAACAAGAAACTTTCAGTATCGAACTTCTTGAACTACTTACCAGATTTCATCGCGTTCGCTGAAGCTGAAGATGCTAAAACAGGTGACTCACAAGCAGCGTCTGTAACGACAGCAATTACTAACCATACTGTATCAGCAGCGAATGATGATTTATCATTAGCAGCAGGTGTAGCAGGTCAGTTAAAAATTATCTACTTGAAAGCTCTATCTAACTCTGGAACTTCCAGAATTACACCAGCAGCTTTAACAGGTGGTACAACAATTACTTTGAACGCAGTAGGTGATTCAGTATTGTTAATGTATTCAGGTACATTATCTAGCTGGGTAATCTTAGGTGGTAATTCATACGCAGTAGCGTAAGGTAATTAATAGTTAGTTATGCCTATTTTTCATAACAGAATAGCCGATCAAGTCGAGGAACTTCTACCTGATTTTTATCAGACAGATGGACCTCGATTTGTCTCTTTTCTCAAAGCTTACTTTGAGTTCTTAGAGAAAGGTCAACTTGTTTATAAAGACGCGGCAGATATTGACTACATTGGTTTAGAAGATGGAACAACAGCAGGTGAGTCTTTCAACTCTGCAGGTGAAAGAGGTAATCTTTTACAAGAACCTGGAACTTTTGCTCCGTCTTCTATAACCTCTGCTAAATTTAATTATGAAGTAGACATTGATTCTGGTGGTATACAAAAGACATCTTTCGAGAAAGATGAATTCGTAGTAGGTTCTACTACAGGTGCCATAGGAAGAATTGATGTTATAGGTTCAAGTTCAAACCTTTATATTGAACAATTTTCAGAAGCTCAGTTTGATATTAATGAAACTATCGTAGGTAAGACTTCTGGAATGACTGCCAAAGTGGCTTCGTTTACAGCTAGTCCTTTACAAGCTGCTAACAACTTATTATCATATGCTGATGTAGATAAAACTTCTGGAGACTTCTTAGAGTATTTCAGACGAGACTTTATGCCATTCATTGACCGAGATGTCTTGGCGAATAAAAGATTATTACAGAAGCATGTACAAGAATTGTATCTATCAAAAGGTACAAAAGAATCATACGAATTTCTATTTAGAATATTATATGGTTTAGAAGCTGAGGTAACATTTCCTGGTGACAATGTAATAAAACCTTCAGTATCAGAGTTCTCAGAACCGACAGTTATGAGACTCTCAAGTTCAAAAGATTTAACAGTATATAAAAGAGGTCTAGTTAAAAAAATAGATGGTCAAGGTGTAGTAGTAGCACAAGCTTATATTAACGATTCATCTGGAATGGGTGGTACTAATGATGGTGACGACGCATATGAATTAGAATTAGTCATGCCTCATGTTGGTACTTTTGATGTAGGTGATACAGTAACATTATCTGATAGAGACGGATTACGAATTGATGCGACAGGTATTGTTCGTGGTGTTATAACAGACATTGATCCAACTGATTCAAGTATTTATTTAGGTCAAGAAGACGGTAATGCTGGAGATGTTGAAGATATCTTAAGAATAGAATCATCTACTCAACAATATATTTTAAATGAATCTGGTGGTCACATATTATTTGAAGACGGTGACAAGATGGCTAATCAACATGCTATCGGTGGTCAATTCTTTCAAGCTAGACCGATTGGTAGAGAAGATGGATTAGGTATTATATTATCAGAAGAATCTGTATATGATGAAGACGGTAATTTAATTACAGACTACGCTATCTTAGATGAGAATACAGACTTATTTGATTTAGATTCTACACAATCAGGTGGACCTGCTACAAGAGTTATGGATGGTGGTCTTTATACAGAACAAGCTTCTAGGGGTTCATTATTTGTAGAATCAGATACATTTAGTTATAAATCACCAGCTGGTGGTACCGCGACATCAAATATTAATGTTATCGGTTCTATAGGTAGAGGTGGTGTAACAGATATAGTTATTGATGATGTTGGTTCAGGATATTCAGCTGATGATATGGTTGTATTTGTTAATACTGGTACAGAAGGTAATCACGCTGAAGCACAAATATCAGTTACAGACGGTCAAATAGAATTAGAGACAGCAACAGTACCAGGTGTATATGAGTTTACTGGTGATGGTTCAGAGACAGTATTCTCAGGTAGAGACAATGCCGAACTTAATATGGGATTCGATCCAAGAAAAGTTCAAGTATTCGTAGCTGGTACAGAAATAGCTAGAATAACAGGTTTCACAACAGATCAATCTGGTACAAAAATAACATTCACATCAGCACCAGCTAATGGTGCTAAGATAGAAATACATGCAGCTAATCGAGGTGTATTATTAGAAGATTCATTAAGACCACAGACACTTCAATATGGTGTACTAGCTGATACTAGTTATATTATATCTAGTGAAGCTTCAGGTGGTATTCGTAAAATTCAAATAACGAATCAAGGGTTACATTATAAAACATTACCTAAAGTATTTATGGGTGGTTATATCTACTATGATACTATGACTACAGGTACAACATTCTCAGTTGGTGAAGTTGTAACATCATCAAATAGTAAGTCAATGAT
>Ga0180120_10000562_pt1 | contig 18978 bp, 18 predicted proteins | sample CPBDNA_3_FD_129677 | JGI IMG/M metagenome (GOLD analysis project Ga0180120, IMG submission 129677) | Freshwater to marine salinity gradient microbial communities from Chesapeake Bay, USA - CPBay_Spr_31_0.2_DNA (version 2) (version 2) | ecosystem: Environmental > Aquatic > Marine > Coastal ... | reverse complement strand
CTTCATTATCTGATAACTGAGTAATTACTTCTTTCTTAGTTACTACCTTAGATCTTTTATTGGAAGAGGATACGTTAGTTTTTCCAGTCCAAATGTTTTGGAGATCTTGATGAGCAATATCGTGCTTAAGAGACACTTCTTTTATAAAGTTTTGAACCACATCGTCTAAGGCTTTACTTACACACTGATTAAAATCCATTTATTGTTTATTCCCGTTGATTAGTGTTTAAATATCATTTTAAATTTTCCACTAATTTGTTTTAGCCGAGAAGAAGTTGACTCTATTTCTCTTAACATTGTATTCAAGAGGATAATCAGTTATAAACTTTATAGAACCTTTAATCATTGGCATCATTATGTTAAGACCTAGGCGAAAATCTTCTTCTTTTATACCATAATTTTCTAACGTAGATTCTATTCTCATTGATAGATCATCCATTTCTCCTAAACCTCCGATTTGTGGAATATCTTCTTCTTGGATATCTAATCCTAAGATAAGTCTAGTTGCTAAAACAATATCTTCAGAATTGATATGTGATAAGATTTTATTCTTTTCATTATACGATCTAACACGTATAAGTATGCGCATAATAGCAAGTAATATACAATTCTCAAAACTCTCTTCCAATGGCCCTTCACAAATCTTTTGTGATGATGTAATCTTTTGAGCTACTGCTATGGTATTTTGAATATTTGGTAACTGTGCAGAGCGATATTTAAGGACGAAGTATATCATCGTAGCAAGATAATTCCACAATACTCTAATAGCTTCTGGTTCTATATATTCCATTCTACCCTTAACCATATCATAATAGAATGTTGGAACAGGAGTTCTTACAGATCTTGACAAGGCGGTGAGATGACTACATGGTTGGTATATATATGATAATACTTGGCCAACAAACTTGCCTGACAAATTATCACAGTCTTGTTGTTTCTCACATAAATACAGACCCATAAAAGTGATAGCATTAATCATATCATTAGTTCTAGATACAATCCACGCCTTAAGAAAAGGATCTCTTTCAACAATAGATTCAACATCTGTGATAGTGATTTCTTGTGGTATTTGTTTACGACTTTGTCTTAACTGATCGCGAAGATACATTAAATATTCTCCAACAAAATTCATACCATCTTTTCTAGGTCCAATCCCTAAAATGTAATTGTTAACATCTGCATATACTAGCTTAGCATTTCCAGACATTAGAATCAAATCCTGAAAATAATGATGACTAAATTTCTTGTCCAAAGCTCTAGTAGCATTTCTTCTCATTCTAGCATCATAAGACAAATCATAATTATGACGATACAATACAGGTAACGTTTCAAGAGCTACATAATTTCTAGCATCTCTATTAGATCCTTCAGGATGAGCCATAACAAGTTGATGAGCCGTTGTAGAGTCAATTTGATCATTTTCCGTTCCTACCTTAAACAGATCAGTCAGTAAACATGCGGTGACATAGTGCAAAATAGTTGGGTATAAATTTGCACCTACATCCATCATGCCTATATAGGATCCAGGATGCAGAGCATCGCCATTACGTATTATATAATTATTTTCTGATCGAACTGCTGCAATTTTAGGTGGTTGAAAAACCTTAGGAGGGGGTGGCATAGAAGGTCTCTGAGCAAAATTTGATAATTTTGCTGATGGTCTCTTGTATTTGGTAGATAGTAATGTAGGTTTATCTATATTCGTTTCTAATGAAAATTTTACTAATTGTTCGTCTGTTAATCTACCTTTTGGGATAACAACATCACCAACATTATGATCTGATTCATCTGGTTTCATTGATAACAATCTACTAATATATTCGTCTTCGGCAAAAGGATCTCTAATAGCTGCCACTGTCCCTTCGCTAGATATTGATATAGATTTTGAAGATTTTGAAGATTTTGAAGATCTTGAAGATTTTGAAGATCTCGAAGATCTCGAAGATCTCGTTTTAATACTTTTAGAATCATCTGGTTTATCTTGTTTAATCTTAAGTATCTTTTGGACTTCAAAAACTTCTTCCTCTGTTATATCAGGTACGTTATCAAGATAAATGTCTATATCATTTGATACATCGTCGTTTAACATACCTCTTTCATATAAATCAATAATACGATTCTTCAAGTCATTATATTCTGCAGATGTCTTTACGCCTTGAAAAGCTTGATTAATAGCTAATTCTTGTTGATCATCTGTAATAATATTTGGGTAATGTTCTGTTAATAGAGAACGAAGATATTTCTGGAATATAGCATCTTTTCGTTGGAATCGTCTTTTAATTTGTAAATCTCTTATCTTATGCGCTCTAATAATAGGGACAAACATAGGATTATTTGATTCAACTTGTTTCATTATAATATCATTAAGTCTACCCTGATGATACAATCGTATAACCTCTAGTTTTGATAAAGCTTTTGTAGAACCAAAATGGTTAATAATATCATCGTAAGAAGAGCTAACGAAGTCGTCAATATCATTTCCTTGAACCATATGCTTTGTTAAAACGTCCCATACAAGAAAGATCTTGTATATTTTATCCTCAAACTGTTCTTCTTCAATACGTTTACTCTTACTACTTTCAAGCATCCTAAGATGTTCTCTATATTGTTCTAACTGTTTTCCGTATATATTTACCCCCTCGCCTTTATCGGATCCAAAAACGTCTCCACCTCCTTCTAATATAAGTTTTTTATCCCCTGTAACTAAAAGTTCATTTTTTGCTTGATCTGATGCAAATCGAACTGGAAAAGCTTTAGATAAAGCTTTTCTCATAGTTGATTCTCTTTGAGATGAAATTTCTGAGTTGAATATATCCAATATGTCTTTAGTTGGAGCATTACCTATTAAGTTCTTAATATTGTTCCAAAACATATTCCCATAGATATAGTTTCGAGGTGTTTTCCATCTACGTCCGTCTATTTCCAAAGGATAGTCATAATTATTACTTAATGGACCAAACGGTTCATCCTTGACACTAAAGATTCTTATCTCCATTTATTATATAGAGATATATTACTACTTAAAACAAAAATGGTGATATATAAAAATGTCTGGTTTATTGTTCCTTAAAGCTGCTGATTTCTTCATTGGTAAAGGAGTCCAAGGAAAAATCTTATGTCACAACATACCATCATTTTCGTTAATATTGTTCTATTCAACAAAATGCGGACATTGTCACGAGTTAATACCTATATTCAAATCATTACCTGGTACTATTAATAATTGTCAATTTGGCATGATTAACGTAAGTTCTAGAGAAGGCCGTCCCGTTCTTGGAATGGGTAAAGATACTATTGCGCCTATAGAATTTGTCCCTTTTATCTTACTGTACGTGAATGGAAGACCTTTCATTAGATATAATAGTTCTAGAGATGAGAATACAATACGTAGATTTGTTGTTGAAACCGCTAAAAAAATACGTGAACGTCAGCCGTTCACACCCAATGATAATATTAAACATCCTAAACAAGGCAAGGGTATTCCTGAATATTCGTTAGGATCTCCATTATGTGGTAAAGATAGAGTTTGTTATCTTACAGAAATGGATCTTCAAGAAAGAGAGAATGACGCTAAACAGAAAGAAAAAAAAGCTGTTTCTACTGAAAGACCAAATTGAATGATATAAGCAAAAAAGTTATATCATTAAAGTAAAATGTTCCCCCTATTTGAACAATTGTACAAAGAAACTCAAGATAAAGATCTATCAACATCTCAAAAGAAAACATTTCTTTCTAAGATGGAAAAGATAGACCAAGAGGGTATGAACTTAATGCATGCACTAATTAGTGCATATCAAGAAGATTCTGAAGAATCCAGAACATTAATACCATATGATGGTAAGAAGATAGGTTCAGATATATCATTTAATCTGGAGACTTTACCGTTACATCTTCGTCAGATTCTACACAAATTTGTATTAATGCATATCAAGAGGATTGTGGACGAACAGAAATTAGCTGAAAAGATTAATCTAACGACGAAACCACAGAAAATACAAAAGAAGAAATAAAAGGACAATGATCCCTACAGGTACAAATATAACTATCCATAACCAAATAGGTATACTCTTATGGTTAGTCCATCTTTGTTTATGTATTGTTGACTGAAGATCATCAATATTACATAAATTATGACACCCGGGATTCACAAATACATGATTACCTTTGTATCTAGCTTGAAAACCATCTGTATCTGTTTTATCTAAACCTACAGACTTACAATCGCCATTATCACAATAATAAGCTAACATTCTAGGTGAAAATATGAAGCGAGTAGAAATATTGTCTCTTTCTAAATTTTCGAATGGTCTGTTGTTAAATGAGTATAGTTTATTATTCGTTATACCACAATTAGAAATACTCCCATATCTTAAATAAAACGTATCTCCATAACTTAAGCTATCTCTATTATTTTCATCTGATATATTAATCAATTGAAACGAGTCAGATTCACGACCGGTTAGAATAGAGTATTCTTCCCATTCAAATATATCTCCTTTTCGACTAAGTATAAAATTCGTTCCAGGTATACGTAAGAATACTCTATCTCTATATTTTACGTGAGCAAATCTACCTGCAATCGTGTTAGTAAAATCTGGAGAAATAAGTTGAATATTAGACCCTATTACTGTGTCAAATGTAGCTATAGGAATGTCTTGATTTAGTTTTCCAAGAGAATGATCAGTTTGTTTATCTATCATTTGCATAACGTCTAAATAAAATATAGCATTGGCCTCATCTGGAGGAAAGGGAAACTGTCTCGTATCTATAAAAGTTGTAACATCAGAATTATCGAATTCAGGATATATACTTTGTCTTCTCAATTTATACACAGGATTTGCTTTGGGAATTTTACCTGATTCTATTGGAACGCATATTCTAGATGACGGTGTTTTCACGTAATATCCTGCACTGCATGATTCCGATTCAGAACATTTAGATATACATTCATCAATACTAACATCTGATATACAATGTCCCATTATCGTATCATTGCAATCTGTGTATTTAATATCTTCAAATGTGGTATTAGGAAAGAGTAAAATGTTATTATCATGTTCATACTTGACAGGATGAGATATCTTATAATCATCGTTATCTGTAGCAGACTGTGTGAAAACGTTATCCATACTGTTTATCTTATGAAACATAAAAAGAGATACTTAAAAACAAAAGGTAAGAGAAAAAATGACCGCATATGAAAAAATAGTTATGCTCCCCCCTAATGTTTCAAAACTTTTCTACTTTCCATTACAGGGATCAGATCAATTAGTTAGGACAGGGACAATAGCAGATGGATCTTGTATATTTCACGCGCTATTTCACGCGTATTCTAGTGACTATGTTCACATGAAAGACGATCAAAAGATGGAATTAGTTTCTAGACTTAGATCTAGCATGGCTAAGAAAATGAGTAAAGATAAATGGAAAAATATGAATGGTGGCGTCATAGCTATGGTAAGCTTTCAAGAAATCATTGATAAGTTAGTTACGAAGTTTTATAATGTAGTTGAGAAGGGTAAACGCTCTACAAAAATAAAGTCTGTAAGTCTAAAAGAAGTTGTTGATCATATACTTGTTAATGATAATACAAGAACTATATATTCTTCATTGATTCAGATTATTACTCTGAAAAATGTAACTGGAGGTGGAGGAATACTTGAAACGTCTTATAAGGATTGTGATGATATTGATTCGTGTAAGGTGAATATATTAAGAACTTCAGAGCATGTGATATCTAAAAAACTTGAAAAAGGAGGATTAGAACCTGAAAGAATAGCATTCTTTGTTGAAAAATTCAAAATGATGATGAAATCTATTGTTAATGAAGCGGAATGCAGTGCATATACAAAATATATTCAAAATCTTGAGAATAACACTACATATATTGATCAGTATCAGATTGATTTAGTTGCTGAAAAATTTGGTTTCGATATATACTTTGTGAATGCCAGTAACAGACTTCCATATATGACTGGAAGTGGTAAGGATGTATATAAACAGAGAACATCTGTTTTACTGTTATGGGTTGGAGAAAATCACTATGAAATCATTGGTAGAATTGTGAAAGGAACTAAACGTGTTCAGAGACAATTTAAAGTAGATGATCCATTGATTAAGATGTTATATACTCTTCACTGTTATCCAAGTAAGTTTTCTGGTAAATATCCTCAGTTTACTCAATATCTACCTGCAGATTTCCGTAAAGATTTTGGGGTTGATGATATTGTGAACGAGGATAGTGAGAGTGAAAATGAAAGTATATGGGAAGGTAATAGTGAAGGTAGAAGCGAGGATAGTGATAGTGATGTGTATAGTGATGATTAAAGATATATAAAACCATTTATTATGTTATTTTCTGTAGTATAATAAATGGAACTTGAGATTGAAGATTTTCTTCCTAAATATGAAGACATCAAGAAGTCAAAAAACCCGTTGTTCAATCCCTATACAAATAAGAACTTCTATCAGTCATTGTATTATAAAAATGAGTTTTATGATGAGAAGTTACCAAGGGTAGAAACTATTTCCAGAGAAACTGGTAAACTCCTTAAACATCAAAAAATCATAGCTCGATTCCTTTCTAGCCACACTCCATACAATGAACTTCTTATAGCACATGCCATGGGTTCAGGTAAGAGTTGTTCCGCTATAGGAGCGATAGAACAATTAAATGAAGAGTCTGGGGGATTTAATAGAGGTAATATGTTTAAAGGAGCGTTGATATTAGCACCAGGGAAAGGATTATTAGATAACTTTGTACAAGAAATTGTATTAAAGTGTACATCAGGTGAATATTTACCAGATAATTATTCTAGTATAAGGGGGGAACGAAACCGCATGCATGCTTTAAGACAAGCTGTAAAACATAATTATACATTTAGAACATATAGAACATTTGCTAATGATGTACAAGGTATGATTGTTAAAAATATACCAGAAAGTGATCCTGATCGCGATGAAAAGATGTATAAGAATATTCGTGATCGTTATTCTAATATGATCATTGTAATGGATGAAATACATCATTTGCGTCCTAAAAAGGGATCTAACAAAGAGGATAAACTTGCATACCAAATGATAAAAATATTGGCAAGACATACAAACAATCGTAAGATTATAATGATGTCTGGGACTCCTATGGCAGATAACCCAGCAGAAATAGGTAGTATTATGAATATTATTCTTCCTAATGATATACCAACAGGGGTAGAATTTATCAAACAATACATGAATCTTGCCGATAATGGAGCGTATTATGTTAAAGATAACATGATAAATACTCTAAAGAGTAAGTTTAGAGGTAGAGTGTCTGTATTAAAGTCTATGGATTCTGATGTTACAAAAGAATATATTGGTCAAACTGATATAGGAGGTTTATTTCATTCTATCATAGATATAGATCAAATGAGTAGATTTCAAAGCGATGCGTATACGGAAGCATATGAAAAGGATACAAAAGGTAAAACCCAAAAAGGAGAAGGATATTTCCATAATTCACGTCAAGCATCCTTATTTGTTTATCCTCCTAAAAAACAAGGAGAAAAAGGAGTATATGGTAACGTAGGGTTTAAAACATATATAAACGAATCATCTAAAACAAAGACAGTAGGAGGTAAGAAAACAGTTACTAAAAATTATACACTAAAACCTGAGTTTAGGAAAATGTTAGAAGGTCGTACACCTCAAGATACTCTAACTAAAATTAGACAATACTCTTCCAAATATGCTAAAACACTCGAAGAAATACTTGCTGCTAATGATAAATGTATATTCATATATTCTGAATTAGTAACAGGTGGAGGTGCTATACTTTTCTCTAAGTTATTAGAGTTATTAGGATATACAAGATCGAAAGGTGGAGAATCTTCTGAAGGAAAAAGATACGCATTACTCACAGGAGAAACTACATCTCCTCCAGAAATTAATACGATTAAGAATCGTTTCAATCAAAAAGATAATATGACAGGAAAGTATATACAAATCATTATAGGAAGTTCTATAGTTACAGAGGGATTTTCTCTTCGTAATATACAGGAAGAACATATACTCACACCTCATTGGAATAATACACCAATAGATCAAGCTTTAGCTAGAGGATTGCGTGTGGGTTCTCATCAGGATCTTATTGATACTGGAATAAATCCTATTGTTAAAATACATCAACATGGTAGTTTATCTGATAATTTTCCCAATATTAGATCGATTGATTTGGTGCTGTATAAAAAGTCCGAGGTCAAGGATATATCCATAAAACAGATTGAACGTTTGATGAAAGAGAGTGCATTTGATTGCGGATTAGTGTATGAAAGAAATAAAGTCAATAATGGAGTGAATGGTAGCAGAAATTGCGATTATCAAGACTGTGATTATGTATGCGATGGATTGTCTATGAATGATATACAACGGGATATTCCTAATACAGAACTCGATTATTCAACATTTCAATTATACTATTCCAAAGAAGATATCCTCAAGATTATAAAAACTTTAGAAACATTATTTAGAACTCATTTTACGTTGCATTTGACACGATTAGTAGATCACTTCCCAATGTACTCTGGATTTGAGTTGATGGCTGCTTTAAGAATGGTTATGAATAGGAATATCGTGATAAAGAATAAGTATGGATTTTCTAACTATCTAAAAGAGGAAAACAATGTATACTTTTTAGTAGGAGGATTATCTGACACGTCTTCTTATTTCTCATCATATTATACAAGATCTCCTGTTATCTTAACAGATAAAACATTTGTTGATCTTGTAGAAGATACATGGAAGTCTAGTCTTCCTAGCTTAATTAATAAACTTAAAACTGCAGATCAACCTGTATTTGATTTATTTATGAAAAGACTTCCTATAAAATTACAAGAAACATATATAGAAGCATCTGTATTGGCAAAGAAACAAAATACTAATACAGGAAATCAATTAAGAGACAATGTTCTTAGATATTTTAAGGATTATATAACTAAAATAGGGAACGTATATGTATCAACTTATCTTCAAATAAAGGAAGGAGGTCCATTACGTTGTTTGATTGATAATAAATGGTCTGAATGTACTTCTGATATTCAAACTAAATTACAATCAGAAAAGGATAAGAAAGTCACTACTTTACTTAATAATACTTACGGATACTATGGTATATATGATCCAGAAGAGCCTGATTACTTTGCTATACGAAAAGTTGATATAGATGAATCTGAAGATCTTAGGAAAAAGACTACCGGACAAAACTGTAAGTCATGGAAGAAGGAGATGATAATACCTCTAGTAATAACTATAAAATTGGATTACGATCTTAATGATAAAGTGTTCAAAGGTGTAGACATCAATAATAGAGATATTTTAGAGAAGAATGCATTAAAAAATACAGGATTTAAGAAAGTTTATGGAGATCAGAACAAGTATAAACAACTTTCTAACGAGGATCTTATCAGAGTATATTATTGGTCTAAAAAGAATAATGATACTACTTGCACAGCATTGCGTGAATGGTTTAGACAAAATGAATTACTCACTATAGGTAAATCTGGCAGAAAGAAGAAGACAGATGTACCTCAAAAGTAGTTTTATAACCAACCAAAGGTTATAAAATATTACGATTAATCTGTATACGTTATTGCATCCGCTACACTGTAAATATCTCCTTTCTTGACACGAGAAAAGTAACGATTTTGACGAACATATTCATCTGGTGTTGGCACGATAATAAGAACTTCATCATTAAGTGTATAATATGGTATACCTTTTTCGATACAATAACGAACAACAGTGACTAAATCATTTGGTTGAAGATCAGTAAGATAATACACTTTTCGGTCTCCAGGTATTATTACTAACTCATTACTTGTGATAAATTCTCTACCAATTCTAGAGTAAAATTCTTTCTCTTCATTGAGACGATCTGGAACGGATTTTGTTAACGAATCATAATCATATTGAATATCTGTATCTACATTGTTCTTCCCTCTCCAACATTCTGTTAAAATAAGATGAGGGGATGCGTAATACACATCAAGATCATCTGCAGATTTTTGTTGGACAGTATCTATACCATTAGTCATTCCATGTTTATCAATGAAATTCAACAATCTTCTAGCTCCATCTTTTGTAATTATATACCCACCAGTTCCTCCTAATGACCGTTGCAACGAAGTCAGAGCATCCCATTTCTCTATATGAGGCATTAAATCTTGATTATATGACGAGTTCGAGATGTATTGTTCTCTCAAATGATGACCAAGATATATCATATCCCAATCTACATCATTAAGTTGTTTCAATACGAACATCAATTTCTTTTTAAAGTCTTTGGTGAATGTAATATCATCTTCTAGAATCATATACATATCTGTATCGTCGGAATTTACAAGCTGAACATATAAATCAATATGAGACATGGCACAACCAACCATGCCTTTTCTCATATTATAGTCATTCCCGTCAAAGATTCTTTGTAATTGAGGATTAGTTTCTAATTTCATACCATCTACTGCAGAATATCTATTGTAATATCCAAGAAAATCTAAAATGGTTTTAGCATTTTCTTGAAACTCTCTCATCCTATCAGGTCTTCTATCTAGATTTACAACAAATGTCTCCATTTTTGGAAATGTTTCTGGAAGGTTGTGTTCTAATGACAAAACCTGTACACTATCAAACTCGTCAGATAATGGAGTGTTATCCGGATTACTCTTTGGAGGGGGTGGTGGTAAAGTGTAGGTTGTAATCTTCTCTTCCTTTCCTTCAAATTGTGCTTCGTTATTCAATTCATATGCATTTGGTTTAGATTTATCATTTCGTTCAGATGTCAATCTTCCAATATGGATAGAATATATCCCTTCAAGAAATACTGAAACGTATTTCTGATTCGTATAACGAGAACAATAGTCCATTTCAAAATGACTCACCTTTTCATTAAATTCTCCAATCTCATTAAAGATCTTAGTTTTTATCAGAGATGGTCGAAAAGAGAAATATGGCCAATATGTGCATTGTGAAACACCTGTACCATATTTATTGCGAAAGTTATTCAATTCGTTTTGATTATTGGAAAATTCATGTCTAAAGTATCTTAATCCTGAGTTTGTAACTTCGAATAATCCTCCAGCTATAGTTATATCTCTTTCTGTTTCAGCATAGTTTCTGTTTATCAAACATTGACCAATATTATCATCTTGTTGTAAAATTTCTAAACAATCTGTTAGATACTTCCTTTTCTCAAAAAATTTCCAATCATCCTCCATATGAAAGAGGTATGGTGTATCTACTATTCTACGTATAATATTCATGCTTTGCGGGTGTCCCTTCTCTTCAGGAGTTTTAAAATAGAACTCAAAAAATGGGTATAATTCTTTCATTTTAGCTCTGTCTTTTTCTGACGAATTATCATCTACACAAATCCATTTATCTACCATGTCAATATCTTTACAGCAATTAATAAACGAATTGATTGTTTGTTGAAAAAGATCCATTCGTTTACATGTAGTAACTGACACTGTAATAACAGGAAAAGCTTGAGAAGATCTTTGTGATATTTTTCTGACTTTATCTTCATCATAGTAACTATAGTCATCTGTGATATGATTAATACAAAAGTGAGCATTAAAAAGGGCTCGTTTTGATAAATCATGTGTGAGATTTTTGAGGGATAGTAGGCTGGAATATATATTATAACATTTTCGATGTTGTTGGGTAAAGTAATAACATAAAGCATATTCATCCATAAGTTCATAACTATTCGGAAAAAGCTTGTTAAAATACTTCCCTAAAGATATGCCAATATGATAAACTGAGCTGATAAGACAAAATTGAAGAATGTACACCGCTGTTCGTTCATCGCGTATTCTTAAAAAGGTCTGAACAAGTTGATTAAGCATTTTATATATTTTCGTCACATCTTAAGTGAGGAATGTGTTTATCTCTTTTCAAATTGAATTTGATCTTCGAGTGTTATATATTTGTAACAACATGTCAACACTCGAAGATCAAATCAAAAATCTTATTCAAACAGTCGTTCAAAATTATACTCAAAAAATCGCTGATCAATACGATATTGATATCCAAGAATTAACAGATATATGGAAAGACGTGTCAGGAACAACTGTACCAAAACCTCGTAACTTCGTTACGAAGAAGAGCAGTGGATCTACAGACGGGGAAGATGGTTGTCCTTACAAATTCATTAAGGGGGGTCGAGAAGGTGAATTGTGTGGTGCAAAGCCCAAGGACGGATGTACATATTGTGGTCGTCATTCAAAACATGAAGGTACTGTACAAAAGCCAAAGAAGTCAGTTCCAACAATTGGTTCAAAGGTTTCGGTGAAGAAAAAGCCAAAGATTTCTACAAAAGTATTGCCTTTTAAGCGCCATCCTTCAATGAAAGATATTATTTGGAATATGACAACAGGGTTTTATATCAAATCAAAAGAGGAACAAGTAGTTGTGGGGAAGATTGTAGATGGAGAACTTATTCCTCTCACTGAAGAAGATGCAGAGGTTTGTAATAGTTATGATGTTCCTTTTGAAATACCAGAATCTAACGATGACTCGAGTGAAGAGCCTCTTGAAAGTGAAAGTGAAGATGAGGAGTTGTCTAAGATTGTACCTGTTCGTTCGGATAAGAAATTTTCATTGAAGAATACTCCCAAACTAACGACTAAGAAAGCTCTCCCATCTACACCTATCGATGAGGATGATGACGAGGATGATGGTGAAGTAAAGAAGCCAAAACTTAAGTCTTTGAAAAATATTACCAAATGTGCTAGTAAAGCTTTCGGAGATGTAAGTGTCGAAGAAACATTGGAAGAAGTTCAGGAGCAAGAAGATCAGTTCGATATTGTGGATAATGACGATGATAATGAGGGCGACGATTAAAGAGAAGATTAAAGAGAAGATTAAAGAAAGACTTAATATTAACCCCTATTAGGGGTTAATATTAATCAAAATCATTACAAATTGATATTTAACGATATAACGTATACGATAATAAAATGCCTGAGTCTAGTGAGTGTAGATTAACAACCGAATTTCTTAATAGTTATCTTGGCAACACATGTGTAATGGATTGGAACTTCGTGAGAGGTAAATACGCCGACGAATCTCCTGAAGGGTTTGAAGAGTTTTCGAACGAACTTCCAATGATAGTAGAAGGAGTATACTGTAAAGGTAAGTTCATTTATTTTGTATTGTTTAATGACAATGGATATTTCTATATCATGCATAGTCTCAGAATGACTGGGAGATGGCAGAAAATGTCAGACAACCATTGTACTTGTTATATTGAATCGGATGAAAAAGAACCTTTATGGTTTAGAAATCCTCGAGGATTGGCTACATTTGAATTTACTAGAGATAAAGAACGTTTGGATGATTATATTAACGGTCTAGGTCCAGATATACTTGATCCTTCTCAATTTACTCTTCCAGTTTGGAAACAAATCGTGGCAGATAATAAAAGAAAAAACATTACAACATTGATGATGAACCAAAACATTGTAGCTGGTATCGGAAACTATCAAAAAGCTGAAAGTTTATATCATGCTGGAGTATCACCTTTAAGAAAAACCGAAAGTTTAACCGAGGATGAAATAAAGAGATTATATCAAGGTATCGTATTGGTATCAAGATCGAGTTACAATTATGGTGGAATGTCAATCCAAGATTATGCTAATGAAAATTGTCAAAAAGGATCATACGGTTCCCAATTAAAAATATATGCAAAGAAATATGCTAGAACGACTAAGACACCAGACGGAAGAACTACGTACTGGGATCCGTCTGTTCAGAAGTAGCTGTTTTACTTTTCTCTATTACTTCATTGATTATATTACACAATTTCTTGTGCAATATATCTGATGTTGGTTGTTCATCGAGAGTAAATAACGATTCACGCTGAGCTTTTTCAATGAAACGTCTCAAAATACATAGATCTTGAAAGTTAAGAGAGTTTAATGACGACATTTAATCGTTGAACCTTGTTTTTAACTGATAATTTATTGTACCTAATAACGTAATGATGACTTAAAAAGCTCAGTTTGCTGATTAAACAATGGACAATTACAATAACGAGTTGGAAAGTCTTAGTAATCAGGTACATCAATTTGATACAACATCACCATCTGTTCCTACATTAGACGGGGAAACAGAACCTGTAAGTACTTCTGGTCTATCTATCTGGTATAACAAATACTTTGAATACGGAATGTATGCTGCTATTCCTGTACTTATTTTAGCGTTAATTGCCGCAATAAGACCATCTTTCACACAAGTTGAATATACTGATGAAGAAGGCAATGAATCCGCTAAAACAAGTTGGACAAAGGTTATTTTGTGGGGTGTAATGATATCGATACCTTTAGTTGTTGGAGTATATATCTTCATGAAAAAGAAAAAGGAGTAAAACTAACTTTATATACATAAAAGTATGCATCCAATCTTTCGTATAATATTATATGCTTTACTTGGTACCATATTCTTCTACGTAGGATTTATTATAGGATCTATCATTGACGCTATCTTCTATAGAATATATACAAAGACAGACCCTCGAGAAAAAAACACTGGAGCAATTATAGGTATAGTGTCTGTACAAATATTTGTGTTAATCGTTATACAGGTCATAGTTAATAGAATACCAGCACCAAGAGGATATGAAATGATTCACAGTTTGTTTGATCTTGGGTATATTATTTCACAATTCTATATGGCTCATTTTGCTATGGAAAAGATTTCTAACTTGATCTATGATCGTAAGAAATCTGCACGAACTAGTTTGTTAGAAAGATTACCAGGAGTAGGTAAATTCTTTGAAAATACTCATGAAGATCATGTTATTCAAAAAGAGATACAACAAGAAGAAGCTGAAAAGATGAGATCTCTATTAAATTCTTAAATTGAGTTTTAGGTTCAACTTGGTGACATATGATACAATAATGTGTATCATATGCGAAAATGATGGGAATATTCCCCCAGATACTAAAATGTTACACTGTTCCGGTTGTACAGCTCTTACACATCTTCCAAAGAAACTTCCCGACGGGTTGAGAGAACTCTTGTGTTATGATTGTACATCTCTTACACATCTTCCAGATCATCTTCCTGACGGGTTGAAAGGACTCTGGTGTTATGATTGTACATCTCTTACACATCTTCCAGATCATCTTCCTGTCGGGTTGGAAAGACTCTCGTGTTTCGGTTGTACAGCTCTTACACATCTTCCAGATCATCTTCCTGTCGGGTTGGAAAGACTCTGGTGTTCCGGTTGTACAGCTCTTACACATCTTCCAGATCATCTTCCTGACGGGTTGAAAGAACTCTCGTGTTTCGGTTGTACAGCTCTTACACATCTTCCAGATCATCTTCCTGACGGGTTGAAAGAACTCAGGTGTTCCGGATGTATAAGTTTAATTTTCGGTCCATCCTCTGCAATTGAACAAGTTGATAAGGAAATAGTAGAGTCAAATTATCACCAATGGTGTCAGAAACAGAATTCCAAATACTTCTCTATCAGAAACGATAGTCTGATAGCAGAGGAATTGGTAATGAAAGCGTGCCATCCCAGTAGAATAGCATGGTATACGGAGTGGGATGAATGGAAAGAACTAAAATTAATGGGAATGGTTTAAATGGTTTATTCGTTGTCTTTAGAACCAATAGTATGTTCAGATATAGAAGGACTTCCTCTTATTGATACAACTTCACTAATTACTTGTTGATTTGGTTCGATAGTCCAAAATCCAGGACCCTCCTTAAAGAAAAACTGATTTCCGATAAAGTATATTACTAAAGATAAGACAACAACACCTACAAATCCCCATATAATCCATGGTTGTATCTTATTTACTGTTTCATCAGATGGACCAATTGTTCGACTGATCATATTCTGTATGAATTGTATCATCTTGTATTACTTACTTAAATTTGTTCTTTAAAATGAGGTAAATTAGTAAACCTAACAATAAAACCCCTAAAAGAGATATGTAAATCCATACTACTCTGTTTATCGCTATTATAATGCTCGTATGATGGGTCAGTAACTGATATACTCAAGCATGTTGGATCTTTGGGTGAATTTTTACAGCATTAATCGCATTTATCTCCGGGACCAATATTCTTCAGTACTCATTTATATTTGTGATGAGAAAAAGATCATTCAAAGTGAAATATACGATTAATATTTGTTTAATGTATACAAACATGTCAGAAACATATCAACTAGTTCACAACGAAGATGAAATCAAACAATTCTTCAATTTCTTGCACGACAGTAATGATCTTTTTTCTCAGACTCCTAGACAAGTAATCACCCAAATATTGGCAAGAAAGAAATATTCAGAAGAGATCAGCAAAAGCACACGACAAATCATTCGAAGACTAAATCGAATTTATACAGGAAAAGACCTCGTTAAAATCTTGAGAAAGTATGAAGTTAAGGATGGTCTGTATTCGTGTAAGGATATCAACCATAACGAATATGTTCTTAAGAGCGAAAATCTTGCTGTTTATTCTACTATAAATAAACTAGATCCGTTCAAGGCTGCTAAGAAATTGATTAGTTCTATTCACGGTCAAATGTTTGAAGCATGTACCAATGGCAATGTTCAGAATCTTCACGCAGAGTGTGGAAATATTGATAGAAACTTTACGAGTAATATGATGGCTTCTGCTGGATATGATTTTATTCATTTTGATATAGATGAAAAGGATGTTGATACGTTGTTAAAAATTGAAAATGTATATGATAGTATAACTTCAGACTTAAGCTATAAGAAACCTAAGTCTTTTCTCGTTGAAACTACTCACGGATATCATCTATTGGTAGATGTTCGAAAAGAAGAACACAAGACATGCATACAAAAAGCTCATAAGTTCATACCAACATTAAAGTATTTCGAGATAAGTATAACAGATAAAGGATCTCCTTGTCCTATTCCAGGAACTTATCAGGCAGGATTTCCTGTACGTGTAATACATAAAACCGATAAGACTGAACCGGTTAATCCAAACCAATACGCTGAAGATAAGGGAAGGCTTTGGTGTTAATCTTTAACTCTTTTTATGATTTATATACCCATAGATATAAATCAAAATGGCTCAACATCCTCCTGAATACATAAATGATGGGGATATATTTGAAAATATACCTGACCCAAATCTTTTCCAAACATTTCTTAATAACATGGTCAATCTTGATGTTGACCCCAATCTTCAAATTAATACCGTACCAACGAATGTTAATTTTATGTTAAATCCCGATGAAGTGATTTCATATCAATTAGAAAGGACATTGGAAACTATTTATCTCGAAAAGAGTAAACGCGAGTTTGTTGAAGATGTGATTATTAATAGAGACTATTCTAGATGGAATTCCTTATGCATGAGTCAACATACTCGTCTCGGAGTAAACTCTCCTCTAAGAATGTTACCAAATGATGTATTCTTGATTATACGTAAATTTTATAGAGAAGAATTATTAAAGATGATTGATAACGAAACTATTGAAGATATCATACTTATTGTTGAACAAACTAATTGTTCTATAGAAACAGCTGTGAATGTTTATATTGAAAATGATAGAGACATTGTTAACTCTATTATATCATTGAAATAACATACTAGAAAATTTAAAGGTATCCTAGAGCATCATTATTACGGAACTGATGCAGTGATCAATGATCTTAAGTGTATGCCTGGATGGAATGTTACAATTTCGTTCTGGACGTATTAAGGCCAATGAAAGTGGTACATAATTACACGGAGACTGTGAGTACAGTTTAACTTATGTTTATTTAGCGGTTATATTCGTCTTCTAATCTTGTTATATCATCTTCTTCAAGATAATCACCAACTTGAGTTTCTATAATTACTAATATTTCATTAGAGGTATTAGTAATACGATGCTTAACTCCGGTGGGTATGTATAACGATTGGTTATAAGACGATATGAATATATCTTCACCTATTTGAACCTTTCCTCTACCTTTTACAATGTTCTGATCGTCTATTGTAATGAGATACTTTGATATGGTAGTATGATTAACCTTTTTACCTGATAATTCTCTCCTGTTGTGATAACCTGGTAATTGCCCCATGGTTTCCTTATTAAGTCTGTCATTTGTTGTGTATATGAGATATTTAGATCATTTCTTTCCAAAATTACTACAACCTTTTCGTTTGCGGGTTTGTGAATAACTAATAGCAACAGCTTGTTTAGGACTACCCCATTTTCCATCTTTATATTCTCTCATATTCTTACGTACTTTTTTATCGAAATATTGCTGACATTTTCCCTTTATCTTACCTTTACTTTTACGAGATCTCCAATTTCGTTTCTTAGACTTTCTCTTACGAGATCCAGATCTCCATTTTTTCTTACTACCTTTACGGAGTTTGAATGAACGTTTCTTAGATTTTCTAGTCTTCCTACGCGATGAGAATCTGCTTTTCTTATGTAAATAACAATATTTACCTCTAGCAACTCTATTTTTACATTTCTTGCCTGATTTGGCTAAAGATTGACATGTTACCATTTATCTAAAGAGATTTAAAAAATATTAACTATCATAAAGCACCTATGTTCTAATGGTATGATGATTGGTCGTCATCTAATCGATCCCGGTTCAATTCCGGGTAGGTGTATATTACGAGAACCTACCCGGAATTGAATATGTAATAAAGCGTGTGGCAGCAATCGACTTCTGTCAAAACAAAAAGCGAACCCGGTTCTCGGTTGAAACAATTGTTTCAACTGATTTGTTTCATTTATTCGTGTAAAAATAAAACTACTTAAAAAAAATGTTTATGGTATATGAGAAGCGTTGGTGAGTTAATAATTACCTGCTTCTCCTGACTAGTCAACGAAAAAGCCCCCAGATCATCACGATCCCAGAACAGAATAAGAAGTCCTGATAAAGAAGCTCTTTATCAGAGGTCAGTAAGACGTCAATAGTGTATTGGTTTCGCTAAGCATAT
>Ga0180120_10000560_pt1 | contig 19005 bp, 21 predicted proteins | sample CPBDNA_3_FD_129677 | JGI IMG/M metagenome (GOLD analysis project Ga0180120, IMG submission 129677) | Freshwater to marine salinity gradient microbial communities from Chesapeake Bay, USA - CPBay_Spr_31_0.2_DNA (version 2) (version 2) | ecosystem: Environmental > Aquatic > Marine > Coastal ... | reverse complement strand
GGAAACGGATTGTATAAACACGACTCAAATGAATCAAGGTGTAATTTTTACGACAATCAAGAACCTTGTAAGCTTGAGGTGGTTTCTAATCAAGATCCTTCTGCGATAAAAAGCTTTAATTCTATTTCGTTAGAAACGAATATAAGTACTTGGTCAGCCTCTGTGTTTTCAAATGATGAGTACCAGGACGTCAACAGACAGGAAAGTAAAATAGGTGCTGGAGAATTTGTTTCTAGAGAGGGGTTTCAATATGCTGAAATTCCAGTTAGTCTAATAAACTCGTCAAGGAATCTTTTCCCTGTGGGTAATGGTACGTTATTGAGCTCAGAGTTTATTGATGATGATGATAAAAGAAAAGTAAGATTATTTTTCGGGTCTCCTATAGCTCCTATATTACCTTCATCTCCCGAAAGCGACGGCTTAGAAAATTTATACCCCATAAAGAAACTTGAGGCTAGTACAAATAACGGTACCTCTTCTACCTTAATCGTGGATATAATAGATGGTAATCCTTCGCATTGTATTGGTGTAGGGTTAAAATCAATTGACATTTTATTTAAAGAGGAAATAAATGATCTTGCTAGTTTGAATGATTTAACCCAATTGATTATTGAATCAAATACTAAGCTTGATGGCGATAAGATGAGAGGACCTTACGCTAGGATTGAATTATCTACATTAACTAATCAACCTCTTGAGCTTCATGCAGTCAACGTAGACTACAGCTTTTCCAAGCTTGATTCACGTTTAACTCAAAATTCTTAAATTTGTAAATCATGGGTAAAGAAAAAAAATACAATGCTGGCGGCATTGCATTAGGTGCTCTAGGTATTGCTGCTGGAGCGTTAGATTACTTCGGGGCCAGTAATCAAATAGCTGGTGCCGAGCAAGATGTTCAGGCAGCAGAAGCGAATATGGCTGGTTCTTTAAAGGACCTTGCAGCGGAGAGATACAAGAAAAGTCAGGATCAGTCAAACCTAGAGGCGATGATGACTGGATTTAGACCGCTTGACTTGACCCCCCTTCAAACGATACAGGCTCAAAACTTAGAGGCTCTGGCTACTGGAGGTGAACGGGCGCTCATGACTGGCGCTACAAACTTAGCTAGGCAAAGCTTTGGTTCTCAGATGGCGGCTCAAGACCAAGCATTTAATAGAGAGCTCTCAGGCAGGCAAATGGCTGCTGAAAGTACAGCTCAAATGGATGCGGCTAATGCGGCTGCAAAACAACAAGCCGCCATGCTTGAAGCTCAAATGAATCAACAGGCTTTGATGCAATCGCAACAGAACCTTGCTCAGATTGAGGCGGATAAAGCATCGGCCATACCCGACGCATTGGGTAATATTACTTCGGTTGCTGGTATGTTTCTTCCAGTCGCGAAAGACGGTGGGGCAATCGGTAAGATTCTTGAAGATGGTGGTCAACCAGTCGTTCAAAAACTAGAGGGACCAGAAGATCACGACAAGAAGAAGTACGCCATTATGGATGATGGAGCTGTCGTAGACGAAGATAATGGGGAGAAAGTAGCCGAGGCTACGGGTCAAGAGTATATCTTGAACTCCGAACAGGCTAAGGGTATTCATGATGAGTACGACGTTATAGCTGCTAAGATCAAGTCAGGTGAAAAGATTAGCGACGAAGAGTGGATGGTTTTTTACAAAGCAGTTGACGGGGTATTTAGCTTGCCTCAATTCAATGAAGAAACAGCATAATGGCAAATAGTGTAACACCTTACGTAAAAAGGACTAGTTTTTCTGAAGCTATACAGAAGGCGCTGCCTATTATAGCGCAGAGGCAAGCCCAGAACAGAGCTTTAGACGCTCAACAGCAAAGGCTAGAGCAGCAGCAAGCACAGTTCCAAGAGACCATGCAGCTTAGGCAGGCTCAAGAAAATAGGCAGAACGCTAAGTTTATCTATGACGCTCAGAAAGCACAGCAGAAAGCGGACAAGGAGGCGAGATCATCTCTCGCTACTCCCGATAATATAGGCGTTCTTAATTCAGGAGAAGCAGGCGTTTATGAGTTAGCTAATGAGGTTTTCTCTGAGGATGCAGAGCAATTGCCTGCTATCATATCTCAGCTATCGCTCCTGTCCCCATTGTTTAATAATAGCCATGAAATAACAGATAAGAAACGGTTAGAGTTTGAGGATTATACTTTTGGCGAGAAGACAATTGGTAATGGGCTTAAATGGACTGGTACCCAGCAAGACCTTGAGGCGCAAAACAAGTTGGTCGAGAATGGTGGATTCGATATTAACTCGCTGGAATGGGATGCAGAGCAGGGAAAGTTTGTTGCTGATTACTTGGACTATGGCGTAGACAATGAAGGGAAGCCCAAGAAGCTAAACATAAGAGGGCCAATTCAAGATGCTCCTTTTTACGGGGTTAACGCTCAGGTAAATATGTATAACAAGGCTAGCAATAGTGAGGAGATGGCTGAGATGAATTCAGCCTCTTACTTCATGACACTAGATGATTACATAAGTAACTTAAACAGCAATACCGACCTTAGCAAAGAGCAGAGAAGAGATTCTTTTAAAAACTTCTTGACTACATCTTTCCGTAATAAAAACACTTTAGATGAGGATGGTAAACAAGCGTACAACACCATGCTTGCAAACTTTAGGAATGAAAATTACCCCAAGAACCCTACTCAACAACTCACTCCAGACGAAGAGGCTCAGGCGGTGATGGAGGGTATTGAGGAGATAAGCGGCTTGTATAACCCTACAATCTCTGACTCAGAAAGGCTGTTAGGTGTTTCTGATTTTTATGATAAGAAGGTAAAGGATATATATAACTCAATTGTGAGACTTGATCTTTCTGTTGAGGAGGCTGAGGCTGAGTTTTCTAAAAGAGTAAACTCTTTGGTGTTTAATGATATATCTAAGGAGTCAGAGAATTTCAGGAACTTCGCTAAGGACTCGTGGGAGCAAGAGAATACAGGGCTAGATTATGACGACGAGGCCAAGCAAAGCGCAAATGAGGATCAGGTAAACGCTATCATTGCATTTGCCCCTCCATTCCAAGAGCCAGAGGTTAAGGAATCAAAGGTGAGTCAAGGACGTAAACCAACTCAAACAGAAATTAAGCAATCTCAGGCTGCTAGTGCGGTTCTTGATAGTGGGATTGAAACATCTTCTGTTGATGTATCAGAATTTGATCCTGAATTATTTAAGGTAGCTGGCGTTGATGTTGATGAAAACATCAGTGTAACTAATTTTGAGCTACCTACCCTTTCGACTAAATTTGATTTGGCTAACTACTTAACTGATGAGTATATAAGAGAGAAGGGTCCGCAAGCCAGGATTCAAGAGGGTGACCCAAAAATTGGGAAAGAAATAAACCCTCAGTTCAACAGGACCTATCGGGTTGGTGACTACTACGAAATACCTGGAGATTACAAAGAGGTACTAGAGGCCCCTAAAAAAATATCACCTTTTATAGATGATAGTGGCAATAAAATAATCATGCTTCATGGGTTTACAGACCAGAATATACCTCCTGTTTTTGTCAATGTCTCTAACGCTGCTAGCAAGAACAGAATTGATCAACTGCTCAGTTCTCCATACGGAAATAGAGTAACCGTTGATGAAATGTTTCGTATACACTCAGAAAACGTATTGAAATAATGGAAGATAAGTTTCAACAGTTATACGATTACATGAGTACTAATCAGAGGTACTCGTCTCTTTTTTCCGAGGGGGTGACTCCTGAATCATTTAAGGAGATGTACGTCTCTGGTGATAAGAATATGTCTAACCTGTTTCAGGCGATGGCTCTAGACGACGACAAGCCATTTGAGACTGGGAACATGAGCGCCTTCTCTAAAGATTTTTTTGGGGTTGAAAAAAAAAAAGATCAACTTCCCGACCCGTCCAACCCAAACGAGAACTTTCTTTCGGCCTATCCTTCGGCCCGACCTTCTACGGTTGCTTCCTCTCGTGCGGATCAGCTGCAAGAACCAGAATCTGGCGATTCGGATTACACTATAAGGCCAGCGCTTAGTACTATATTTGGTAAGCCTGGATTTGAGGTAAGCCAAGAACCTCAGTTTTTAAAGGGTGTCGTAGGGGATGTTGTGAATTCTATTCCTGTACTGGGAGGTCTTTTCGATCATACCGCTAGAGCTACAGCCACTGGTTATAGCAACGTAAAGACGATGGACGAAGCTAGGTTTATGTTTAATAACCCAAGCGAAGAAAGCGTTCAAGAATTTTTTGCTGAGATGATGCGGCATCAACAAAATGTCGAGGATTACGGCGAGAGTGAGGACATGAAAACCTTCCTGACTAACGCCAATAAATACATTAAAGAGGACGGGAACTCAATGGGTGGCTTTAAAGCGCTTGCCGAAAACCCTCAGGTAGCTTATGAGTTTTTACTTCAGAGTAGTCTTAATATGCTTGATCCTGAAGCTATAAAAGAAGGGTTGAAAGTATTTGCGACTGGCGTTATCGGTGGGGGAATGACAGGCTTTAGCACGGCTGGGCCAGCTGGGGTAGTTCCTGGGATGCTTACTGGGGGGAGATTGTCGGCACCATTTGCTATGGCTGGAGCGGGAGCAGAGGTGGAGGGTGTTATGTCCTCTATTGAGTTCTTGAATGAAGAGCTTCAAAAGGAGGAACTTGACTTCACCCCAGAAAACATATTGGCTGTTTTGCAGGACGACGAAAAATACAAGTCAATTAGGAACAGGGCCTTAACCAGGAAGGTCACTATCTCCACGGCTGATGCTGTATTAGGTTCTTTATTCAGCCAAGCATTTAGAGCTGTAAGGGTTGCTGGAAAGGCTGGCACAAAGGCTTTAGTTCCCGCTCAAGTAGCTAGTGATGTAGTTACGGGCGGTGGATCAGAGATGCTGGCTAGAGAATTGGCAGATCAAGAGCAAGACCCACTAGAAATAACTCTTGAGGCAGCGACAGGTCCTGTAACTCAGACTCCTGCTAATCTAATGTCTACTTACGCAGGAATTAGAAAGGAGATGATAGACAAGAAGTCTCGTATTCCATTATCTCAACCGAACAAATACTACATTAATGACGGTGAGGTAGACGCGGATGCGTTTTCTGATGTTATCGAAACATCCACCAATGAACAGCTCCTAGGGCTTAACATTAGAGTAGAGAATGATGACAGGATGTCTGGCTACCTGGAGCGTAAGATGGAATTAGCGCAGATAGAGGAGAGTTTACCTGAAGGGGCTTCACCAGAGCAAAGGAGTCAGCTTATTGAGTTAGAGACTAGGCTAAAAAGGTTAGACGGAAAGACAGGCCGCACACCTGAGACGCAAAGAAAGAAATATAATAATGACATAGACGCTATAGTGAACTCTATTGAGGAGTCGAGTACAGCTCCCGTAGAGCCTGAAGTTATTTCACCTGAAGTTACTGATCCTGATCAAAAAGAAGCTATCGTTGCTACCGCTGAAAGTGAGGGCGCAGCCATAAGCGAGCAAGAGAGGCTAGAACAACAAGAAAAAACAAATAAAGAAAACAGAGAAGGAGCTAGAGACTTAAGGCAGGCTCAAAAAGATGAAGGCATCTTCGTGAATAAGTCTTATGGATTAGGAAATGCTAAGGAGTTTTTTGCTGACGTGTTGAAAGGAAGGACTAAGGTTCAGCGCAAATGGCTGAATGCTAGAAGGCTCATGCCTAAGTCTATGTTTAAGGCGTCTGAAGCTAAAGAAGCTTTCACAGCTGTGGAAATGAATAACGTTCAGGTTCACGCTAAAGAGTTTGGAAGATTAGAGGCTGATGTCCCTCAAGCGAAGAGAGATGAGTGGGCTTCTCAGTTTGATGAGGTCTTGAGAGGTGGTGAGGCTGGTGATTTACTTAACCCTAGTAGCGTCTCTTTAGCCAAAGAGATGAGGTCCAACATAGATAATCTTTCTCTGCGTCTCATAAACGAGGGAGCTGTAAAGATGAGTGAGGTAGATGCAATTGTATCAAACCTAGATACCTACCTTACTCGATCATACAAGCTTTTTGAGCAGAAAAACTGGAAAGATCAGTTGGCTTCTGAGGAAGGCCAGACAATTGTAAATCAAGCAAAGAACCGCCTTAGGGTAAGTAACTTCGAAAATATTGTTGGGCTAGCAGAACGAGATGCTTTTGGTTCTCCTACTTATAAACCAGAAAACAACCCCAAGCAGTTAAGCTTCAATGAGCTTATGGATGAAAGATTAGATGGTAAAATTGCTGAGATATTAAATAAAGATGGTAATTCATTTGCTTCAAGTCCAAAGCTTACCAGTAAGGATCTTAACATACTAAAAGAAAGAAAAGAAGTCCCCGTTGAGATAAGAGCTTTGATGGGGGAGTTCTCAGATCCAATTCAAAATTACGCTCAGACAATTCTCAAGCAGTCTCAATTAGCCGAGGCCAATAGAGCCCTTAATTCTATCAAGAAGGCTGGTATGGGGGTGTATTTATTTGATCAGCCTCAGGGAGAATTCAGCGTTCAAATCGCATCTGAAGGGAGCGAGTCCTTGAGTCCGCTGAATGGTTTATATACGACAAAAGAAATAGCAGAGGAGTTCAATAAGTCGGGAATGAGTATGGACTTTAAGGGTCCTTCTGAGAAGCTTATGGGTGCTGGTTTTTCTGGGTGGATGAAGGTCACGGGTGCTGTTAAGTGGGCAAAAACAATAGGATCTGTAGGTACTCACTTCAAGAATGTGTTTGGAAACTTAGGATTTATGTGGGCGAATGGTCACGCCCCGATTGAACTTCGAGAAACACACAACATTATAAGAAACGATATTGGCAGTATGTCTGATGCGGAACTAAACGCAAAGATGAATAAATATCTTTCTCTCGGTATTGTAAAACAAAGCGCGGGGCTAGGTGAGGTTAAGTCAATGCTAGGGGAGGAAGGTAATTTTGACGATTTGGTTGGGTCTAGGCTTGACAGCAAGGGTAAAAAACTACTTAAGCAGGGTAAAAAGAAAGCGGAGGATTTGTATCAGGCTGAGGATGATTTCTTTAAGATTATTGCATACGAGAATGAGGTTAGGCGTTACGCTAAGGCTGAGTATGGGGTTCTTCCTTCAGAGCTTACCGAGCAGCAATCCATGGAGTTAGACGCTAAGGTTGCTGAGATAGTAAAGAATACATACCCTACGTACAGCAGAACGCCTGAGGCGGTAAGGTTCTTAAAGCTAAACCCTGTGATCGGTAACTTTGTAAGCTTCCAAGCTGAGTCGTACAGAACGTCTTACAATATCTTAAACATTGCTAGGCAAGAGATTGCATCTGGCAATCCAGAGGTAATGAAGATTGGAGCAAAGAGACTTGCGGGTATTACAAGTTTTCAGGGAGCTAAAACTGGCCTCATAGCAACCATGGGAAGTGCTGCTGGAGCAGGAATTATGGGTGTGGCTGGTGCCTTGAACCCAGGGGCTACAGAAGAAGAAAGACAAAGAGAAAGGGACATAAGGATGTTTCTTCCTGATTGGTCAGAGGATAGCGATATATACGCCATAGGTGGGGTTGAAAACGGTAAGTTCAAGTACAAGGATATATCTGCATCAGATCCTTTTGGGGGTATGTCAAAGGTCGTGAACTCTATAGCATTAGCTGATGAAGGCAAAGGCTTAGGAATAGAATCATTTATAGATGGATACATATCCATACTGGAGCCTTTCGTTGGGGTAGACATTGCCACCAGGAGGGGTGCTAATCTACTGAAAAATGAAGATGACTACGGCAGGAAGATTTACAACCCAGAGGATACTTGGGATTCTCAAACAGAAGATATTCTATCTTACGGGTACAAAGTGTTAGAGCCTGGTACTTTCACTTCGATAAGAAAGATATACAACTCTGATGATAAACTCAATGAGGCGTTTGGTCAGTTTACTGGCCTTAAAACATTCGAGATAGACTTCGGAGATCAGTTTGGATATATAGCTAAGGGGTTGGGCGAGCGAATGAAGGACGCTAAAGCCTTGAGGAGATCTGAAGACACCGATTACAACACTGACTTCTACGAACAAGAAGATGTGGATAATGCAAACAGAGCCCTCTCGGAGTTAGAGACAGAGATGCATAAATATGCTCGTGCCGCTAACAGGATGGGAGTGCCTAGAGATTACCTCATTCAGAAAATGGTTCAGATGACTAAGGGGGGCAATAACGTAGGTATCTCAAGGGAGCGAGCTGAGTATATATATGACAACGTATTTATAACCTTACAACCAGAGCGATGAGCAACAAGAAAAAAATAAAAGACACTAGGCTTGGCGCTTGGCTTAAAGAGAAAGCTCCTAACGTATTGAACACTGTAGGGAACCTACTTCCCGATAGTGGGGCTTTGGGTGTGGTAAAGAATTTACTGGACAAAGAGCCAGGTGTTGACCCTGTTGAGGCTAAAGAAGCTATTGACGCTGAGGTGGAATTTCAAGAGAATGTGACCGAAAGGTGGAAGGCTGATATGGGTAGTGATGTGAAGTTAGCTAAGCTAATTAGACCTGTTACTTTGATTGCGCTCATGGTTATGTTCATGATTACTATGGTGCTTGACTCCTTAGATCAGTTGCCATTTAACGTAAAAGACAGTTACGTATCTTTACTAGAAGTACTTATGCTGACTGCATTTGGTGCATACTTTGCAGGTAGAACAATAGAAAAAGCTAAGAGATGAGAAGCTTAAAAAAATATAGTAATGGTGGCGATGTAAGAGATCTGTTGAATGCCCTTGAGAGACAAGGAAGACCTCTTCCCGTTAAGAAATTACCTATATCATCAGGTTTATCAGGACTTCAGTCTATCCCCCCTGTTGGGAATCAAATGGCCGTATCAGAGTCAACCAATCGTTTCCCTGGCAGTGTAGAAGACCCTAGGTTCAGAGCACAAAAAGAAAGAGAAGCTGCTGATTCTTTTATGTTTGAGGCTATGGAAATAGGCCGTAAGCGTCAATCGGAAATCGATAAGCTGGGCTTTGATCCCATGGGTAGTGGTTCGGCCAAGTCTGTTACGCCTATGAAGTTCGTGTCTCCAGTGGGTGATGTTGAGGATATGTACGAAGGATTAAAGATGGCTTATGAGGGTGCTAAGAGCGGTGATGCTAAGAAGTCTGCACTCGGTGGTGGTTTAGCTCTTGGGGCTGCGGCCATGGCCTTTGTTCCTGGTAATATATCAATGCTAAGGTCTTTTGCTGATATGCGTGATAATTCAATTTTAGACGGGATAGCAAAATCTTTAGGTGATGGAAATAATCTTGACGATATCTACAAAACATTGGATTTAGAAAACAAGAGCAAAGCACAACTGATAAATACAGCAGAAGATGTTAGAGGTTTTACGGATCTTTCTATGGACCCACTTAGCGGGTTAGATTTATCTAAAGAAGAATTAATTATACTTGATGATTTGGCAACATCATTAGAGTTTGGGACATTGCCATCCAAGGCGGTGAGTGGGGAAATTCCTCCCGCTACAGTTTTTAGAGCGTCTGGAACTCAAGTTGAACTTCCTCGGAAAGTGGGTGAGTTTGAACTAGATATTACTAACTTCGATGGTTCTAACTCTCAGACTATAGAGTATCGTAACCCATTTAATGACAACAGTATGGACTTAACGTCCACGCCAGTTGAAGACTGGAGTTTAGCTAGAGGGACTGAATACGTAGATGCGTATAAGAATAAAGATGTTCACCAATTCAACATGGATATGACTGATACTGGTGGAGCTGGTGCCAACAGGGAGATGTACACCATGATGAATAAAATGATGGAGGCTGTTGATTCTGGAGACTTAATAGACCCTGGATCTTTAAGCAGTGATTCGTACCCATTGTATCTTAATCAACTGAAGAGAGGTAAAAAATATATAGAAGAGGGGGGTAAAAAACAAGGGACTAAAATAGCCGACAAGGTCTCTTCTAATAACATAATGTACTCGTCTTTAAATCCGATGGGTAGATTTGGACGGCCATTCGGAATACCTAAATCAATTCCTTTTAAAGGATCTAATGTTGATTGGAGTGACTTACTTACCGATCAGACACTAAGCTTCAAAGGAACTAGATACTCTAGCGTTTTTGAGAATCAAGATGAAGCTCTTGAATTCATGGAGCTTGTAAAAGACAAGTACATAGACCCTCATTTAAAGTCTAGAGGTTTACCCCCTGCTAAATTAAAAGTAGAGGATAATGGTATTGAGGATATAAATCATTACTTTGAATTCCCTATTCCTATCACTGAAAAACTACTGAATGGAGGTAAAATAAAAGTGAATAAGAAGAAGGGAAAAGGAATGAAAACCAAGAGGTATTTTTAATACTCTTTGAAGTACTCCCAAACTCTGTAAGAGTCTATTGCCTTTAAGTCAGATAAGTTTATTCTGGTTATTAGGTCTTTCCTTCCGTTTCTTTGGTACTTCTTTTTGTATGCCTGTGACTTCTCTGTAACGACGATGTCATCTACATGTTTTTCACAGTACCTTCTTAGGTCTTTTGTATCAACTATACAAAACCCTCCCTCTTCAGGCATGTCAAAGGCTACGATCTTTGCGTGACCATACATCCATCCTGGTTCCCCATTCACGTTGCTGAACTCACACCATATCTCATCTGGAAGATTGTTTCCTTTCACATCCACCCCATGGTTTACGCCTCCTTCGTGGCTTAACCAGTAGTCAACATGCATATGTATGTCTTCATTTTTCTGGCTCTTCATTACCTTCAGTCCTAATTTCTCTGCTGACCGCTTGAAACGAGTCTCAGCTATCAGTCCTGTCCTTGAAGAGTATTTCCTCCTGGCTTGACTTATCATTTAATTTGAATTCGTTGTATTGATTTAAAGCTTCGTTAATTAAGTCTAACTCCTGATTTACTTCCATACGAACGCCAAGCATTAGGTTGGACACATTCCCTGCATCAACCCTTGGGTTGCCGTCATTTAAGAAGAGCGCTTCGTACAGCTCCGTTGCTATATCATGCAGCCTGATCGTTGCTATCGCGTAGATCTCTCCTAGCTGTTTTTTTGTTAACTCTTGTTTTACCATATCCTAGTTCTTTAATCTTCTCTATTGCCTGCTCAATTTGCCTTTTGTTTTTGCAAATAAACAAAGCGGGGAATGGTTCTCCTGAGTCTATCAAGTAATTAAGGAACAGCTTCCATCTCATCGGAAAGTCATGATGAGAAGGAGTGTACCCTTTGGTTTCAATTATCCAAGCTTCGTCTGGTCCAACGAAGTCTGGCGTGTATTTTATGGGGAGGACAACCTTATTGCTTCTGTCTGAAAGGTCTTTTGCTTTTGCCGTCATCTTAAGGTAGGTCCCTGGGTATCTGAATTTGTCCATTAAGACGTACTCATGCTCCTCGTAAGAAAACTTAAGTCCAGAGTCGGACAAAAGATCAGCGCAGGTCTTCTCTAAACCACTCTTATACTTACCTAAGTTTCGTTTTTTAGCGGTTTTGCGTTTAGAAGTTCCTTTCTTGTTACGCTTCACGCCTAAAATATACATCTTATTAGGTTAAAAAAGAGTCGTTTCTAGGAAAACTTAAGTTGGATTGCTTCCCTCCATCTAAATCCATGCTTTGAAACAAGTCCTTTTGCGTCTTGTACATCCTGAATCCCGTCCTCGATGTGTTCATTTCAAGTTTTATTGGCTCCTCAATAGGTGTTGGCTCTCCTCCCGTTTCTACATCCCTAACTTTCCTTATATGAAACTCAGTTATCTTTCTGTCTGAGGGAATCGGGTGTTGAACTTTTCTGTGTATTGTAACGAAACAATCAGACCTATTTACAAACTTACCCCCACCCTCTGTGTCCTCTGCGTAAGGAGCTATAGGTAACCCATCGGATCCCTTCCGTCTTTGAGCCTCCGTAACAGCATGCATGTTTAACCACACTGCTACGTTTTGAGATGTAGAGAATGTAAGGAATTCAGACGCTGCCTCATAGTGATAGTCATGAACACCAATGGAGCTGTTCTTCATGTCTAACTTCAGGCTATTGTAGGGGTCTATAAACACACCATCGATTGGTTGTTGCTTCATGATCTTCTCTAGGAAAAGTATGATGTCTGAATAGCTGTATATCTGCTTGTTGCTTATGATCGTAAAGTGTTTGCCCAACCATTCGTAAGCCTTCTTTCTCTCAACGTGATTCATAGAAGATATCTTCTTGTTCATTGCGAACTGAATCAATGACATCTTTAGTGAGGCTGTCCTATTCTCCGATGAATACACAACCCACTTCCATTGGTGTCTGACGGTAGAGTTAATCATCATGTACAGGGCCATCGTGGTTTTACCCACGTTGCTATGTCCGTTTATAATCACGAACTCTTTCTTGTACCTGAAGTGTTTGTCAAGTTCTGGGTCCCCAGTATCCAAGCCAATGGGTATCTTTCCGTTTGCAAAATCCTCGATCCACCTAAAGTCCTCGTCATCTGACGATATAAAAGACATGTCCCCGTCGTTAATCAACAGCTCCCTTACGACCTTTTTCTCATTATCAATCGTAACAGTTATCGGATCTTGCCTTCCTTTATCTATGGCTTCACGTATGGTTCGTATTGTATGTTCTTCATCATCTACGTCCCTTTTTAGAATCTCCCTAGTTAAAACCCTAACAACCTCTTGCTCTTCCATCCTGCCCGCAGCTACATATCCTCCACATAATCTAGACGCTCTCAGTAGGGTGTCATGTTTCTCTCCGTCTGGGGCCTGACGAATCATTTTAGCGGCCAAGTTGAGTTTCACATAATCCGTGTAATCACCAGATTGGGCTGAAGCAACTTGCTCTTTCTTCTCTTCACTTGAGAAAGCACCAAACTGATTGCTCTCCTCGTTGACTACTATGTCGGGATCATGTGACTCGTAGCAAGCCCTAGATTCATTTATTCCCGTGCTGTCTACCTCTAACTCGTATTGCTTCTTAAAGTACTCTACGAGAGCCCTGAAGTGGTCTCTGTGCCTCTCAGGGTTTGTTATCTTGACCAGTGCCTTTAGCCCATCTCCTGAGGGTGATACCCAGCAAGAATACACATATGGGTCAGTGGCTAATATGGGCTTTGATTTGTTTACATCAATGTGATCGAAATCCAAAACAACAAATGAGCTGTGCTTCTCTATGCCTCCGTCATTCCTTTCTCCAAATTCCCCACTGAATAAAACAACGGGTAGTGCTTTCTTGAACTCTTTATGCCCTTCTCTAATCTTAGATATTGTAGGCTCTGAGTTGCCTTCTTTAATTCTTTTTAATGCAAGTGCAATAGGTACTGTGTGCGCGTCATCTTTTGATTTTTTAAATAGGTTTTTGTAGATGGTGACTCTCATCTGAGTATTGATATTCGAGTAATAAATTTAAATAATGGATTGCCTTAAGCACATCTTCCTTTCCGTTCTTAAACTTGTGCCTGCACACGTATTTAATCACATTCCCTTCAATGAATGGTATTTCATTTAAAGCAATGAACTCAGTTGGCTGGATTTTCATTCCTTTATAGTGATTGCCACCTACTTGTCTTTTACTCTCTTTCATCTGGGTTTGATGTTGTACCGACTTGTTTTATTGTCGAAATAGAGTCGATTATGAAGGTTTTATTCTTTGACTTAGCCGTAAACAATTCTCTTTCTAGTCTGGACATTGTTTTTTTGTCTTTATTCATTATGTCCTTTGGGGTTTTGTAATCACTTACAATCCAAACTATTTTTGTTTGTGGCCTCTTGTTTTTAATTATAGTGACCTCTGCGGTCATGTAGTATATTGGCCGTGCCATTTTATTAGAGAAAGAAAGGGGCGGAGCTTTCGCCCCACCCCCGCCTTAACCAAATTGCATATGCTAGAACGGCAAGTCCGAAGACCCTCCGTTTTTTGCCTGATTATTTCGACGCTCTTGAGCAGCCTCACTGTTCGGATCCCATACGCTAAGGCATGGTTTGCCCGCTTTTGAAAGGAACAGCTTGAATCGAACGTTACCGCCCTGCCCTTGCGCATCACGCTTGGTGGTATACTGGTCTATTGCGTCCTTAAGCTCGTTGTCTTTTAGACGGAAGCTCCATCCCATTAACTCACCATTGTCATTGTAGCTAGGCTCATCTGCCCAACCTACGAGAACACTCTCGTACTTTTTTTCTTCGCTCATGTTTAGAGGATTATAAAGATTAAAATAAATAAAACTATTGTTGTGAGACCCTCAATGATCTCTTCTGTGTGTTTGTCAAACTTCATACTTTAGGTAGTCTTTCGTTGGGTCATAGTCTTGATTTAAAAAGACTTTGATTCTGTTTACTGCATTACTAAATTTCATTTCCCCTACAAAGATTGTCTCGTCACTACACTTGACAAGGGCTGGAAGGTAAGGATAAGTTTTCTCTTGTACAACCCAATAGAAATCTTTTATGCCAAAAACCTTAGTGTATATGTAGGCTTGTATGTCATAAGAGAAGTCTCGAATAGCGTACCTGAACTTCTCTGCACTTCTAGCAGATTTGCTGTCACTTATAAAGCCATCCCCTAGGCAATCTAGAAAACCTTTGACTTGAATCCCTTCTATTTCTTCCAAGAATCCAACCTGATAATCACCCGATAGGTATGTGTCAAGCAATCCGCAAGTGGCGAGGCGATCAATCATATCGTTTGCCATCTGCCAGTCCTCGTGAGAAACAAGCGTCATACCTTTTAGCTTTGCCTGTTCCTCCATTTCTGATTTAACCAACTTGTAATCACTTGTTAGGTGAGGTGACTTAGAAGCCTTGGTCTTTTCAGTACACTGTTCAAGTATCTTCCCTTTGTTTATGACAAAGTATTTTTCCATTGCCTTTGATCGCTCAAACAGAAGCATATCGTAAAGTGTTCCGAAATCTAAAGCATCAGACTTATACTTCACCTCACCCTTCATGTACCTATCGAACTGAGCCATGTCTCCTAGGGCTTGCTTGATCGAAGAGTAAGAGAGGTGAGATTTATTGTACCTCTTTTTTAATTGTTCGGGAACTGTCATTATTCATATATTAAATTTCCTTCTTCGTCTTTGTAGTCATAGGTCTCTATTTCAGACCAGTAGGTGGGGTCTCCTGGAGTCATCCAAAATCTTTTTCCTTTTGAGTTTATAAAGAACTCAGCGATATCTATGTCCGCAGGAAAGTTTGCATGCTTTATGTAGAATAGTCCAGAAAACTCTGGGTTTTCATCAGTAGTTTTCACCCAAACTTTTTTCAGTCTTACGTTCAAGCATTGCGCTCTAAAGGCTGCGAATTGCTTGGGATCGGTTCTAACTCTTTCAACCTTTATCATCTAACAAACTTCTGTAGTCCAGCAACTTGCTTTTCAGTCAAGCTACCTTCATACTTCGACATTATTGACTCATATGCTTTCTTCTTGTCGGTCTGCGACTTGATGTAAGCAACAGCCTTATCCATGATATTCTGAGGCGGATCGGTGTCAAACTTCTCTTGAATTTTCTTCACCATCTTCTCAGACTTCGTGGGTGCAGCAGCCTCTTGTTTGGCGATAGCATCAGACACTTCATTGGCTGAAGCGATTGAGGTATCAATACCAATACCTAGCATAGCTAATGCACGGCCAATGGCTGATGTTTCGCAGTTCTCTACGTAGCTAGTCTTATTGATGTTACTACTTCCTTGGACTTCGTGTGCATGACCAGTGGCTATAATCCGATTGGATTCGTCAACGATAGCCGCCTTGCATACACATTGAGCTTCGTCAAGCACAGTGAACTCTGTGATTAAACTCCAGTTTTTGTATTGGTCTTCTTGTCGGAAGAACTTGATTCGTTCGTTGACTTCAACGTACTGTTTGCCACGTATGTTCGTGGTCTTGAATTTGTAGTTACTCATTTTCACTAATTAATTTAATTGAATTCTTTAATTTTTCTGCTGACTCGTTCAGTCTTTGTATTTCACTTTCGATTCTATTTATCTGAGATTGCACTGTTTTTGATCTTAGGTTTACATTTACCATGCTTCTTGCTATTTCATACTTGTGATTATATCCTTCCCAACAAGAGATGTTTGCTTCATGCGATTTCTTGTGGTGCAACACAGTGGCGTGGTGCTTTCCAAATATCTTAGCTATCGCTGTGGCACTTAAAGTGTCTCTTAAAGCACACATTATGGCTGCTCTTGATTGAGCTTGCTCTGCCTTTCTGGTGTTGTAATTGGGTTCAACCCCTATGGAATCATAGTAGTCATCCACCACTTGCTTTACTTGTTCTATTAGCATTTTATTTAATTATACACACGAAAATACTAACGGGATGTTAGCAATCCAAAAGAAAAAGGAGACTTTGTTTCTCAACGCTCTCAATGTTGCCTGTCTCCAGGCAAGGCGCGTTACGGGATCTCCCCGCACACCATTCGTCTCCTTACCCGTCAGCGTTCTGACAAGGATTCTTCTTTTAGTTCGTGGTAAATTCTTGCGTAGTGGTACATAGACTCGGCTAATCCAATAGCACCATCAACAAATGTACGTTGTTTATCGTCACTTGCCAATCCATCATCTATGTATTCGTTCAACACTTCCTTACCTATATCGATAAACTGCTCTATGTGACTATAAATCGGCTTCTCTAGCCAAGAATTTATGTCATCTAATATGATGTCTTCCATAGCGTACATACACGCTAGCTTTTCAGACTTACTCCCTTCATTGCTTGAATTCTTAATGAACTCAATTGCCTTCTCATTTGTCATTCTTATTTAATCTTTACGAATATTTCGCTTGGTGACTCAACAAAGAACTTTAGTAGTGCAGGGCAAAGCCAGATCGGGCCTTCTGCCTTCACGCTCTTCTCTGGAAAGTCTACTAAGTAGTATGTGCCGTCATGTCCGTCAATGCCGTTTTTGGTTAGCTTAACATCCCAATCAGGTAGTGGTGTCTGACCGAAATAGAAAGAACAGCTCTCTTTAGATTCATCTTTGTCTCTACCGCTCATAACATCAAGCAGTATGTCTGCCCCCGCTACGAAGGGTTCTTTGTCTAACTCTCTTGACTCATCGTCAAATACCCATGCTCCATTATAGATGTATGAGTGAATAAAATTTACGTTGTTCATGTAATTGCTTTGTTTTTAAAATCCGTATTCCAGTCCGTCTTCGTATAGTTTTTTAAGTTTAATGTCTAGTGTTCCATCGTAGTAATCAGATTCATCTGACCTCATTACTTGCATGAACTCAATGAACAACTTACGCCCATCGTTCTTTGTATGTTCAGCTGATTGACTTGTATATATTGATATTCTTGGTTCGCTCATTTGTTTATGCTTTAAAACACTCATAGGCTTCGCTGACTGCCCATAGGGTTCTGTCACTCGTGAATAGTACTTGGTACTGCTCACCGCTAACGATAGTGTTGTTCTCATCAATCCAGTTAGGGCTGACTCGCGGATTGAACCTGATGCGGTAATCTTGTTGGTTCGGTTTGATTCTGTCAACAGAAAGAACTTGTACTTCTTCGCACTCTACCCATGCACACACAGTCTTGTTAGCTCCGTCGTGAATCTTCTGAGCGGCTGTCGGTTGCAAGCTTAACTTACAGCCTAGCAACGCTAGCTGATTGTCCTGCGGGTCTACGTAGCTAACTACGCCTTCACTGGACTTGACTTGCCAGTGCATGAAATGCTTACCTCGTGCGAGGTGGAATCTAACTTTGTACATGATATTTTTGAATTATAGTTTTTCTTTACTTGATTAAATGTGTACTCTGCCCACTCATTGAAATCCTGAGATGGGTTGACGTGTACACTTGATCGAACACATACTATCGTCCTTCCCATTACTTCTCTGTGCTAAAGGAGATAGCTCCCCACAGAAAACTGAACTTAGTTCTCCTAGAGTTTCTAGCGATAGGCTCTTTAACTTTTACTGAAGAGGTCTTAATTTTATCTTTAACGCTACTCACGGTCTTTGTATCGGGCTTTGGTTTTACCTCTTTTTTCTTGTGGGTAAGCACCTTCGAGCTTTTCGCTCTAATGGCTCTCTTAACGGTACCTTCGGAGCAATCTGATAGTAATGCAATCTCCTTCATGGAGTACCCCTCTTTCCTTAAAGACCTTATCTTTTGATTTCGTTTAGCTCTTTGTGACTTGGATAATAATGAGTTTTTCTGTTTAGTAGACATGATTTCTTTTTTTAAAATTAATTTCACTTTTGACTCTGGTATATTCCAGACCTTTGCTATTGCTTTCGAGGCGAGACCTTGCTCGTTATGCAGAAGCCTAACAGCCCTCTCAAGTTTATTGTATGTTATCTCCTTCCCCATTGTTTATTTCTTTGTTCTTCATAGAAGACCACCATGCTTCTGTCATCAGAAGGTGTATTCTTCACAATAGTCTGCGCTTGATCTCGTGTGAGACCATCCATTAGGACTTCGGGTCGCTTCTCCCAGTCTTGGAAGACGCGGTATACTGCGTAGTTACTCATTGTTATTTAATTTAAGTTCGCCTTCGTCAAGCATAAAGTCAATTGTCAAACCGATGGATTCTTGTATGGTTTCCATCAGCACTTCATTGTCTTCGAATGTTGCATTTAGTATTCGCTTGTAATCCTCTTGTGAGAATTCCATGTCATTGGCTTGAGCAAATATCTCAACGTCTTCGACGTTCCATTGCACCTCACTTCCAATGTAGTATCCCTCTTCGTTTATGTTTTTCATATTGTATGGATTAGGTTATGCATGATGTCTTTATATTGTTCAGACTTACGTCTGTCATTTTCTTGTCTAAGTATAGGGAGTGTTTTTTCCGCTTGCTTGAACGTGAGTTCAGTACAGCTCCCGTTTTTTAATATGCGGTGGCATCGCTTAATGTGATGACTAAGCATTCTGTCTGAGATTTCTGAGATTCCAATCTTCATTGTTCTAAGTATTCTATGTAATCAATCCATTCTAGTCCGTGTAACTCCTGGAGCTGTTCGTTAGTCATTGTCTCCATTTCCTTTGTCGTTTCCAATTACCTCTGAGTTGTCCCAGTCTCGAACCACCTTGATAGGTATGTGGAAATAATCACCATTCACGGGATCGTACCACGT
>Ga0180120_10000557_pt1 | contig 19023 bp, 16 predicted proteins | sample CPBDNA_3_FD_129677 | JGI IMG/M metagenome (GOLD analysis project Ga0180120, IMG submission 129677) | Freshwater to marine salinity gradient microbial communities from Chesapeake Bay, USA - CPBay_Spr_31_0.2_DNA (version 2) (version 2) | ecosystem: Environmental > Aquatic > Marine > Coastal ... | reverse complement strand
GACAAAGTAACATTAATAATTACAGATGAAGAAGGCAATACAACAGAAATTACTGTACCTCTCGGTTCTTTTACTTTCTAGTTGCGCGTTAATCATACCTCCATTAGATAATGGAGTTCCTCCAATAAGGAATATTGAACCAGCAGAGGTAAGTTCTTTAATTGTTAAAGGACTTAAAGATATAAAACCTCCCGTTAAAAAACCTATAGTTGCAGTTTATGGTAAAAGTTTTTTAGACAATACCGGACAACGTAGATCTAACAGTCAGTACGCTAGTTTTAGTACGGCTATTACCTCATCTCCTGATGCTTATTTAATAAGAGCGTTAAAACATTCTAATTTTTTTGATGTTGTAGAGCGTAAAGGTTTAGATGATTTAACTAAAGAAAGACAACTTATACGTACAACCAGAGAAAACTTTGAAGAAAAACAAAAGCTCAAACCTCTTTTATTTGCAGGCCTCCTTATGCAAGGTGGAGTTATAGGTTATGAAACAAATATTAAATCAGGAGGAGCTGGAGCCAGGTATCTTGGTATAGGAGCATCCAAAGAATACAGACAGGACAGTATTACCGTTTCACTACGTACAGTCTCAGTAAGCACAGGTAAAGTTTTGTTAGAAGTTTTAGTAACTAAGAGTGTATTAAGTGCTTCTATATCACAAGACCTATTTAAGTTCTATAGTAATAATACCGAATTAGTTGAAATTGAGAGCGGTATAGTAGAAAATGAGTCTGTAAACATAGCTTTACAGGCTGCTGTGGAAACAGCAGTCTTAGAAACAATACTTGAAGGTTTAGATCTAGGGTATTGGGAGCAAAAAGAGACAGAAGAATGAAAAAACTCTTAGCAATATTATTCATATCCTTTCCTTTGATTGGTGCTGATAACGAGATATTTATAGATCAATCAGGTGCTACATCTAATTTAGATATAGAACAAGTTGGGGGTAGCGGTAACATTATAGGTGGCGCTACTGCCGCAGCAGGTTCTATGACGGCACTAGATATAGATGGTGCAACTATGACCTTAGATATATTACAGAAAGGTAATACAAATAAATTCTTAGGCGATATCTGGTCAGATAACTACACAGGTTACTTTTCATTTATAGGTGATACCAATACATTTAATATGTCTACAGACGAGACTAATGCTACTGGGGCTGATGGTTCTAATGTAAATGTACAGGTTACTGGCAATACAAACACCATGACTCTCAATCACGCTATGACAGCACTTGCAGCTAACTTAGATTTAGATTGGACAATACAAGGTTCAGGAAACTCAATAACATCATCTATAGATGTAGATGGTGCTACTAATTATATGGATATAGATGGTAGTGATAATACAGTAACCTATGATGGGGATGGGTATGCTGGGGGATATTTTTACCTAGACCATACAGGGAGTACAAGAACATTTAACATAGATCAGGAGTCTACATCAGATAATGACTGGCTTAAAATTACATCTGTTGGCTCTAGCGGTACTGTCTGTGTTACTCAGTCAGACGCAACTACTTCATTCGTCTGTTGAGATAGGATCTATCTCTGAAGTTAGAGGTAACGCACAAGTTCTAAGAGACAAAGCTTACGGAGCTGAATTAAAGTTTGATATACAACAGATGGATGATGTCCGTACAGAAACGGGCAGAGTAGCTATAACCTTTTTAGATTCTTCTACGGTAAAACTAACAGAACATTCTAAGTTAGTAATAGACAAGTATATTTACGATCCGGATCCATCTAAATCAAAGATGGCCCTAAAGTTTGCAAGTGGTACCGCTCGTTTTATTACGGGTAAGTTCAACAATAAAAACAATATATCTATTCGCACACCTACGGCTAATATAGCAATCAGAGGTACAGATTTTACTTGTACTGTAGATGAGCTAGGTAGATCTCTTGTCATACTGTTGCCAGACGAGAATGGCATATCTAGTGGTGAAATTATAGTATCTACCGGTATGGGTAGTGTGACTCTAAACAAACCATACCAGGCAACTACCGTATCTGTCTTTGAAAACAATCCTACTGCACCTGTAGAGTTAGACATTACATTAGATCTAATTGATAACATGCTTATTGTTAATCCTCCTGAACAAACACAAGAATCTTTAGAGCAATCACAAACACAAGCCTCGGCTGATTATTTAGACTTTAACGATTTAGATATAGATTTCCTTAATGAAGACTTTCTTGATGCTGAAGCAGAGCTAGAGTTTACTGAGCTAGATATTAACTACTTAGATGTGAACTTCTTAGAAGATCTGCTTAATGTACTAGATGCATTAGCTATATCTAAAGAAGAAGACCAACTTAAACAGGGAGGAGTTGGTATACGTATAGCTGGTACAGATATAGGCCAGGACAAAAATACACAAATAACTACTATAGTTTCAGGGCAAAATATTAGTTTGACTAGAACGGTTAGCCAAAGCGCTAAATTAAACTTAGATGGATCTGGTAGTTATACGATTATACTTATACAAGATGGTGTTTCTAATACGGTTAAGATTAATGGTGGATCCTCAACAACCATTACAATTAAACAAGGATCAGGATGAAAAAACTACAACTACTTGGCTTAATAGCTTTACTTGTCTTGCCTTTGGTATTGCAGCTCACACCATTAGAAATACTTAAATTAAAAGTATTTGATTATTGGGTTAAGGACCAAGAACCCTCTGGTTACTTTACAATTTTAAATATTGCAGAAAAAGACGTTAGAGAAGAAGGAGGATGGCCTTTTCCTAGAGAAAGACTAGCTGAGATACATATGCAGTTACTAGAACGCGGAGCTATGGGTGTTGGATACGTTATAGCATTTAGTGAACCAGATCGTTTTGGTGGTGATGAAATGTTTGCCAACAGCCTAAGTATGCACCCAAGCATCCTGGCTATGTTTGAAACTAACAACCAACAATATCCCCCAACTACAGGAACAGTCATATTAGGTGAAGATGTAGGTGGTGTTATGCTACAAGGAGCTACGCAGAATATAGAAATACTACGTAATAGTGCTTATCAAGGTATATCTTCTGCACCTATTGATGTAGATGGGTTAACAAGAAGATTACCGTTATTAATGCGCACACCTGACGGTTGGGTACCTGCATTTGGCACACAAATATTAAAAGTATTAGCCGGTGCTGATACCTACGTTATAAATACAAATGATAATGGTATACAAGAAATTAGGGTAAAAGGTCTTAATCCAGTCAAAACAGACAGTTTGGGACGTAAGTGGATAAGTTTTGTGAATACCCCGTCTACCACATTACAAGATATGGATGTGGCAGATAAGTTTGTAATTGTAGGAGTAACAGCTAACGGGGTGATGCCGCAACTATCAACACCAGCAGGATTGTTAGAACCACATAAGATACAAGCAGCTTTAGCAGAAAGCATACTAATACAAGACAGCCCATACATACCTGATTACGCATTAGCCGTAGAAATAACATCTTTAATATTAGGTGTAATTATAATGTGGTTATTAATCAATTTATTAGGAATTACTTTAGGAGTAAGTCTAGCTATATTAACTATGGGTCTTACTTTGTTTGGCGGTTATTCAATCGTGCAACAAGGTGTTCTGATAGATGTTACTTGGATTTTTATTTCTCAGTTTATAACAGCAACCGTTGCATTTTATTTACGGTTTAGAGAACAATACAAATTAAGACAGCAGATTAAAAAACAATTTGAGCATTATTTAGATCCTAGACAAGTTAAACAACTACAAAAGAATCCAGATCTTTTAAAGCTAGGTGGTGAGAAACGATACGCAACCTTCCTTTTTACAGATGTTAGAGGCTTTACGTCTATGTCTGAAAGATTGGAACCGGAAGAAGTAACTTACATAATGAATAAAGCTTTAACTGCACAACAAAAGGCAGTTCAAAAGCATGGGGGTATGGTAGATAAATACATAGGTGATGCCATGATGGCCATATTTAATGCACCTTTAGATTTAGATTTTCATGAAAACAAAGCTATAGATTGTGCCTTGGATATACAAAAGAATATGGAAGATTTAAATATAGAAATGGCAGAAAAAAACTTACCGCCTGTTGCTATTGGTATTGGAATAAATACAGGGTATGCGGTTATAGGTAATATGGGTAGTGAATCAAGATTTGATTATACGGCTATAGGGGATGCGGTTAACACAGGAGCAAGATTAGAAAGTGGTACAAAAGATGCTGGAGTTGATTTGTTGATTGGCTACAATACTGCCATAAAAAGCGATTATAGGTTAAGATTATTAGAACCTTTAAAGGTTAAAGGTAAAGATAAACCTTTGGAAATATACACATGGGAATGAAACTATCATTAATATTAGGCGGTTTGTTGTTTGTAACAATAACAGGATCTGGTTGGTATATAAATTATTTAGGAGAGCAGGTTAGTACGCTTAAAGGTAATCAAATTGTTCTAGAAACACAAATCCAAGAACAAAACGAATCTATAGAGCGTTACTTAGAACAACAAAAAAACCAACAAGTACAACTTAACCAATTAGAAGCTGAGAAAAGAGAGGCTATGGAAGATGTAAATAGATTGCGTAAGACTTTTGCAAAACATGATTTAGATAAATTGGCCCTAGCAAAGCCAGGATTAATGCAAAGTAAGATTAACAAAGCTTCTGCTAGAGTAATGAGTACCTTAGAAGAACTTACTAACCCAAATCAATTTGATGAAAAACCTATTACTAATTAGCTTGTCGTTAATGATGGCCAGTTGTTCTTTGATGCAATCTTCTATCAAACCAGTACAGGTAAAAAGTATTGCTGAAAGACCGCCGATGTATCATCCACCTTTGCCTTATCCTATGAGTCTATCTGAAGTAGATTGGGAGATCATGACACCTGAACTAATGAAAATATATCTTCAAGACTTAGAAAACGGAGACGCACCTAGAAGAGCATACTATTCACTATCTAGTAAAGAGTATGAAAATTTAAGTATGGATATGGCTGAGATTACCCGTTGGTCTAAAGATATTTTATCTATTATCAAGTATTATAGAGAATACGATAAACAAGAGGAAAAGACTAATGAGTAAGTCACCAGATGAATTTGTATATAGAGCTACTTTAGACCGTATAGTGGATGGAGATACCTTTGATTGCATATTAGATCTAGGTTTTGACGTAAAACTACATAAACAAAGAGTAAGGCTTGCAGGTATAGATACTCCAGAATCTAGGACTAGAAACTTAGAAGAAAAAGCTTTAGGCCTTAAGGCCAAAGAAAGATTAAAAGAATTATGCACAGGTACATTTAAACTAAAAAGTTTAGGTAAAGGTAAATATGGGAGAATTCTTGGCGTTCCTTATACAGAAGATGGCAAAGATATTTGCGCCACACTCATTAAAGAAAAACACGCAGTTGAATACTGGGGCGGTACTAAAACAGGACACGTTAAAAAAGACGGTACTTGGGGCGAGTAAGATGCAAATATCCGAAGAAGGCACATCTTTAATAAAATCTTACGAAGGTTGTGAGCTAGAGTCATATCAAGATTCTGTTGGGGTTTGGACTATAGGCTATGGACATACTAAAGAAGTCAAAGAAGGCGATAAGATAAACCAAAACGAAGCAGAGCATTTATTACAAGAGGAGATGCCTGAGTATGAAGGATATATAAATAATATGGTCAAGGTACCTTTAGATCAATGTCAGTTTGATGCTTTGGTTTGCTGGGTATATAACTTAGGTCCAACTAATCTAAAAGATTCTACGCTTTTGCGTATTCTTAATGAAGGAGATTACGGCGGAGTTCCAGAACAAATTAAAAGGTGGAATAAAGCTGGTGGTGTAATTTTAGGTGGTTTAGTAAAACGAAGAGAAGCTGAAGCTAATTTATTTGAAAACAAAGAATGGAGTAAAGTTTAAATGCCATTACAAAAAACAATATTTAGACCTGGAATTTATAGAGAAGGAACTGATTACGATAATGAAGGTGGTTGGTTTGATTGTAATTTAGTACGTTTTAGAAAAGGCAGGCCAGAAAAATTTGGGGGGTGGAGTAAACTTACAAACAATACTTATTTAGGTACGGCTAGAGCCTTACATCCTTGGGTTTCTTTAAGTGGCACCAAGTTTTTAGGTTTAGGTACTACTTTTAAATATTATATAAATGAAGGCAATAATTTTTATGATGTTACCCCCATTCGCAAAACAACAACAAATGGGATCACCTTTGCCGCTACTAATGGAAGTTCCACTATAACAGCTACTGATAACGGTCATGGGGCCGTAATAAATGACTTTGTTACTATTGCTGGGGCTGTTTCTTTAGGCGGTTTAATTACAGCAGAAGTGTTAAATCAAGAGTATCAAATTACTTCTGTTACAACTAACACTTATACATTTATTGCCAAAGACACATCAGGGACTACGGTTACTGCAAATGCAAGCGACTCAGGTAACGGAGGTTCAGGGGTAGATGGGGCATATCAAATAAATGTTGGATTGGATGATTATGTGTCTGGAACTGGTTGGGGAGCAAATGCTTGGGGTGAAGGTACTTTTGGTTCAGCTAGTGCTTTAAGCGAAACTGGTCAGTTAAGATTATGGACGCATGATAACTTTGGTGAAAATTTAATTATTAATCCTAGAAATGGTGGAATATATAAATGGGTTGAAAATAATGGAACAAATACTAGGGCGGTAGAGCTATCAGGTATTAGTGGAGCCAATCAAGTTCCTACCGTTGGTTTACAAGTTATTACTTCAGAAAAAGATAGACACTTGATAGTGTTAGGTGCAGATCCTATTTCTGGAACTACCAGGACTGGTGTAATTGATCCTATGTTGATTGCATTTAGTGACCAAGAAAATGAGTTAGAGTTTGAACCAAAAACTACCAATACAGCAGGATCTCTTAGATTATCCTCTGGATCCTCAATTATTGGTGCGGTTAAATCAAGACAAGAAATATTAGTTTGGACTGATACTGCTCTATACAGTATGCAATTTACCGGTCCACCTTTTACTTTTGCAGTAAACCTTATTAATGAAGGTATAGGCTTAGTTGGACCCAAATCAGCAGTTACAGCCGCTCAAGGTATCTACTGGATGAGTTATAACAACTTTTATGTTTATAACGGTAGTGTTCAGACTGTTCCTTGTACCGTTCAGAATTATGTTTTTGGTGATATTAATTTAGGTCAGTCTTTTAAAATACATGCTTTTACTATTGCAGATAAAAATGAAGTTGGATGGTTTTATTGTTCATCAAGTTCCACAGAAATAGATAGATATGTAATCTATAACTATATTGAAAATATTTGGTTCTATGGAAATTTAAGCAGAACTGCTTGGCTAGATGCTGGAATAGAAAACTATCCTAGTGCTGTTAGTGATGGTTATCTATATCAACAGGAAACAGGTTTTAATGATGATGGTTCTCCTATGACTAATGTGTTTATAGAAAGTTCTGATTTTGATATTAGTGATGGTGAACAATTTACTTTTATAAGAAGAATTATTCCTGACTTTAAATTTTTACAAAATGATAATGCTGGCAATATTAATATAGTTGTTAAAACAAGAAACTTTCCTGGAGAATCTTTAAGTACTAATTCTACTAACGCTATTTCCTCTTCTACTACACAAGCCTATGTAAGAGGTAGAGCAAGACAAATGGTTTTAAGGTTTGAATCTGATGATGATGCTAGTGATGGTGGTAATTTAAGTATTGGATGGAGACTAGGAGCTACAAGGATAGATACAAGGCCTGACGGCAAAAGATGAGCAAGATACTACAAACTCAACTACCTATTGCCATAGGAGATGTAAGCCCAGAAGTTTTTAACAGATTAATAAGAATACTAGAAATTAATCTTGGTGCTGTAGATGTAGATCAAACTCAACAAGTAAATGAATCTGATAAAATACTTTAAATTTTTTAGCTGGAAGTATTATTTGGAATACAACATTAGGAGTATTACAAGTTTATACCGGCAATAAATGGGCAGACATAGGCACAAGAACAAACGATCTTGGCTTTGAAATGACATCTTCTTTAGGTAAGGTAGATGTAAAAACTAACGGTAATATATCAATTAATGTCTAAAGCATTAGAAATACAAGAATATAAAACAAAAAATATATTGTTAGAACATCCTGCCGATTGGTATATAGATGATCAAACATTTCATGCAGTACAACACTCGTTAACAGATATAGTAGATTTTTATGAAAACAAAGGTAATGACAACCCTGTAAAAAATAAATTACACAAAGTCATAAAAGAACCGTTAAAAGATGTGTATACGGTTCCATTCTTTTCTGAAAAGTTTTGTTCAATATTATTGGATGAAATGCATAATCTAGAAGAGTTTTATGGGTTTATTCCTAATCCAGAAGAGGACAAACTAAGACAAATACCTGAAATAACCTTTCAAGACAATTGCCCAGAAATATATAACTCTTTGTTTCAAACAATATATACTATAGGTAATCCTATATTTTTAAATATTTGGAATAGGCACGTTAATGGTGGCGCAATTCAAATAGCTAACTATAATTTAAAGGATAAAAAACAAGGTGCTTGGCATCATGATGCTAGTGCTGATATAAGTATGGTTGTTCCTTTAAATACTGGTGAGTATGAAGGCGGCGGTACTGAGTTTTTAAATCGTGGTACGGTTGAACCATTACCTACAGGCCACGCTCTAATATTTCCGAGCTTTACTCATATGCACAGGGGGTTATCAGTAAAATCAGGAAATAGATACTTACTTGTATTTTGGTTAAAATGTATGGAAGAATAGGGTAGAATTTAAAAATGAACATTATAGACAATTCAGGAACAGGTTTAGCAGCCTTAGGACGTGACGAAGATCGGTTTATGGCACACGTTGCTCCAGGCGAAATGGTAGTTCCGCCAGTCATATCAGACAAAACAAGAGAAACAATAAGAAAAGAAATGGCCGCTGTAGGCTTAGATCCAAGTCAATATGAAGTGGGTCAGGGTATGTCTATTAACCCTATTACAGGACAAGCAGAGTTTGGTTTCTTAAAGAAACTAGCAAAAGGAGTTAAAAAGGTAGTAAAGAAGATTGCTCCTATTGCAGCCGTTATCCCTGGTCCTTGGCAACCGTATGCTGCCGTATATCAAAAAGGTGCTGCTGCAATAAAAATAGCTAAAGGCGAAGCTACTCTTGGAGACATAATGACTTTAGCTGCTGGCGGTAATCAAGCTCTTACAGGTAAGGGTGGTGCTTTTGAAGCTATCAAAACTGGTACGGCTGGTGGCTTTGGAGATATTGGAAGCGCACTAAGTAATATAGGATCTGTTACAGATGCAGCAACAGGAGTAAGTTCATTTAATCCTTTAGCATACGGTAGTAACGTATTACAAGGTATGGCTAGTGATCAACAACAAGGGTATGGAGGATTGCTTGGTGGTACTGGTCAAAAATTTAATGTTGCTACAGGTCAACTTGAAGGTGCGGTAGGGGGAGCAGGCTTTAATCCTTTTATGAAAGAAGCCGCAGTACCAACTACAACTACGGTACAGTCTGGCGACACACTTGATGATATAGCCGCAGCTAATAACACTACCGCAGAAGCTATTAAAAATGCCAATCCAGATATTATTAAAGATGTAAATAAAATTAACGCTGGTGACATAATAAAAATACCAGGTACAGCAAGCAAATCATCAAACTTTTTAAGCGGTTTAGTTAGTGGAGGTGGTGCAGATAATCAGGGGAACTATGGTGTTCTTGGAGATATAGGTGGCAGCATTACAGATTCTTTGGGACTAACTAATTATGGAGATGCGACTAATACAGGTACTAGAAGTTTTGGCGGTATAGATCCTAAAATGGCTGGTCTTGCTTTGTTATACGGTAAAGTAGTTAAAGACGCAGCTAAAAAGACTGAAGGTGGGTTAACCGACATAAGACAATCAAAAAGACCTGATCTCAACCCAGCACCTGTATTTGCAGGGTTTGACTTAGGTGTAAGAAAACAAGCTGCCTATGGAGGTCCTATAGGATTTGGCAGACAACAATTTAATCAGGGTGGTATGGCCGTAAAAGAACTTGATATGCGTGAAGGTGGAGAGTCAGCTGGTCCTGGTACAGGAACTTCAGATGATATACCTGCTATGCTTAGTGATGGTGAGTTTGTAATGACGGCCGCAGCTAATAACGGAGCTGGTGGTTTTAAGTTTAGTAAAACTAAAAAAGGTATAGAGTTAATAGCATCAAGTAAACCAAATAGAAAAAATGGTGTAGACGTAATGAGTAAATTGATGGACACCTTTGAAAAATATAACAAATCTGGGAGTATGGCATAATGGCTGAAACAATAGATCCCGTACTTCAGGGTCAGGTAAGTTCTGAAACTATTACAGATCCTCTTTTAAGGGCTTTATACTTTGGATCTGAAGGCACTCCTGGTTTTTACAATCAATTACAACAAGCAGGTGCTAACCTAATTGGTACTGATGTACCTTTACAAGGAACTGCTGCACTAGATCCTTTAGAAGCTTTAGCAAGACAAAGAGCGCAAGCAGGTCTTGGTCAGTTTCAACCATTCTTTGATCAACAACAAGGTTTAGTTAATGAAGCAATAGCACAATCACGAAGGGCAGAAGAACTACAAGACCCTTACTTTTCAAGAGCAGAGGATCAATACGGTTTAGGCTTAAGCGATACCCTATCTGGTATTGACCAAGCTAGAGGTGTAATGACAGGAGCTGTAGATCAGTTTGGACGTAGATTAGGAGAAACAGAAAGCATAGATCGTGGAGCTGTAGATCAGTTTGGCCAAAGAATTGGTCAAGTCGAAGGAATGCAACGAGGTGCTGTAGATAGATTTGGAAACAGACTGTCTGACGTAGAGGCAAGAGGAGAAACTGCTGCCGGAAGATTTGGTCAAGATCTTTTTGGTATTGAAAGAGGGGCAGCTAGAGATGTTGATGCTTACGGAAACCGTTTAACTGAATCAGAAGATCTCTTAAGAGGATCTTTAGGTGCTTATGATCCTTTCATGACACAACAATTTTATAATCCTTACGAAGATGCAGTTGTTCAACAAACAATTGATGATGTAATGAAAGCTGGTGACAAGCAAGATATAGCTGCAAGAGCGCAAGCTATTTCTACTGGTGGTGAATCAGCTTTTGGATCTAGAGCAAGACTTGGTGCTGATGAAAGAAGAGAAGCTTTAGGAAGAGGTTTAGGTGACGCACTTAGTGGAATTAGATCTAGAGGTTTTTCAGAAGCACAACAAACAGGTATGGGTGAGTTTGATAGACAAAGGCAAGCAGAAAGAGCTGCGGCTTCAGGATTAGGTGGCTTTGCTGGTTCTAGACTAGGAGCCGATCAGGGATTATCCAATAGATTTACTACTGGCGCACAATCAAGGTTAGCAGCAGATCAAGGTGTAATTGATTTATTAGGAAGAACTGGACAACAACAATTTGCAGCAGACCAAGGATTAGCTGGAAACTTAGGTCAACTTGGACAGCAGCAGTTAGCTGCACAACAAGGATTATCTAGTAGACTTGGACAATCTGGACAACAACAATTAGGAGCGTTGCAAGGATTGGCTGGTAATTTACAACAGTACGGTCAAAGTTCAGCAGCAGCTAGATCAGGCTTAGCTGGCGGTTTATTAGGTATAGGACAACAAAGAGGCGCTGGTGCATCCGGATTAGGTGCGCAGTTAGCACAATACGGCGGTCAAATGGCTGGTATTGGTTCAAACTTAGAAGGCTTAAATAGAGGTCAGAGATCTGAACTTGTAGGATTAGGAGCTACTGGAAGAGGTATACAAGATACACAATTTGGAAGACAGTTTGCTCAACAGATGGGACAACAGATGAGGCCGTTACAAACTATGCAAGGTATAGGTTCTATGTTGCCTGGTTATCAAGCAGCAAGTAGTCAGATTGACTCAACATACGGTATGGCTCCTGATCCAAGCGCACAAGGTCTTGGTGCTGCTTTCTCAGCGTATGCCGCACTACAACCACCAAGGGCAGGTTAATGAGCTATCTTCAAAGAAAAATGTTTGCGAATGGTGGTAGTACTATGGGTCCTGCAAGACCTATTGGTGATTATCAAATAAGAGATTTAAAGACTGGAGAAATTCTTATTGACCTAAAAGATAGGCCAGACTTTATTAAAAATCCTGCATTTAATCCATATAAAATACTTTCTGATCCTACTTTAGAAAAGGGTCCTGCTGTTTTATCTATCTTACAAAACTTTCAAAAACAAGATGCTCCAAAATTAGGACCGTTTCAAGCAGATGAAGATATAGGAACTAATCTTGCTGATCTTGGCTTTGCGGCAGCAAGGGCTACTGAACCTTTTGTTAGAGGTGGATCAAGAGTACTTGGTGAATTAACAGGACTACAAGCAGCAAAAGATTTTGGTGGTACACAAGAATTTGATCCAACATTTAGCATGATGCCAGGATTAGTACCAGGTGCAGATTTATTTAAACCATCTTATGAAAGTTATGTACCTACAGAAGAAGATAGAGCAAGAGCGCAGATTGGTATTTTAAAAGGTTCAGATGCAATAGGTGATCTATCTTCCGATCTAAAGGAAGATGCAAGACCATTTTTAGAAGATGCAGGAACACGAATTGCAGATTTTCTTGATCTGGGCTATCCCTATGGTACACCTGATTACAGTACACCAATAGATCCTGCAACAGGTAAGGTTTCACCTAGAGTTCAAGATATGAGGAAAGGGACTATAGATTCCCTCTTAGAAGAAATTAAACCAGTTGATGTAAATAAAACAGAGGCTGACAGCATAGAAGAAGTAAAATTAAAGTTTGAAGGTTTAAAAGACGGAGATTTGAAAAAAGGTACAGAAGAACTTTTTGAGATTATTAAACCTGGACAAGATCCAAGAAAACCAATATCTCCTCTTGATGCTATCACTAAAAAAGAAATAGAAGATTACGATCCAGGACTACCGGAAGATAAAAAAACAAAAGCAGATGGTCTTCTTACAGATACTGACGGAGATCCTATTAGCAGAAAACTAAACGAACCAGGGTTTTTTGGTTCTGATAATTTTTTAAACTTTCTTAGGAATGTTGGTGGTGAATTAGTAGAAACTGGACAAATGGGACCAGGGTTAGCTTCAGGAGCTGCTAAAGCAGCAGAAGAAAGAGCCGCTAGAGAGTTACTAGCAGATCAAGAAGAAAGAAAGTACGCAAGAGAAATGGAACTTGCCAGGGCAAAAGCAGAAGCCGAGTTTGCACCAGATATTATGAAGCCTGAAAAAATATTAGATTTAAACAATAACATTAAAAGAGATATAACTGACTTTCAAGGTGGTTTAGCTGGTGTAGGATTTGTTGATTACGCTATAGAAATTATTCAAGATGCACAAGATACTGGTGAAGCCGTTGGTGGTTTTGAAGGACTTGCAGCTAAAATGATAGATAAAGGTTTTGCATTTATTGGTAAGGATGTACCGTTTGATGAAATGTCAGCAGATGCCAAGGTAGAAGCTTTGACTAAAGTTGTAAAACAAAAAAATCTACAGGCCATATTAGGTGAATCCGGTAGAACCATATCAGATAAAGATAGGCAAATAATTGAAACAGTCTTTGGTGATCTTTCAGCGTTTGAAAATCCAAATTCTACACTAGGTAAGTTATTAGAATCTAGAAGAGGATTAGCAGAATCTAATGCTGAAAGGTATCAAAACATCATGACCAATAGTTCTTTCTTAGGAAGACAAGGAATAGAAGGAGGAGTTTTTTATACACAACTATTACCAAGTTTAAACAAAATATTAGGTATAGATCCGTATGCAAGTCAATCAGCAATAGCTAGAGCTAGATTTGCAGGTGGAGGCTTGGATTCTTCAATACCAACATATGATTTATAAAAAATGCAAAAGTTTAGAATAAATATTGCAGAAGGTGTTTCGCAAATAGTTGAAGCAGAAAATCCAGAAGAAGCTAGACAAAAAGTAAAAGCACAAATTGCCAAAGGTGCAATATCTCCATTTTATGACAAATTATATTTTGATTATGAAACAGGTGTTAACTATAAAGGGCTAAGATCAAAACTAGGAAGAGCTGAGACTAGCCAAGAAAAAGACAAAGTATTACGAAATTTATTTGATTCAATTAAAGGTGTCACAACAGCAGAAGATCAAGAGTCTGTTATGGAAAATAAAGTAGGTAATGAGGGTTTTACAAGAAATACAAAAGGACAACTAGCAATAACCCCAAAAGGATTAGAAGAATTAGGCTTAGACGTACAACAAAAAACATTAGCAGACGGTTCCGTAATTGATTTAAATACTATTATTGATGAAAATAGTTTTAATTTGCGTACAGGAGACTTTGCTGATTTTTCTGGTATAGCTGGACCTATTATTGGTGCTTTGACATTCTTATCACCTCAAGCAAGGGTTATAAGTGGATTAAGAGCTTTACTTGGTGGCAACAAAGTTTTGGCTAACATGTTTGCATCTGGCACAGGATCTGCCGTTGGTAAAGCTGCTGAAGAAGAAATATTTGATACACAGCAAGGATTTCAATTACAAGATAGAGATGATTTGAATAAACTATATGGAACTGAATTTCTTCTTGGTTCTATAGGACAGGGTATAGGAGAGGCCGTAGGGGGAGCTTACGGTTTAATTCTCGGTAGAAAAGCACCTCAAGGTGATGTAAGGCTTTTAGCTCAAGGAAATAAAGGTAGAGTAGTTACTGACATAATGGCTTTAGATAGACGGTTAGGAAGAAATGCAACTGAAAGAGAAATAAGATCAGCTATTAAAAAAGGTGAAGTAAACATGCTTGACTACAAGTTTATACCTTCACAAAAAACTCTTAAAAAACAATTGCCTGGTATGTCTCAGCAAATAGCAGAGACAGTCTTAGGGCCTGCTAGAGCAAAAGAAGCAAACGCATATTTATTTGGCAACCTAAACCAATTACTTAAGGCAATTGATATTCATGATATTGCATCTAGTAAATATATGAGCGAGGCAACTAAAGGTACTCTTGATGAGCAAATACAAGCTGCTAGAAATACTCTTAACTCTGAAGAACAAACCGTTACTAAAGTATTAAATAAATTGTTAAAAGATGTGCAAGAAGACGCTTTTAATGTTGGAGACATGACTAAGCTACAAGGTTTAGAAGAAGTTGGTAAAGATATTATTCAAACTTTACAAGCAGCAAGAGGTCAAGTTATAGGAACTCTTGGTAAAAAATATGATGCTGTAGATACGTTATTTGAAAAATTAATGGTAATACCTGCTAACGCAAGCAAAGAAGAACAGCTTGTTGCTGAAGCCATAAGAGACACAATTGGAAGAACACAAGCAAGGTTTTTGCAAGACGGTCAAAATATTCTTGAACAATATGTAAAGTCAAACCCTGCTTATAAAATAGCTGGAGCTAAAGATCCAGATATAAATGCTAACTTAGTAAGTCAAGTAAACACGATATTAACTGATATGGAAGAACAAGCACTTCTAGGAAAACTTACTTTAAGACAAGTAAGAAATGCACACGCTACTTTAAAAGATTATGCAGAAATGAGTATGGTTCCTACTCAACTTAGGAGAACTTTAATTCAAGTGTTAAACAAACTTGACGATAGAAGAACTGTAAATATTGATGACGCTGGAATGATGTTTGAAGGATCAAAAGGAGCCGATAGTATTTTTACAGCATTAGAAACACAAGGTGAAGTAGAATTTGCAAGAAAACTTGCTGAAACTTTAAAAAAAGTTAGATCAGAAAAAACTATTCAATATCCAGAAGGTAGACTTTTGGGAGATGAATTCACTATTAACTTAGATCAACAAAAGGTTATTAACGAAGCAATAAAAAGCCTAAGAGATGCTAATAGATTATCAGCACAATTATTAGAGCCATTTGATAGGTTGGCAGTTAAAAATGTAATAGAGCAAGGTGGTAAGGGAGCTACCAACGCAGATGAGGTATATTTAAAATTAGTAGAAAAGGGTAAAGCAAAAGACTTATCAGATCTATTTAGAAACCTTAGATCTTTTGATGAATACAAAAGAGGTATTGGTCAAGCTTCTAGCAAAGAACAAGAATTAAAATCCCAACTTAGAAAAAGATTATTTTCAAATGCTGCAAGGTCAGCTACTGATACATCCGGTCCAGAGGACGTAATTGATTTTACTGCTTTTGCAAGAACCATTAAAAAGTTTGAAGGTGAGAATCAAGGTAAGTTATTAGAATTATTTCAAGATGCTGGGGGAGGAAGAAGTACAGGTAAATTGGTATTAGATTCAATCAATCAATTAGCTAAACTCAAACCAAACTTAAAACCTGCTGAAATGAACAATCTTGTAAACAACTTCACAACAGCTAACAAAGGCTTGTCTGGTAGTAATCAAGGTATTGCCTTTGTACAACAACTAAGTGAGTTAGCTAAAGCATCAGAGAAAAAATTAATATTTGAAGCTAATAAAGCTATTGTAGATCTTCCAAACAAAGGTGTTGAAGAAACCGTACAGGCAGTATTTAGACCAAGATCAGGATCTAATATACAAGTGCTAAGAGAAACTTTAAAAAACAAACCTGAAGTTTTTAAAGAAGTACAACAAGCTAGTATGCAAAAACTACTATCTAAATCTATTGACTTTAATTACAACGGTAAAGGCAACATAACAGATATATTTAAACCAGGTCAGTTGAAATCTGCTCTTGATACTTATGGTGATGAAACTTTAGAAGCTATGTTTGGTAGAGAAGTTACTCAAGGATTAAAAGACTTTCAAAGATATATAGATCTATCAACAGTTGGTGAAATTGGAAGAGGTGGAGCTGCTGGTGGATTAGTAGCAGCCGGTATAGCGGCAGGTATAGTGTTTGCTCCGTTAGCAACTTTACCAACTTTGGCTGGTTTAGCTGTTATAAGACAGTTGTTTTCTTCTCCAGGATTTGTTGGATTAATGTTAAAAACAGATAAAGGTTCAATAAGCCAAGCTATTCAAATGGCTAGAAGAGCGGCAGGTTTAGCTGGTGTAAGATATATTAATGGTGAAGCAGAAGTCATAGGATCTGAAGTAGAAAAAGTTACAAGCGAAGCCGTTAATGAAGCAGAAGAAGAAGGTGTTATTGATCAAATTAAAAAGTTAATTAAAACAACTACAGATAAAACACAAGATGCAGCAAGCCAAGCACAACAATCTTTAAGAACTACACAGGCACCAGCTCCTAGTATTCCTCTACCTGATGTATCGGGAACTCAAATGCCAACTACAAGTCCTTTATCACAAGACAGGTTGGCACTAGACGAACAGTTGTTTGGTAGGCCTTCTAGGTTAGGTTAAAAACCTATTTCGTTACGGTCCATTCCTAAAGGCTTATCTGATAAGCACACCCAGTCTTCTTGCGGTATATGTATGTAAGGTTCGTTATCCTCATCATATGTAGGGTTGTCACTTACATTCATTCTTACATCATAAACAGAGTCTTTATTCCATTCATGCATGTACACACCGTCAGTCATAGCATAAACAATAATAAACGGTACTCCGGTTGCAAGTGCAAACGAGGATCCCTTTCTGAATTTATTTGTGGATATTATTAAAGTGTCGTACTTATCAAAAGTAAAGGTGCGACATTTGACCTCGCACCAATAACTTTTATCTACTGACTCTATCCAATAGTCTAATGAATAGCTTATCGGTAACTTATGACAACTAACTCCCCAAAGTCCTTCTAAAAATCCTGCTACTCTCTCCTCTCTCTTCTGATCGTCTCTTGATTCAAATGATGGTGTTTTCATGTTCACTCCTCAAAGAAGTTAGAATCAACGGCAACTAATCTTTTAGTAGGTCTACCCTTACCTCCAACTTTAATTTCAATCTCCTGGATCTCTCCAGCATTCTTTAACCGTTCAATAATCTCTTTAACTTCATATGATTTCATACTTCTAAATAGTTCGTGTCTATCTACCTCTCTCTTAGATATACCTTCACCATTCCTAGATCTAATAAAGGACAAGACTTGTTTGATCTTAGACTCTGTTGCAGAACTTGCCACCTTGTCTCTACAGGCTTCAATAAACATAAGATCATAGTATCTAATGTAGTCTATAGCCCATTTAGTAACGTCTGCGGTTATCTTAGTTGCATCAGCACTAGAGGCCAGAGTACAAAGCAAAGCCAATCTCATAGCCTTCTCTCTAGATCTACTGAGTAATGGTTCTAGGTTATCTTTCTCTAGTATGTCTTGTCGTTTAATAATCTCTCTCGCAAAGTCTTGCAATAGTTCTTCTGACTGCTTATCAAACTCTAAAACTATTTGATTTAGATCTAACTCTGCATTATCTCTGGCGGCATCAGATAAAGTACCTTTCAGTCTACGCACATAATTAACCCAATTTACTACGTTTGTAGGCGGTTCCTTGTACCTTTTCAGGTCCCCAACACGTCTTGGTTCGTTGGATTCGACCACTACGAAGCGGTTTAAGAAGCCATCTGCTATCCTTCCGCTATTTAAAGCACCATAGAAGTTCTTAGGTACAGACAATCCAACTAATGTAATAGCTGGCTTATGTGTAACCCTGTTCATCATCTTCTCTTTAAACTCTTCCTGTACTGACATAAGAGAGTAGTTATCTGGCCTTAATGTCCCGTGGCACCTCCCCCAAGCTTCCATAAGCGTTTGTATGCCGTCTTCTTTGTTTGTGTTGCCTGCGTTACTGATAGCCTCTAATCGTTTACCAAACTCATCCATTATGGTTATTTGAGTAGGTCTTATCTTTAAGACAGAATGTACGGCTCCACTAGAGGTATATCCATCACCCACAACTAACTTTTCTTGATCAGATGCATTCAGTACAGATTCAATAAATGTCTTTATGTTCTCTTTACCTTGTCCTGATTTTGCGACACCCATAAAGTACATACTGGAGAAGTTGTTCATGTTAGTTCTATACAATCTTCCACAGGTCACACTAGCTAATGCCAAAGCACCTACAAGAGATAACTCTGGTTGTGGTACTTGTGCT
>Ga0180120_10000552_pt1 | contig 19071 bp, 6 predicted proteins | sample CPBDNA_3_FD_129677 | JGI IMG/M metagenome (GOLD analysis project Ga0180120, IMG submission 129677) | Freshwater to marine salinity gradient microbial communities from Chesapeake Bay, USA - CPBay_Spr_31_0.2_DNA (version 2) (version 2) | ecosystem: Environmental > Aquatic > Marine > Coastal ... | reverse complement strand
TCTACGGAAGCAGGTGTTACGTGGCAGTTGGGGTCTCCGAGGTTGGATATGCGGCCTGATGGGAGACGGTAGTGGCTGGCGATAACACAGTATACAATGTTCCGTTCCGTGCCCCAGCTCTGCCGTATGCGCCTCAAGTGTACAACCAAGAGTCGTTTGAGCAGTTCAACAACGTACTACGGATATACTTTAACCAACTAGACAACGCGCTGAGAAACGCTATGGCAGTCCAAGAACCATACGAACTACAAGTCTCAAAAGGCCAGATCGCTGGTGCTACGGCGCTGTATAAGTTTGGGTACAACCCCGATATTAACGGCACTGAAGAGACGGTATGGTCGCAAGGGGGCAACGTAACATGGCCTGCAGCAGCCTTTACTGCGTTTATTAGCAGCTCTAGCACGGCAGATGCAAGCGGTAGTACTGGGGCAAAGACGGTAACCATAGAAGGGTTAGACGAGAACTACGCTGTGCAAACCGTTACTGTCAACATGAATGGGCAGACTCAGGTACAGATTGGCGATGCTTCAGGTTGGTTACGCATAAATCGTGCTTTTGTTGCAACTGCTGGATCAGGCGGCACTGCTGCTGGTACCGTCTATATCGCTGCTAGTGGGGTTAGTTCTGGTGTTCCAACGGGCACTATCTATGCGAGCATCACAGATGGTAACCAAACGCAGATGGCGGTATACACTGTCCCTGCTGCCCATACGCTATATGTTGACGACTTGATCTTTACCGCCGCCATATCACAGGCCAACAACTACGCTACAGTTAAACTCGACACTAGGGAATTTGGGTCAAACGTATTCAGAACAAAGTTTATTAACGTGTTGCAGAGTAACGAGCTAGTGATTGATTTTGAGTTTCCCTTAGCGTTACCCGAGAAAACAGATATCGAGTGCCGTGCTGTAACCAGCAACACAAACAACCAGATCGGCGCTTCATTTCAGGGGGTGCTAATAGCAAACTGATATGTCTATATCTCTTGGAAATGTTTTTGACGCCGGTAATATAATCTTATGGCCTGATTACGACGCTGACGGTGACGGCTACCTTAGCCCTAGTGAGTACGACGCGTACATATCTGCTGGAGGATTTGATATTGACACTATCCCCAGAATCACTCAGGAAGATCTTGACGCTATAGAAACAGAAACATCAGGCACATCTAGAAGCCCTTATGAAGATGGTTCAGCATCCGATAGTTTTTATGGGAACTGGGGTTTTCCTGTCCCTGATACAGAAGAAGAAGAAACGGAAGCCGCACTTATAGCAGCGGCGGAAACCGGCGATATTGATGTTATAGAAGCAATACTAAGTACCGCAAGTAATGCTGTAAGTGGCGCGGTACTAAATACGGTAATGGAAACTTTCTATGACTCGCTCGGTATACCAGCGGGACTAGATGATCTTAGTGGGTATGGAAGTACTCCAAGACCTGAATTTAAAGTAGATTTAGAGCCTCTAGCAGCCATATACCTTGCTGCAGGCTCAGGCAATGAAACTCCCCTAACTCTTATGGACGCACGAGGACTTGCGTTGCTGGAGCACATGCAAGCAGTTAAAGATGCACAGCAGCGAGCTAACGCGTATGTTGATGCGTACGGCGGGTCGTTTTACGACTACTTCGTAATGCCAAACCTATTGGTGGAGCTTAGTCCTCTCGCTCAAGAGTATGACGCTAATAGAGATGGGTCTTTAGACGAAGCCGAAATGGTTGAATATACAGAGGCTTGGGAGAAAGAGAACGGAATAATGCGCTTTGCTGACGGTACGAGTGCTACTGCCGCAACAGCCGCTTCGGCTGATCTAGATGGGGACGGCCAAATATCCCCGCAGGAGTTAGAGTTTTGGGAGTTAAATAGAGGAGGCGATACAGATCCTAATCCGAGTCGCACAGCATTCTTAGCAGATTATGGGTTCGACGCCAGCCCCAGTGCAGCGTGGGTGGGTAAATTTGCACGCGAGTCAGCCGAAAGTTTCCAGACGGGCGCGCAGCAGATATTAACGCAAAGTTTGCAAGACGCTGCACTAGGCCTGCTTAACTCTATCCAACAGGGGATGCTCACCCAAGTAGAGTCTGGAGAAAGCACGGTAACTCGGCCCACACTGGACAAAGATGATCCTTCTTACGCCCTTATCGGGCAAGACATAGACAGTTACCTAGATAGAATTTTTGCTGGCAAAGACACCATATCGAGGGACGCGCTGCTAACTAACGATGAGTTCTATGATGTAGGTATACAACTAGCAACAACTACTCAACGATCCCTAGGTCTGGAAGCCAATGATGCACTTACAATAACGGATACAGACCAAGCTCTCGTAGATCGTTATGTAGCAGTTCGAGACGACTACCAAGAATCTATAGCCGAACCGGAAACCCCCATTGGGCGATTCTTAAATGAATTGCAAGCTGACGTAGATGAACTCTTTAAAGATGCTCCTGAGACAGATGTAAAAGCACAAGCCGCCAAGAAAGGCTTGAACACTATGCTACAAGGTGCCGAGGCGTTATTTGAACAAGACGCTGTACAAACTTATCAAGCGGTCACTTTAAAAGCTGCTGGCGAACTTATGCAAACAGCCGCCAGTATAGTAGCTATGGTAGGTCAAAACCCTAAAAACTCTAAAATATACCAAATAGGCGAACAGTGGGCCGCATTAGGTAACGAAACATACACAGAAGAATTTCAAACTGCCTTAAAAGATATAGATTCTAGGATCGGTGCTGCTGAAGGTTTTTGGGATACTGCGGAAGCTATTTTTGGTTCGATTCAAGATCATCCTACAGAGTTTTTAGTAGATGTAGTTGTAAATGAACTTATACAAGAAATCCCTATTCTTATAGCTACTCGGGGAACATCTCAATTAACTAGAGGAGCATTAAAAGCCGCACCTGTAGCTAAAGAAGTAGTTGAAAAAATAGCAGAAAACGCAGGTTTTGCTACCGGTGTTGTGTTAGATCTAACTGAAGCTATGGCAGGAGGTGCGGGACAGGCTTATGGCGATGCGATGGAGAACCTGTTAAAAGACGGTGTGGTAAATCCCGACACAGGTAAAGCCTACACACAAGAAGAAGCTGAGGCTAAAGCTGGAGATATAGCAAATAATACTGGGTTATTAAATACAGTTATAGTAGCGGCACAAATGGCTATTGGGGGTAATTTATTTGAAAAAGCTATTAGTGTAGAAGACGGTGTTGATCGTTTAGGTAGACTCATATTTAAATCAGCACCGGAAGCAGTTAAAAAAGCCATAAACAAATACCTTGGAGAGATGGGCACTAGAATAATAGGTACTGGTGTGGCAGGTGGAGCAGAAGCTGCCCAAGAGGGTAGTGAAGGAGCGTTAATTGGGCTATCTATAGATCTACAGATGGAAGCGGCTGGAGATTTAGATAGAGACTACGGAAAAACAGCAGCAACAGAAGGGATCATAGGTAGTATAGCTGGGCTTGGTGTAGGTACTGGTATTGGCGGTGCAAGCACAGTGTCTTATTGGGTTAAGGAGAGTAATGCTCAAGTAGCTGCTGCTGTAGCTGCTGCCAAGGCTGCTGTACAAAGTGGGGCAGATCCTAAAGATGCCGCCGCTCAACTACAGACTGAGTTAACAGATTTAGGTGTAGATAACGATACAGTACAGAACGACTTAGCAAACAGTGTAGATGATGCAGGGTACTTAACTGAACAAGAAGTATTTGATACTGCTACACAATTAGATGTAGATCTCTTACCGGGACAGATAGAAGAATTTGCTGGTCAAACTGATGAACTAGCACACATGGAAGATCTAGTTACAGATCTTACGAAAAACGTATACGGTGCTCCTTCTGACGCTGAGTTTGACGTTAACAATGATGGTGTTTTAACAGGGCAAGAACTTGTAGAACGTGACCAAGCAATGGAGGCTTGGGAAGAAAATAATCCAGATAACGAGCAGCTAACCATACCGAGCATTGCAGAACTTGATACTGATGGGGTAGCCGGACTAAGCCGAGAAGAACTTACAGCCTACGCAGCTGCGGTGGGAGAGTCTGTAACGAATAGGCAAACGAGTCTTGATGACACTCGCGCTAGGTTTATAGCTTTGGGGTATGAGCCTAGTAACTCAGAAGTATTTGAGTATTCAGCGAAGAAAAACGAAATACCGGGATATGTCGACCCCCGACAACTTACGCGAGAAGAATTAGAAGCTGCTGCCGCTACAGAAAACTACACACTTAAAGATAGTGATTATAGCCGTGTAGGCCAAGGTGGTGCTGACTTTGAAACAACTGAAACAAGTAAAGCTACCACGGCGTTTGACCCCCTTGCAGTGACAACCCAAGAAATTAAAGACGCTGCCACTTCAGAAGGAGTGACGTTAACTACAAGTCAAGCGGAAGAGATCATTGCCACTATGACTTTGGAACAAGATGAAGCTACGTTCTTGGCAAGTAAACAACCTGATTTTGACGCCCGAGCAGTAACTTACGCTGAAGCCGAAGCAGAATTAATAGCGCAAGGGGTACCTGAACCTACCGATTTACAGATTAGATCCTATGTAGGTGAGGGTGATGAAACTTTCCAACAAACACAATATGACAGTATAAAAACGTTTGGTGCAGAGACAGTAGCCGCTGCTGAACTTGCTGAAAACAAAGAAAATATAAAAACTGCATTAACAAACTTGGGTTACACCCCCTCACAAACTGAGATTGACTCTCTTGTAGGTAAAACGGATGCGGAGATTGAAGCTTACGCTAACCCAAGAGTAGTAACTGAAGCCGAAGCCCGAGCCGAACTACAACGATTAGGTATAACTAACCCTACCGACGAACAGCTAGCTCAATACGTTGGTTCAGGTAATGAAACTTTCCAAGATTCTCAATTTGGCCGGATAGAAAACTATGCTGACCCAAGGGTAGTAACTGAAGAAGAGGCTAGGACACAGTTAATATCGGAAGGTATCACTGACCCCACCCCAGAACAAATTGCTGCGTATGTGGGTGAAGGCGATGAAACTTTCCAACAAACACAATATGACAACATAGAGACTGCTGGAGAAGAAGCGGAGGCCGCAAGATTAGCAGAGGTTACAGAGGCAGAAGCACTTCAGCTAGAGAAAGACAAAACAGCGGTAAACAATGTGCTTACAGCAGCGGGATATACCTCCGCATCAAACACTGAGCTTGAAAATCTTGTAGGTAAAACGAATGCAGAGATTGAGGCTTACGCCAACCCAAGAGTGGTGACTGAAGCTGAAGCCCAAGCCGAACTAATAAGACAAGGTATATCTGACCCTACTCAAGACGAAATTGACGCTTATAAAGGACAAGGTGATGAGAACTTTCAATCGAATCAAGAAACTAAAATAAGTCAGTATGCTGACCCGAGGGTAGTGACTGAAGCTGAAGCCACAGCGGAGTTAATCGCACAGGGGATTTCTCCTGAAGAAGCTGCAAAGGTAGCTAAAAACTATTCTGGAGAAGGCGATGAAAACTTCGAAACAAATCAAGAAACAAAGATAAATGAAGATACTGTTACAGAAGCAGAACTACAGAGCATAGCAGCGGAACAAGGGTATACCCTAAGCACTGATGATGTTAATAAGTATACCGGAGTAAAGAATCAAGAAACTGAACTTGCTGCTGCGGGAATTGATTTTGACTCAAGAGCGTTAAATGTAGAAGAGATAGAAGCTGCTGCTGCCGCAGTAGGCTACACACTTGAAGAAGGTGAAGCAGAAAAACTTGTTAGGAACGTATCCGAGGGTACAACAGAAGCAGAAGCAATAACCCAACAAGAAAATACTTTTAATAACCAGTCAGTCACATTAGAAGAACTACAAGCTATTGCAGCCGCACAGGGCTATGAATTACAAGGAGACCCTGTAGAAGGGACTGGAGATTATGCGTTTATCGGTAATCGAGATGGCGCGAACAATTTTCTTACTACAAAAGAACAAGAGTTTAATGACCTTGCAATAACTGAAGCGGAATTAGAAGCAGCAGCTCTTGCCGCTGGATATTCACTAACCGACACAGATAGAGGGCTGATTGGTAACGTAGGAGAAGGTGAGTCTGCTGCAACTATATTAGAAGGCAAACAAACTGAGTTTGCATCAAGTGTAGCTACTGCGGCGGCAGCGACGGCAAGACAAGGATACGAAGATACGATACGTGACCATATAAAAAACAATGCGGGTTCTTTTTCTGAAACAGAGATAGGGAATTTTATCGATCAAGCCGTTGCAGACGGCACGGCAAACGGTGCTATAAGTGACATTAACAAGGGAATAACGACTCAACGTAACACGACTACAATAGCAACAGCGTTCCCAAATATGTCTCCTGAAGAAGTAGCTGCATTGGTAGGGCAGGTTGGTGCTGGTAGCACAGTAGACCAAGTTATACAGAATCAAAAAGACATAGATAGAGTAGAAGAAGCCTTCCCAGACCTCTCTCCAGAAGAAGTACAAGCGGTACTAGGGCGGGTAGATGCCGATAACACGTTAACTGACGTTATAACAGCTCAACAAACGACCAACACTAACGCTAGTAATCAAGCTGCTCTAGAAGCAGCGTTTCCAGATCTTTCTCCTGCAGATATTGATGCGTTAATGGGAGAGATAGCAGGAGGCAAGACGCTAGAAGAAGTTATAGGTACAGATGGTACTGAAGTTGATGACGGTACTGAAGTTGATGACGGTACTGAAGTTGGTGGTGGTACTGAAGTTGGTGGTGATACTGAAGTTGGTGGTGGTACTGAAGTTGGTGGGGGGCAAAGCACGCTTGACCAAGTAATCGCTATTGCAGTAGCAGCAGGAGTGGAATTAACTCAAGAACAAATCGATAAAGTTGTTAGCGACGTTGAGTCTGGTGTTACCACTGATATTGAAACAGCGGTTAAAGAAGCGGGTGGTGTTAGTACAGATACAGGTGGCGATACGAATTTATCAGATCAAGTTGATCTCGATGATACGACAATAGAGGGTTCCCCAAGTGATCTTGTCCGTGTAGGAGATTTCAACCGTGAAGTCGGAACGCTACAAGATAATCTTATAAAGTTAATAAACCAGCTAGAAGCTAACGGTATTAGCCGAGACGATGCTTTAGCAAGAGCTATAGGCGTACCTGCAGGGCAAGAAGGTGGTCCATCCGGTCTATATTTAGAACTTACCAAGTTTGCTACCGCAGACCAAGTAGCCGCTATGGACGGTGTAATTAATGGGGTTGCTTCCCAGTTAGGCAAAACCGCAGCTGATGTCGCTGCCATAAAAGACCAGATGACTAATTTGGCTACTAGAGAAGAAGTAAAGACAATAGTTGCCGGTGAAATTGAAGGTCTAGCGACCCAGCAAGACGTACTAGACGCTGAAGGGCGGCTTAGGGTTCGTATTGGTGAGTTAGAAGCCGCAGGCAATACTAGATTTGATGCTATAGATATCGCTCTTGGAGAGCTTGCTACTGAGTTAGGAACTACGCAAGAGGGGGTTAAAACAGCCTTAGCTCAATTTGAGTTAAGTATAAATGCAGAGTTGGCAAACCTTGCAACGAAGGAACAAGTAGCTCAAACCGAGCAAGACATACTCGACAAGATAAAAGAGTACGAAGATGCAGGGCTAACCCGAGACCAAGCGTTACAAAAAGCCATCGATGACGTTGCTGGTGCTCTGGGTACAACGCAAGAAGTTATTACAAAGCAACTTACGGAGTTTGAATCAAGTTTAACTGCAGAGCTTGATACGCTTGCTACCAAGACACAGGTAAACGAATTAGAAACTACGCTACTTGACAAAATAAAAGAGTACGAAGATGCAGGGCTAACCCGAGACCAAGCGTTACAAAAAGCCATCGATGACGTTGCTACTAATTTAGGTACAACCCAAGAAGCTATCACCAAACAACTTGGTCAATTTGAAACAGAGCTGTCTGCGGAACTCGCCACGCTTGCTACCAGAAAACAGGTAAACGAGTTAGAAACTACGTTACTCACTAAAATAAAAGAGTACGAAGATGCGGGCATATCTAGAGATGACGCTCTCTCCAAAGCCATAGCCGACGTAGCTACTGATTTAGGTACAACTAAAGAAGCTATTACAGCCCAAATTACTCAATTTGAAATTGACCTTGAAGCTGACCTATCTAAGTTAGCAACCAAAGAACAAGTAGCCGCGTTTGAAACAGATGTATTCGCCAAAATGGCGGAGTATGAAGCTCTTGGTGTTGACCGAGATATTGCTTTGTCTGCGGCTATCGAAGAAGTATCTGGTCAATTAGGAATAGCTAAACAAGATCTGCTCACTCAAATTGGTACAACAGAATCTAACTTAAACACCCGCATGGGTGAAATTGAGATAGGTCTGCAAAAACAAATAGAGACTGAAGCGCAAACAACCAGAGATATGGTAACCGACACTGCCACTGAGACGCAAAGGCAGGTTCAAGAAGCCAACCGCCAAAGTGCATTCCGGGATTTCTTTGATTTAGTAACCAGTGCAGAAGATCTTGATGGGCAAAAAGTTACCGTAGGACAGTCACCTCTAGCGCAGATAGACTATGTATATGATTTCCAAAGCCCTTTTGCTACCCAACAACAGGCAGGATTCTATGGCTCTGCAAGTCCTTACGGTGCACCAATGGCTGCATCAAGACAACGACGGCCACAAACAGTAGCCAGTGCTATGCAAGGCCCGTTAAATTTACGGGGTCTTCCGGGTATGGCGAAAGGTGGTAAAGTAGATTATGATTTCGTAAGTGAAATCTCACAAATAATGAGTTTCGGAGACTAGTATGATCAGGGGTTTTCTTGACTACGTGTCAGGCGTATCAGACTTTTTTAGTAAAGAAGAGAATGCAGGGTATGCCGGACTTGCCAGTCTTTTAGGTGGTACCGCTCTTAACGCTTTAGGAATTACTGACGCACAGGTTGAGCCTGTTGGGTATCAGGGTACCATTCCCGAATATACCGCTGTAAGAGAACGGGTGCAGGATACCTATGACCCTAGTAGGCGACCCGGAAGCGGTGGACAGCGTTTCTTCTCAGATACTGAATTTGTAGAGGGAGGGCAAGAATCAGCCGCTAGGCAACGCGCTGTCCAACAAGCCATGAATTTAAAAGCGCAGAATGCCGCTAATATGGCTAATCAAGCTAGGCAATACGGTGCTCCTCCACAACCACAACCTCAAATGCCAATGCCCGTTATGGGGGCTGCTCCTTCACAGGTAGGCGCTATGATGCCACCTCCGCAACAAGGGGGACTGGCTAACTTTTCTCCCCAATACAGGATGGGTGGAGGTATTGCTGCATTGGCTGGCGGCGGCGCTGCCTCTGCGTACAACAGACGGTACAATGGTTACTCTGCGGGTGGACGGTATAGTAATCCGGGCTACTATTTAGGTGGTAGTACCGATGGCATGGCCGATAAAGTCCCTGCACGTATCGATGGTGCCCAAGAAGCTAGATTAAGTGACGGGGAGTTTGTTATTCCTGCGGATGTGGTAAGTCATTTAGGTAATGGTAATTCCAATGCAGGTGCGGAAACGTTACATGGGATGATGGATAAAGTCCGTCAAGCTCGCACTGGCAACAAACAACAGGGTAAAGAAATTAACCCTAAACAATTTATACCGAACGGGTAAAGCCATGAATTACGTTAAAAGATACCAAACAGGGTCTGTCGTTGATTCTACTGTTGATCCTAATGTAGGACAGCCAACAGGTACTGAATCCTCCTTATCTAGTTGGGCAGGTGATTACGTCACGGGTATGTTGGGTAAGGGGCAAGCCCTCGCCAACCAAGACTATCAAGCCTATACAGGACCACTTTCGGCAGGGCAATCTACCGCCCAACAAGCTGCGTTTCAGGGAGTTGGTAGTCTAGCTGTACCTACACAACAAATGGGTACGTTTCAACCACAACAGTTCACTGCCCAAGCTGCTCAAAACTACATGAACCCCTACATTCAGGCCGCGTTAGATCCGCAAATTGAAGAGGCGCGACGACAAGCACAGATATCAAGACTAGCTGATGCAGGTAGGTTAACCCAAGCAGGTGCTTATGGTGGGTCTCGACAAGCTATTATGGAGTCTGAATTAAACCGTAATCTTGGACAAAATCTAGCGGCTATTACTGGTCAGGGCTACCAAGACGCCTATACCCAAGCCATGAACCAATTTAACGTAGAGCAACAACGACAACAAACAGCACAGGATGCCGCTAATCGGTACGGTTTAGAAGCACTGGCCTCACAAGCTAATCTTGGTGCACAAGAACGTGCTATTGAAGCCGAAGGTATCGCTGCGGATATCGCTCAGTTTGAAGAAGAGCGCGACTTCCCGTACAAGCAAGTGCAGTACCAACAGTCATTGTTGCAAGGTCTACCCATTGCGGCCCAATCAACTACATACTCACAACCCAGTACGTTATCTAACATCTTGGGTGGTTCAGGTGGCGTTATGAAGCTGTTTGAAATGCTTGGTGGTGGCGGTAGTGGTAGTAGTGGTAGTAGTGGAGGGTCAACCTAATGGCATACCAACCAATTGAACCCGTAGGGTTAGGTAGAAACGTCGCCAACGAAATGATGAAAGGTGGCCCTCGCCTACAGCAAGAAATAAAAACGATGGGGCCAGATACCATCAAGATGATTGCGTTGCAACAGATTGCTGACCAAGAAAAACAACGAGCTATGCAAGCTAATATGCAAGCTCAAGTCAATCCTGCAACAATAATGCAGCAAGTAGAACAAGAAGTCATGCAGATGGGGCAGCCTCAACAGGCTATGGGGTTACCTGCCATGCAAGGTAAAGTTCAACAAGTTGGCGGTGCTCTAGCACAAAAACAACGCATGCAACAAAAAAATATGCAGCGTGCGGGGCAAGCTCCTCAACGACCTATGCAAGCTCCTCAGCCAAGACCCCAACAGCCTCCGGTACGTGCTGCAATGGGCGGTTTGATGACCCAAGCTGCACCGAATATACATCCACGGTACTTTGAAAGCGGTGGCATTGTCGCTTTTGCTAACGGCAGCAATGGGCCTATAGGAGGGGGCACTGCAGGTAGTGGGTTGATGGGTACTCCTAACTTGTATGACCGTACGAAGTTTAACCCGCTTAGTGGTATGAGACGCCGTGCTTTTGAAAATATGGTAGAGAAAATCCGTAAAGGAGAATCCTTATCTTCAGGAGAACTAAAAGCGATAAAAAGTTATAGCGAGGAGTTTCCAGAGTTAGCAGGTAAGTTAGCTGAAATACGAGCAGCGGGAGCTATGGGTGGAGCAGGTGTGTTAAAACGCCCAGACCAAACCATTGATCCTGCCTTTATGGACTTTACAGAAGAAGTCACAGAAGACGTTGTTGTTGATGAGCCTCTGGCTCCCTACACTGGCGCTAAACTACCAGAACCTAAAAAAGAACTATCCCCGTTCATTGCAAGGCAGGATCAAGGGATCGCTTCTACACCACAAGCTAAAACCCTTGATCCTGTGGCTAAGAAAGAACCAGCGTTTGAAAAATCTGCTCCTATAGCCATGCCTACGTTTGATCCCATTGCTGGACCGGATTCGGCAACGGCTGAATTAAAAAAAGGGTTAGGGGAACTTATTGATAGAGATCCTGCTACGACTAACAAAGAAGGTATAGAGGCGTATAAGAAAGCTATGGCATTGCCCGAAGAGATGCAAGCCGAAAGAAAACAAATAATGGAACGGCGTCGTAAAGAAGCGTTTGAACCAGAAAGACCTAGTAAGATATCAACCATTGCTTCTATGTTTGCTTCCGCTGCTAACAGAGGTAGCCTAGGCAGCATTGGCGCTGGTATGGTCAAAACAGCAAACAACATAGAAAGAGCTGCTAAAGAAAAGAATAAAGAGGCGTTTGATAAGTACAGCGCAGAGTTTGAAAAAGAGATGCAGCGAACTCAAGAAATTGGTAAAGGTGCGCTTGAGTACGGACGAAGTTTATCTTCTGAAGCTAGAGCTGACATACGTGCAGGGTTGTCTGCTATGCAAGGACTAGCTTCTACAGAAATGAAGATAGATTCGGATCGACAGTTACAAGCTCTTAATACAGCTTTGAAGAACGCTGATATATCTTCTAGAGAAAGGATAGCCCTAGCCTCGAACGAGACAGCGCAAGAAGCCAATAGACTACGTGAAGAAGGTAACCGGCTAACTAGAGAAGGTCGTTCGTTAGACGCTTTAGATCGGTTAGAAGCTAATATAACAATAAAAATGGCAGCGGCGGCGGCTAAAATAGCTGAAAGCTATACTCTCAGAATACAAGGTTTAGAAAGTGCAGCGATCAGTGCCGATGCAGAGGATGCGGAAGAAGCTAGGGTCGCGTTGGATAAACTCCGAAAGCAGATAGAATTAGAGCAAGACGCGGTTATGGCACCTCTGCAAGAGTTACTTTCAGAGTATTCCAGTAGAAGAGCAAGTATGACTGGTGCTGGTGCTGGTGCAGACGAAGTTGAAACACTACTACAAAAATATAAGTAGAAAACCGCTATGGCTACTATTCAGGAGTTAAGTGCTGCTTTAGTAAAAGCTGATCGTGCAGGAAACATTGAAGATGCTTTAGTATTAGCCAATGCCATAAGAGAATTACAAGCGACCCAACCAGCCGAAGACGCAGGTGAAAGCCGACTTGATATTGCTAGACGAAGGCAGCGAGAATCTATTGCTGCACTGAAACCCACCCCTGAAGAACCTGATTTCCTAGATCAAATCGAAGAGTTTGGTAAGGGTATTCCTCGCGGGGCTTTAGGGTTACTTGAATCTGCCGCTCTTGGTGGCGCTGCTGTACTCGACGAAGAAGCTGAACTGAAAGCCAGAGAAGCTATCCAAGATGTCGGTCGTTCCGCTCAAAGTTATTTCTCCCCCGATGTAGGTTCTGAAGACACCGTAGGCGGTAAGTTCGGTGAAGCATTTGGTTCTTTTGTAGGCTTAGGTGCCACCGCTTTGGTTCCCGGTGTAGGGTTACCCGCTGCGGGTGCTTTAGCTATAGGTGCTGGTGCTGGGGAAGCTAGTGAACGTGCCCGTGCCGCTGGCGCTACCGAAGATGAACGAGGGCTTGCTACCGCATTAGGTGCCGTAGTTGGTCTGTCGGAATTAATCCCGATTAAAGTCCTAGGTGCACTCCGTAATGGCGTTGATGATAGTGTCGTTAAACAGATACTGGGTCGCGTCAAACGTGCAGCCATAGCCGGTGGTGCAGAAGGTGCACAGGAAGCGGCGGCGGGTGTCGCTCAAAACCTAATCCAAAGGGGGGTCTACGACCCTGAACAAGGCGCGTTTACTGATACTGGCGAAGCGTTTGGTTATGGGGCAGGTGTTGGCGGCTTGGTTCAAGGGCTACTTGATCTAGCACTACCTAAGTCAAAAGGTAGGGGCGACGTTGATCCAGAAGAAGTAACCGAAGAGTCTGTAGAAGAAACACTGCTACTAGAGTATAAACCCCAACCAATAACGATATCTTCCGAAGGAGAAGCGTTTACCCCTGAACAACTAGAAGCGGCAAACATAGATGCCATTGAAACTTTTGGGGATATGCCTTCTGATGAAGTTATAGAACAGAGACAGGGCGCAGACCGTACTTCCGCGAGTGCTATAAACGCCCAACGTGCTCAAGAAGCTCAGATAGCCAAAACCCGAGAAAACAACCAAAATTTATTAGAGTACCAAAAAGACTTCGTTACAGACGCTGAAGGTAACACTGTACCGTTAAAAGAAGTCCAAGATAACTACATAATAGATGAAGTAGAAGTCGAAAAAGCTAGGCTAGAAGCAGAAATTGCACAAGCTGCGGCACTCGAAGCGGAAATAGCTTTAGCAGACATACCTGCTCCCCAAGTACTCCAACAAAGACAGCTTGCTGATGAAGCACAAGCATTGGGAACAGCGAAAGCAGAGTTAGCCGGTAGACCGCAAACAGATTTATTCCCTACACAGCTCACTACGGCAGAGGCACAAGAAGCCAGAAGACCTGCGCCAGAACCCGCGCCAGAACCCAAGCAGAAGATTAGCCAGAAGTTCCTGAAAGATATAGGGATCGCTCCAACAGATACACGTAGTCGAAAGACTAAGCCTATATACCAACGACTTATGGCTAAGAAAGAAGTCCCTCTAACGGAACTTAATGCCGAACTTAAAGCGTATGCAGATAACCCAGACGTAAAAGATGCTTCGACTAAAGCTAAGATAAACGAGTTCTTGGGTGTGCCTCAGAACAAACAGATCGAACTGGCGTTTGAAGAAACTGAGACGGTAACCCCTACCGGAATTACAGAAACGACCGAAACGACAGAAACGACAGAAACGGTAGCTCCAGTTAAAGCGGATGCTAAACCGGAAGATAGAGAGGCGTTACTTGCAAGTCTCGAAGGCAAATCTATAGAGGAACAAATTAAAATACTCGAAGGTAGGGGTGCACCTACTGAGTTTACTCCTGCGGCAGTTGTTGACGAGCAGCTTGAACGTGGAGAGACCGTTTCAGAAACAACTTTGATGGAAGAAAGCGAAACTCGTCGGGATGTAGACCGAGCAGCGGCAGGTATAGCGCGAGATGAAGGTAGAACACAAAACATTACTCCCGCCCAACGTGCGCGTATGTTACGTCAGATGCGGAGAGGTATAGAGCCTACATTGGAAGATGTAGACCCTCAGTTGCGGCAAGAAGTCACCAAAATAACTGAAAAAGAAATAGAACTTAGAGAACAGTCGGAAGAAAAGGCTAAAGCAGAAGTTGCCAAAAAGCAAAGAGAGGCCAACTTAAAGAAAACTGAAGCAGCTAAAGATACGAAGACTAAAGTACCTGAATTGTCAGGCACTGCTCAGAAACGACCTAAGAGAAAAGGCGCTGGGCCTGTTGTTTCTTACGCAAAACAAATTATAGACCAAGCTGCAAAATACCAGCGCCAAGCCAACAAAGTTACTTTTGACACTGACGCTAGTAAGACTACTGATATCAAACTAGGTAATGAGAAAGTCGGCACCATTAAAAAAGTTGGCAAGCAATGGCAGGTGCGGGTCGGAGAAGAAACCAAATCCTTTACAAATAAAAGTCAAATCAGCAAGTATTTAAACAGAGAATCAAAGGCGATTAACACAAAACGCCTTGCTGTAATAGCTTCTTCTGCCAATCAAGCTATAGCTGAGTTGGCCCCCATTCAAAAAATTAACGAAGAGTTAGAAGCCTACGCACCAAACGTCAACATGGATATTGATATACCCCTAACGGATTCGGTTGTAGAAGAGTTACAAGCAGGTAACTTAAAAGGAGCGTTAGAAGCGTTAGGTACGTCTGACCTTAGACCTAGAGTTAAAGCCATCGCTAGAGCCTTAGCGACCTTAGTAGGCGATACCAAAATAGTTATAGTACCCAGAGACCCAAGCACCCCTGCTGATAGGCAGTACCGATCTATACTAGACTCTCTTACTGAAGGAGATTTAGAAGCAGCAGGGGTCTACATACCTACGGGTGGTGTAGGGGATAGCGTACCACGACCGGGAATACAGAAAGACGTAATTCTACTTGACGCAGAGATAGGGCTTACCCCCGCTAACTTGTTGCATGAGATGACGCACGCAGCAACGTTAATTACGATGAGGAACTTATCTAACCCAACTACAAAACAACTTACTGCCTTGTTTGAAGCTGTAAAACCCTACCTGTCTGGCGCTCGTGGTGCTACTAATGTAGAGGAATTTGTAGCAGAAGCCTTTGGTAACGCTAGATTCGCTCAAGAACTTGCAACGATCAACATTCAAGGTGAGCCAGCTAGTGCTTGGCAGAAATTTACTAATATCATAGGAAACTTTATTCGTAGGTTACGAGGGTTAGATCCTGTTAAGTTAGCGATTGTTGAAGATGCCGAAACGGGTACCGCCTTATCTGAAGTAGACCGGTTAATAGGGGATATCTTAGCCCCCGCAATAGATGCTAGAGGTGCTGGCTCGTTACTAGAAAACTCTTCTGCATCTGGTGTAGCGGCAGTAATGCGTAAAATGGGTAACGTCCAGAAAGACTTCAAAGAACCCACTAAGAAGTTTCGGGATGACTTTGTTAATCAAGCAGATAAGTTCCTACGGAGCGGTGTATCGGGTACGAGTCGCCGTACCTTCCTTGGCTTTATGCCTTCATTGGCTTTGTCAGACATAGCAGGTAGCTATAACAAGAAGTTAGGCGATCTAGGTCTAAAGCTGCACGAGTTGATGGAAGAACAGCGTGGCGCACTGAACAAAAAAGATAATGCTGCTGACGGCACTATGGAGCAGTTGGATGGGTGGGTTAAGAACAACCAAGACACCGTACCTCTGCTCGATGACGTTATCACTGAAAGTACTTTAGAGGGTGTTGACCCTTCCAAGCCTAGAAGCACCTACGAAAAGAACGCAGAAAAGTTAGCAGTCTGGAAAGGACTGCAACCTAGATGGAACAAGCTCAAGGCAAGTGGTGGTCAAGACATATACATAGGTATGCGGGACTCGTACGCTAAGTTGTATAAAGAGTTACTTGCCGTTATTAACAAACGTATTGATGGGTTGCCAGTAGATAAAGAATCCAAAGAGAAGTTACGTAAATCTGTTTTTGACAAGATAACTGATCGCGCCGGGGTAGACCCATACTTCCCGCTTATGCGTTCCGGGGATTACAAACTTAGTTTCCAAGCCTATAACGAAGCAACGGATAGTACCGAACCCGTGTTCTTAATGTTTGAGTCGCCAAGAGAGCGTGATAAATATATTAAGAACGTGTTAGAGGGTGATAGTAGAGTAGAACGTGATAGCGACGGCGAGTTGGTATATAACGAATACGACGGTAATGATTCTCCGACGTACAAAAAGACTACCTCTGTCGGGTTTGTTAATGAGGTCTTAGAAATTTTAGAAACAGCCAAAGTAGATGCTTCGGTTAAGAACGACATCCTTAACTCGTTCATAGAAACACTACCGGAAACGTCTTTCGCTAAGAACTTCCAACGACGTGAAGGTACCGCTGGATTTAACCAAAACCACACGCAGGTTATGCGATCTAAGATTTACGACATAGGGCGGCAGGTTGTACGTTTGGACTACACCAACCGAATAACAAAACTACAGCAGCAGATACTCGGTACTGACCCTGATAACTTAGATAGTAAGTTGGCTCGCCTAACACAGAAAGAAGGCACTGAGCATGATATACAAGAAGAGTTAGTAGCTAGAGCAGAGTTCGCCATGCGGCCACCCAAAGACGGTTTTGCTCAAGCGGCCAACCGTGCGGCATTTATCTGGACTATCGGGCTTAACACTTCTTCTGCTCTGGTTAACTTGTCTCAGGTACCACTGTTCGTACTGCCTATGTTGGGCGGCCAGTACGGGTTTCGTAACGCGAGTAAAGCAGTCACTGAAGCAGCGGGTCTAGTATCTGGCACGCTCCTCTCTAGCAAAACAAGGTCACGTCGGATTAGAGGTATCGTACCCTTCGGTAAAAACGACACCGTTGATGTGTTTGCGATGCCTTCTATCGATAACTTATTTGAGATGGATGCTGCTGGTAACTATACGGTGCGTAAAGACATTGAAGGTTACGCAGGACGCAGGAAAGAACTTGAGGAGATCTTACCCCTTGTCCAACTTGCAGCAGAACGTTCACAGCTCAACCGATCCCTGTTTGCAGATAGCCTTGGACTAGACTCTTCTGGTCGAGACAAGAGTGTTATCGACAGAGTAAGTTCTTGGTCAGCATTTATGTTCCATCAGGTGGAGCAGTACAACCGCCAAGTGACAATGCTTACAGCTTACAAGCTAGAGTTAGCTCGACTTAACGATTCAACAAAAGCTACTAAAGCAGAACAGGTGTTGTCTACAGCAAAGAAGAGAGAACTCGCTGCTCAAAACGCGTTACGCAAAGCGCAGGAACTTAACGGTGGTTCAGTCTTAGAAACTGCTCCTCGGTTCGCGCAGAAGGGTGTTGGTCGAGTTGCTTTGATGTATAAGACGTACGGCATCCAGATGTACTACACGATGATTAAAACAGCGATAGCTGGGTTACGTCGAGAAAATGATCCTAAAGTTAGGAAGGCTGCACTAAAACAGTTAATTGCAGTACATGGCACGGCGTTGTTCTTTGCAGGGGCACAGGGGTTACCACTCTTCGGTGCAATCACTATGATCTGGAACTTGTTCTTAGATGAAGATGAGGATGATGCAGAGACCATCGTACGTAAGCATATCGGAGAGGGTTGGTATAAGGGTGCCCTAACAGAACTGCTTGACATAGATGTATCCCAGCGGGTAGCACTCACTAACTTGTTATTCCAAGTTAACCGGTACAACCGAAACCCTTCACCGGAAGAGACATTATTTTACTATTTAGGTGGCCCCGCATGGAGCGTTGGTAAGTCATTCATTCGAGGGACGGGCGAGCTTATCGACGGAGATATGCAACGAGGTATCGAAGCGATGGTACCCGGAGCCGTGCGTAATGTTATGAAGGCAGTACGTTATACGGAAGAAGGTGCCTTGACTCGACGTAAAGATCCTATTCTTGACGATATTACTAACGGCCAACTTGTCGCGCAGGTGATAGGCTTTGCCCCCGCTGAGTATTCAAGGCGGCAGGAAGAGAACCAAGGGGTTAAGCGCATAGAGAATACTTTACGTACTAACCGAGGTAAGTTACTCAAGCAATACTACCTTGCTATCCGTATGGGAGATTACGAAGGTATGGCAGAACTTCAACAAGAAATCATGAAGTTTAACCAACGAGTTGGAGCAAAATTCCCAAGAGCTACTATAACTATGGACTCCATACGACGCTCAATGCGGTCACACATGAACACGTCTGCCACCATGCACAACGGTATCGCAATAAGCCCTATGTTCCGAACAGCTTTACAGCAGCATCTGGATGATAGTACCCCAATAACGCTAGATGATTAATCTTCCATCTGGCTTTGTTCTTTGTCTAGTATTTGCAGCGTACTCAACACAATCTGATCGTCACCAGCGTCTAATACGTTACTGTCACGCAGTTTAACAAGTGTCATCCACGCGAGTAGTAGTTCAGTTTTGTTTGCTTCCATCAGGAACTCCTTAGTGTA
>Ga0180120_10000551_pt1 | contig 19082 bp, 28 predicted proteins | sample CPBDNA_3_FD_129677 | JGI IMG/M metagenome (GOLD analysis project Ga0180120, IMG submission 129677) | Freshwater to marine salinity gradient microbial communities from Chesapeake Bay, USA - CPBay_Spr_31_0.2_DNA (version 2) (version 2) | ecosystem: Environmental > Aquatic > Marine > Coastal ... | reverse complement strand
CCTTAACAGTTAGATCATATTCAGCTTCAGTAAGATAAGAATAAGACTTTAGAAACTCCTGTTTAGTTAATATCTTGAAGTCTCTCATCTTCTCTTTGTCGGTAATAAATGACGTGTATTCCATTAGCTCTGCTCCTCAATCGTATAAAACTTTTTATCTTTACCAATCCAATTACTATCTATAAATTATTCTGCATCATTTATATCTACAAATTCATCATTAAGTAAGTGTGTTCGTTTATAGCTTGTATATCTAATTACATAGTTCATTAGCTTTTCTCCTTCAATATTTTGTATCCTAAATCTTCTTGAAAATAGTATGTATCACTTCCATTTACTAACCCGTCACATTCAGTACAAATTTGTAACACATCTAAATCGTTTTCTTTCTGCATAACTTCCCAACCTTTATTACAACTAGAACAACTTTCTGAAACTGTAAATAGTTCATCTTCTAGCTTTACTTTCATACCTGTTATATATTTCATTAACTTTTCTCCTTGATTATTTTCGGTTCATAAAGAGGAATTTCATAATCTAAATCTGCACTTGTATGGGATTTCGGTTTCGGTAAATGTTTAGCTAGTTTTTCAAATAAAGGTATTAAATCTCTATCTGATTCCATTCTAATCTTTACCATTTCTGTTAATTCAAAAAGTTCATCTTGAGTAATTTTTATATTCATTAGCTTTTCTCCTTTAGTTTATTCCTAGCTTTAGCGGATTCAACTATCTTGTTCCACCTGTTGCCCTTCTTACGTCTGCTCACCAATCCATTAGATTCATCAGGGCAGTTCTCTCGCCACGTTTTGTCTAGTTCTTTAAGATTCATTGTTTATTTCCTCTATATCATCTTCTGAAGTAACTTCTGCAATAAACGAACAATCAGCATCTTGTTTTAATTCAAATAGTTTTACTGTTCCGTCAAGGTTTTGTAGTTCGTTACCTTCTTCATCTATTTTATAGAATCGTATATCCCATAACGCTATATCATATTGTTTAGCCATTATCTGTCTCCTTTATTCATATAATACAAAATAATCGTTACCCTTACATCTGTCTTCATCAGGGTCGCAATAAGCCCAATTAAGATCATAATATGTTGCTATCTCTTCAATCCAATCTTGGTCGCAACCTGAAAAATCTCTTAGGTATAGTTCCCATTTTTCTTTTGTTTCATATCCTTCTTCTACAAAGAATTCTTTGAATGTTTCATAACATATACAAAATACACTATACGGCTGATCAACAACCTCTATATCTTTAGGTATGTTGTGTCTTTCTAGTGTCGTTTCAAATTTTTTATTCATAATCTGTCTCCTATCTATTCATGTACCAAACTTCCCAACGGTACCAAACCTCTCGCCCTACATAGTAGGGCAAGAAGAAGATAGCTATTGATAGCAATAGTACGGTAAAGAATATGCCTATCGTTGTGAAGAATATAACGTCCTGGACGATCTTTAATTTACTTTCCATTACTCCCCTCTAATTCTTGTTCATTAACATCAACGGTAAAAACTCTCTTACCATTATCTTCCTCTCGGTCATATTCAAATTTATTAAATGGGTCAGGGTCGTTTTTATAAACATCAATATCACAAATAACGCCGTCATGCATTTCAAGTACTACATAAACCTCTTGTGGGTCATAATCAGGATGATCTTCTGTTGTATGTGGAGACACGCTACTGGCTCCACAATCAGGACACTCATCATCAACTGAACAGTTATAAGCATCTTCCCACTCATAACCACATTCATAGCACTCGTAATGGTTAAGATACTTAGCCTCATATTTATTTTTGTTCCAAGGATTACTTATTAATGGTGTTGGCATTATTTTTCTCCTGTTTTTAAATCTACTTCTAAATCGTTGTCGTAATGTACGTTGTGATTTTCTATAGCATTTTTAATCTCTCTTAGTAATCTATTAACGTGTCTAGCTGATTTAGACCTATGTTGTTCTTGGTGTTCCATAAACGACACACGATCTCTAGTTTCATGATAGAGGGCTATCTTCTCAGCATGTTCTATAGGTATATCGTAACTGTTACCATACACCTTACGGCTTCCCCTCCCTCTAGCTTTGAATTGGTAACGCTCTTTATTGGCTACGGTCATTAGAAACTCTAATACTTCAATTCCGTTGGTGAGGGGAGTTTCTAGTTCCCCTGTTGGTATATCAAAAATATTTTGTCTAATGTGTTTGAACTTATTATGTTCTACAAATTTATACTTCATTATTTTTCTCCTACGTTTATTGTGTAGTGCAGATCAGATAGTAATGAGAAGTCTTCAACTTCAACATTATATTTACCGTTGGGTAGACTGATTAATGAAGTCTCTGCGTAGTACCAAGCATCTGTATATAGATACACCCATTCAATATCAAAGTTGATATCCATTAGAAAAGAATGAAAAGAACGGTAGGTCTTGGGTGGTTCTTCATGCACTCTACCTTCATTAGATTTCTCTACGGTTTCTTTAAGAGCGGATTGGTATCCGTTGTCTACTAGGCCTCTAGCTTTCGCATGGGTGTTGTAATGTTCGTTAAGCATTACTCCGTTATATTGTGGGTAGCCGTCATAATGACAATACATACTAACGATTTTCCCGTCTGATTTTTTGTAAGCGATATTGCTTCTTGTTCCCATAATTACTCTCCTCTAAGTTTGTGGGTTAATAAAGTGTTAGGCTTTGTTTATTTCTCTTTATTACCTACTGCCGTCTTGCCGAAGCCTTGGGGTCTAAGGTAGAGTACTGGTATCAATTTAAATGCTTACCACTTTTATTGCATACCTAACTTTTATAGATTACCAAATGTATCCACTATATGCAAGAACTTTAGGTGACTAAATGTAACAAAGTTTTATAGTTATATTTACGCACATAGGGGAAATTAGAGAGTTAATCGCATCTGCCCTCTCTCTCGGTCAATCTCCTATAAAAAAGCAACGCAAATCGGGTCGGGGTCGGGATTAGCCAATAGAACAGACGGTTAGTGTGCGTAGCTACACACAATACACAACACAAGGAGGCTTCTGGGCTTCCAAGCTGGGGAAAATAGATGGGAGTAATCGGGTCGGGTCGGGGCTTTCTTTTCGGGGTCGGGGGAAGGTTTGTAATGCTTGGTGCATAACACATAATAACACACCAGAGCTGGAGATCTAACGGCAGGAGGCTCGCTGGCAGGTCAAATTCTCTGGTAAATTAATTACAATAAGAGTATACAAAGTGTAACCATTTAGTTATAATGAAAGCTCATTAACAAAACCCATTAGGAGGGTAGATATGAAAACCAATAAAGCAGAAAGAGAAGCAATCGCTTCTAAGTTCATCAAGAGAATGGAAGAAAAGATGATCTTTAAAAACAAAGACTTTAAAAAGTCTGATGATTATAAAGAGATATCTAAAAATTATGAGGAACTTAAAAAACTTGAAAACAGAGTTAGCACCTTAGAGCATATAGTTCGTGAGCAGATTGCTAAATACAATAAAGACAACCCGTCTGAGTATTGGAAGCTGACTGATGCTAGTGGATATAGATATAGGCATTATGAAAAAGGCTTACGTCTAGCGTTAGAGGAAGGTTACTCATTAAGACCTTTATTAGAAGAGTCTATTCTGATTGCTCAACTAGGAGTGGAGGACGCAGACGGAATGTTTGCACACCTAGAGAAGGAGGTTGCCATATGAAATTAAATTAGTTTTGTGTAGTCAGGTCGGCGAGAGATAATACTATAGAGCCTGACTACATACTTTAATAAATTAGCCCGATTTATTTCGGGCTTTTTTTTGTCGGGAAATCGGGAGTCGGGAAAGAAATAAAAGTGTAGGGCAAATAACACAAGGAAGATTCACAATTACACAACCAGGACATCTCTGGGTTGCCCAGGGAGCTGGTCCAGGGAGCAGGGTAAAAAGATTAAGAAAGTAGTTGACAACTTGTAACCAAACATATAAATTAAAAACTCATTAATTATTAGGAGACGAGATGATATATATGTGCGCAGAGTGTGGTACGGAGATTAACAAACCAAAGGTCATGACTGAACCGAAGGGTTTTATCTTTAGCAACCTGTTAGTATCGGAAGCTGATGTAGAGTGTCCGACATGTATGAAAGGAGAAAACTCATGAGCGAGGACAAGAGGACTCTTAAAGAGGCAATTGAATTCCAGATCGGTATGATCGGGTTAGCTCAACATACGGGTAGAGATGATCTTCTCAAGAGATCTGTTAAAAGACTTGACACACTTTTAAGGCAAATCCCCGGAGACTTGTTTGTGAAAGATTAGATCTATTCAGGAGAAATGGGCCAGCTTTAGAGCTGGCTTTTTTTTGTATTACAGTCGGGATCCCAGTCGGGGATCTGGGATGGGGGTTTCTGGAACGCCAAGACAGGAGGAATACACAAGGTTAACACAACTCTGGGGCCAGCCAGGCCTGCTAAGATCTGGAACGCCCCTGGAAATAAATACAAATAAAGAGTTGACAAGATGTATCCAGATGGTTATTATTAAGTTTCATTAACTTTATAGGAGAGAACTAATGAGTATAGATCTAGACAGTACTGAACAGGAGCTGCGCGACATGTGCAGGAGATATGCGCTGGCCGTTTGTAACGGTAAGATGCTGTTCTACCCGGATGATGATGGAGATGCGCAGTATGAAGCCTACGATATAAAGTATACGATTGATGGAGACGGTAACTATCGTGGTGTACGGGTTATGATAGCCGGAGGCGGTCCTAATGTTTACTTAGACACGTATCATGAGGAAATTCAAGGGTACTGGGGTGGAGACTCTTGCAAGCTCATTATCTCTGACTTTGAATACATAGATGAGTACTGGGAAGAGATGTACAGATGTTTGAAGTAATAATAGTTTTGTACCTGCTGGTAATCCTAATAGTCGGTCGGGATCGGGGTTGAGTATCAATCGGGATCTGGGCCTACTAGCCAGCAGAGTACTCTTACACAAGGACAAGTTTGCCAGCCAGGGACGGCAGCTTGGTCGCCAGCTTGCCAGGGCAGGTCTAACACACCAAAGATGTGGAGTGAAAAAAAGATGAAATAAAGTGTTGACAGTATGTATCCACTCGTGGTTTAATAGTTATTCATTTAACAAAACGACTTTTAGGAGGTCACAAAATGAAAATAGAAATAATGTTATACAACGAGGACGGAACCGTAGTAGTAGGTAAAGCGATTGAAACCAGTTGCCAAAGCCTGATCATCAACGGAGTTCACGTGATCGCACAAGGTGGCATCAACGCAGAGATGAACGACTTGCTCGGACAGGCAACGCCTGAGAACCTCGGCATGAGTTTGGTACCGCCGTTGGACTCGTAAGATTAACCAAATAAAGAAGGGAGCATTAGCTCCCTTTTTTTATGGGACTCTATTTGCTCGGCGATTCGGGATCGGGAATCGGGCTAGGAGACGCGGGGGGGGGACAAAATGGGCTAAGGCAGTAGAGACACACACAAGGACAAGATCTCTCTTAAACAAAAACCATTTTTTTTACATTTGGCTTTATGTGGTGTTACAATCCGAACAAACATAAAGGATGAAGTTATGGAAGAAGATGTAATGAATATGGAAGTTGCACCAGTAATGATGCCAGACCAACAGATGCCTCAAGGTCAACAAATGATGCAAGGGACTCCGGCGGCCCCCGCTTTACCTGAACAACTACAATCACAAATTAATAGTCTTAGCGAAGAAGAAAAAAGCGAAGCTAAACAGGCCCTCATGCAAATTATGAAAATTGTAGAACAAATGGAGTCTGAAGGTGCTACCCCTGAACAGATAGAACAGTTCCTTAATGAGATCGGTATGACTATCGAAGAACTTGAGATGGCTGAAGAGATGTTTGGTATGGGTGACGGCGCACTTGGTTTTACTATTTAATTAATATATTATTTTGTTATGGGATTCTTTAAAGATTTAAAAAGTAAAATACGCAGTCAAGTACAACCTCCTATGTCTCCTAGACCTACATCTATGGGAAACAAATTCGATAGAATGTTTGGCATGAGCAGACAATCACCAAGGCCTATAATGCGTGGAGGAACTTCATTTGGCCCTCGTTCTTTGCAAGACCTTATTAGAAATCAAGCACCAGGTACGGTTCTTGACTTAGAAACAGGATTACCTCCTGTCAGACTACCTGAAATTACTAGAAGTATAGGTAACAACAGAATCCAAGATGATTTTAATATGGTAGACAATTCTACATTTACAGATCCTAGAGATATGCCAGGATACGGCGGTTCTTTACCTCCAGATAGGTACATGCCTGATGAAAGAGCTTTTATTCCTGACACATCTGTCAACCCACCAGGAAACTACTTAAGAAGACCTAGACGTTTACCACAAATAATGCCTGAAAGAAGGATGCCTCAACAAAGACCGTCTAATAGGTTCTTTGGCGGCGGACTTGGATCTATTTTCTCAAGGCTACCCAATCAACGCGGGAGGGAAAGGATGTCACCCCCTTTGCCTCGCGCACCCTTACCTATGCCTCAGGATATGCCTAGAGAACGGTTCCCTATGATGCGACCAGGATTCGCAGCAGGTGAAGAAGTTAATTCAAACATGTTGATTGCAGAACAAGGAGCTAGAGAAGGTATGTCTCCTCCTGAAATGGCAGCACAAAGAATGAGAGAATTTCTAGGAGAAACAGGCAGAACTGTATCAGATAGAGATATAGAGTTATTTTCTGTGGGTATGCTTACTCTTGAAGATATTATTGAAAGAGCTGAACCTGTTACTAACAGAAACCTCATGCAACAAGAACAGATGTTCTTTCCTCAATCTGAATCTCTTGACGACATACTTGCTGATTTAGAAAAAAAAAACTAGGTAGCCCCTCCGAAGATGATCTTACGGTAAAAGACTTTACCGACATTATCTTTGATCCTTTCAGTCCCGTAGACTATGCCTCCCTTGGTTCCGGACCTGTAGGTAAGGTTGCTTTATCTGCAAACAAATTAAGAAAGCTAACTGAAAGGCTAAGTGCTATCAAAAAACAAAAGAATCAAGCCGCGACAGATTATCGCAGAGGCCAAGATCAGTTAGATGCTAATGAACCGCAGGGTGGTAATTTAATAAATAGAGCTGAAAAGAAATTTAAAAAATTATCTATTGAAGAAGAAAAGATAAAAAAACAAATAGATGGCAACTAGAGCAGAGGTACTTGAGAAACTAAAGACGGCAGTTGCCGGAGGCAACATTCGTGAAGCTTATAGTGAGTTTGAAGAACTGCCGATAATAGATCAACTAGGAATCAGTATTTCTCCTGGCGTAGGAGATGCACTTGCAGTCTACGAAGTTGGAGAGTTTGCAAAGAGAGGATCCGAAAGTTTAGAAGAAGATAGTTTTCTTGGAGCCTTAGGTAATTACGGTATCTCTGCACTAGCCGCAGCTAGTTTGATTCCTATCTTTAGATTCTTTAGGGGTGCTAGAGCCTTAAAGGCCGCTCCTAAAGCAGAACCTAAGTTATTAGAGAACCTAGAACCTACTAAGGTTATAGAAGAAGCTACAAAGGATGTACCGGTACCTAAGGTTGAAGAGTTTAAACCGTTATCATTAGATGAACAGATGTACCCAGGTACTATGTTTGATAACAAACAAATAGAAGGTGCTGGTCAGGTTTTAACAAACAAAGGACTAACTTCAAAAGCCGCTAAGTTTGTAAATACAAGCAAGAAACTACCTAATCAAGGTAAAGCACAAGCGTTTATCAACGCAATTAAGAAAAGTGGAGTACCGGAAGGTGAACTACGATTGCTTAATGTAATTGATGAGACAGGTGAAATACATCCTAAGTTGATGAGTGAGCTTGAGATAAGGAACCCTCAAGGCAAGATTACCCGACAAAGACTAGCTAACTATATTAAATCTAATCAGCAAGGAGCTTTAAGTAGAAGACGTATAAATGATAATCAATTTGCTAATCAAGTATCAGGTTCAGGTTCAACTGGTGTTTCTGCGGTAAAAGAAAACACTTACCACGTCAGAGGTTTAGATAGAAAGAAACAATTTGATCATTACAGCAGTATTGACGAGCATAGGGATAATTTTGTTTTTGATAGTATCGCTGATTTTGATTTAAGGGCTAATGCTAATTTAGCCAACCCTGATCCTATAGCTGACGCAGCAAGAAGTTTTGTAGGTGGAGATAATTTATTAAACGTAGCAAGAATCCAATCTGATTACGCAGAAGAACTTGGTGAGGTAGCTACAAAAAATAAAAATAAACAACTTGATCAAATTCGTGGATCTAGTGAATTCCAAAATATAGCTAACGATTTAGTAGATTTAGATGAAGTAGGCATGAATACATCATTTATTTATAATTCAATATTAGCAACCACAAGAGAAGCGCCTAATTTATCTCCTTCAAAACTCAAAGATAAGTTATTTAAAGACATGTTAAATGACAAAACACCTGTTGGTAGGTTATATAAAAACGCAGCAGATGATGATGTGGACTTTGAAAGTCTTGATATTGGAAGTCTTATAAAGCCTGAATACTTTAGTGATTTAATTCCTGTCGTTAAGAAAGCTCAAGCAGACTTTCCAATAACACCTTACGTAGATGCTAAACAGGTAGCTGCTTTAAAGAAAGAACTAAATACATACAACCAGAACGTACCCAAAGTTAATAAGTTAGCTCAAGATAAATTTAGAATACAAAACGAATTGAAGGCATCTGGATTAACACCTAACTCACCTTCTTATTTAAGAACTACTGACGAACTGGCAGAGATAGATAAACAAATATCAGATATATTTCCTGAAGGAGTATTTACTAAATTTGATGGCTATACTCTAAGTAAAGCAGATCTAGAACAAGCTACAGGCAGACCGTTTACTGAATCACTTGATAAAAGCTTAGATGAAATATTTTATACCACAAAAGAAACAACACCTGTAGGTGGAGTCAGACCTATTATTCAAAAGTATGGACCAGGCACACCAAATGAAAGAGCTTTAAAATATTTTAATGAGATGATGGATAACAGCGACCAAACTTTTAATATTGGTAATGGGTTATTTATACTTAAAAAAGCTACTAAGATTAATCCTGACTTACTTAAGGGATACGCAATAGATCCTTATGCTAAAGGTGCAAGAAGTGATGTCACTAAGTTCCCCATAAGGTCTAACTTCTTGAGAGCTGTTACAGAAGGAAAGAGTGGTATGTATTTTGATTCAGCCGGCAAAAGACTTGGACAAGAAGGGGGTGTAGGTTATGACATATTACAGACAACCTACAAAGAAGCTGAAAATGAAATAGCTAAAATTATTAAAGAATTGGGTAAAGATCCTAAGAAGTATGTTAAGAAGTTTGAAACCGACAATATAGACAAAAGGTTTGAAGGCACTTACGTTAAGATTGATGATGAAATAAGAAAGCTAGTTCAAGATAAAGGCGTAGATGCATTTAAAGATGGTGGTCCAGTTAGTATAGATAACATGTTAGCTAACTTATGAACCTAGCTCACCTCTCTGATCAAGAGATTAAAGAAACCTTAGTTCTGAAAGAACGTCTAGAGCTGTTAAAGAAACAAAATGGTTGCCAAGAAACATTTTTAGACTTTATTGATCACATGTGGCCAGAGTTTATTTGTGGCCGTCATCATAAAATATTTGCACAAAAGCTAGAGGATGTTGCTAATGGTAAATGCAATAGGCTTATCATCAACATGCCGCCAAGACATACGAAGTCTGAGTTCTGTTCTACTTACTTTCCTGCTTGGATTATGGGCAAGCAACCTAAACGTAAGATTATGCAAACAACTCACACAGGAGAGCTAGCTGTAAGGTTCGGTCGTAAAGTGCGTAACATGATGGATACTGAGGAATACAAACAGATATTCCCAAAAGCACAATTACAAGCAGACTCTAAGTCAGCAGGACGTTGGGAGACTGATAAAGGTGGTGAGTACTTTGCCGCAGGTGTAGGAGGAGCGATTACGGGTCGTGGTGCGGATCTATTGATTATTGATGATCCTCATTCAGAGCAAGACGCTCTTAGCCCTACTGCTATGGAGGCGTGTTGGGAATGGTACACTTCTGGACCTAGACAGCGTTTGCAACCAGGTGGAGCTATCATACTGGTAATGACTCGTTGGAGTTCTATAGATCTAACCGCAAAGTTATTAGATTCCCAGAAAGAGTCATCCGCTGACCAATGGGAAATAGTAGAGTTTCCAGCTATTTTCCCTGAAACCAACAACGCTTTATGGCCTGAGTTCTGGTCTATGGATGAACTAGAAAAGGTCAAGGCATCCTTACCAGTACAGAAATGGAATGCACAATGGATGCAGACTCCAACATCCGAAGAGGGATCTATTGTTAAAAGAGAGTGGTGGAATGCTTGGGAAAGCGAAACTTTACCTCCAGTAAGCTACATTATACAAAGCTATGATACTGCCTTTAGTAAGAAAGAAAACGCAGACTACTCTGCTATCTCAACGTGGGGTGTTTTTAGACCTACACCAGACTCTCCTGATTGCGTTATCTTATTGGATGCGCAGAAAGATCGTTGGGATTTCCCAGAACTAAAACGTGTGGCATACGAAGAATATCAATACTGGGAACCTGATATGGTGTTGATAGAAGCCAAAGCATCTGGAACACCTTTGACACACGAACTTAGGAGGTTAGGCATACCGGTAGTTAACTACTCTCCAACAAGAGGACATGACAAATCTACTAGAATGCATTCAGTTGCACCTATCTTTGAGTCTGGTTTGGTATATGCACCTGAAAAGAAATTTGCAGAAGAAATGATAGAAGAGTGCGCTTCTTTTCCTTTTGGAAAAAATGATGACCTATGTGATACTATGACGCAAGCTCTGATGAGATTTAGGGAGGGTGGTTTAGTTTCCCTTGATGATGATTACTCAGACAAAGAGAAAGCACCAGTAAGGAGAGTATACTACTAGGATTATGGCAATAGAAAAAGATATAAACCCAACAGCACTAAATGAAGAAAACCGAGTACCGCTTGGTCAAGAAAACATGAAAGTAGCAATAGAGGCTATTATGGAATCCGGTACTGAAGGCTTTGAAATGCAAGAAGATGGTAGCGCTATTCTTGGAGAATCAATAGGTGAAGAGATTGAAACAGATTTTGACAGCAACTTAGCTGAAGTTTTAGATCCACAAGAGTTAAGAAATATTGCTAATGAATTAATTGCAGGAATAGAAAAAGACAAATCCTCCAGAGAAGATTGGGAAAAAACATATAAAGACGGTTTAGAGTATCTTGGTATGCGCTTTGACGCAGAAAGATCTGAACCGTTTGTAGGCGCAAGTGGTGTTATTCACCCTCTATTAGGTGAAGCCGTAACAACCTTCCAAGCGCAAGCTTATAAGGAGCTGTTACCGTCTGGTGGTCCAGTTAAAACTCAAGTCATAGGTGCTTATGATTCTCTAGTAGAAGAACAAGCACAAAGAGTAAAAGAGTTTATGAACTATCAAATTACTCATGTAATGGAAGAGTTTGATGAAGAGTTAGATCAAATGCTTTTCTATCTTCCTTTAGCAGGATCTGCTTTTAAGAAAGTCTATTATGATGAGGCTTTGGGTAGGGCCGTATCTAAGTTTATTGCACCTGAAGATCTAATAGTTCCTTACTACACGACTGATCTTGAATCATGTCCAAGAATTACGAATGTAATTAAAATAGCCGAAAATGAAGTAAGAAAACTACAATCTTTAGGATTCTATAAAAAAGTAGATATAAGTTCTAGTGATAGTACTGATGAGTACAGCGGTGTTAAAGAGGAAATAGACAAGCTTTCTGGTATGGAGCCTTCATATGATGATGGCGAAGTATCGCTTTTATACGAAGTACATTGTAATCTTGAGCTAGAAGGCTTTGAGGATATAGACGAAGAAGGTGAGCCAACAGGAATCAAACTACCTTATATTGTTACTATAGATGCTGGCTCAAGCGACATCCTTTCTGTCAGAAGAAACTACAAAGAAGATGATGAGTTAAAAAATAAAATAGAATACTTTGTTCATTTTAAGTTTTTGCCAGGTCTAGGATTCTACGGCTTTGGATTAACTCATATGATTGGTGGTTTATCAAAGGCATCAACTTCAATTATGAGACAATTAATTGATGCTGGAACTCTAGCTAACTTACCTGCTGGTTTTAAGACCAGAGGCATTAGAATTAGAGATGAAGATACTCCTATACAGCCAGGTGAGTTTAGAGACGTAGATGCCCCTGGTGGATCTCTAAGAGATTCAATACAACCGTTACCTTTTAAAGAGCCAAGTGGAACGCTACTACAGTTACTAAACATATTAGTTAACTCAGGACAAAAGTTTGCATCTATTGCTGAAATAAATACAGGACAAGGTAATCCAAATGCACCTGTAGGTACAACGCTTGCGTTACTAGAAAGATCTACAAAGGTATTGTCTGCTATTCACAAACGCTTACATAATTCACAAAAGAAAGAATTTAAAATACTATCAAAGGTATTTAAAGAATACCTACCGCAAGAATATCCATACGCTGTAGCTAATAATGAAACAACTATCAAGCTATCTGATTTTGATGAAAAAGTAGATATATTCCCAATATCTAATCCTGATATATTTAGTCAATCTCAAAGAATTGCTATGGCCCAAGAGATGATGCAATTAGTACAATCTAATCCACAAGTACATGGGCCTAACGGTACTTATGAAGCTTACAAAAGAATGTATGCTGCAATAGGTGTAGATAACGTAGAACAAATATTAACACCTCCACCTCCTACAGATCCTCTTCCAATAGAAGCTGGGTTTGAAAACAATCAATTGTTATTAGGACAACAAGCTCAAGCGTTTCCACAACAAAATCATGATGCTCATATTGCAATCCATATGGCTTTGTTAAACACACCTCCGGTACAAATGAACGCTCAAGTACAAGCTTTGATACATTCTCATATCATGCAACATCTACAGATGAAAGCTGACATATTGGGTGAACAACAAATGCCACCAGAGGTTATGCAACAGTTCCAACAACTGCAACAACAAGCTCAACAATCTTCACCTGAAGAAGCACAAAGCTTATCTTTGCAGGCAGGAGATATATTGGCACAATTCTCATCACCAATACTCGCTGAATTATTAACTGAATATAATCAAAAGGTTGCATCACCTCAGGATGAAGATCCATTAGTTGCAATTAGAAAACAAGAACTTGCTTTGAAAGGACAAGAACTTTCTATAGAACAACAACAGTTCTTAGCTGCTGAACAAAGAAAAGCTCAAGAATCTCAACAAAGAATTAATGTTGATAGAGAAAGAATTGATGCACAAGAAGATATTGCAGACCTAAGGGACGATACGGCTAGGGCTAGGTTGGAACAACAAAAAGCTTTCAAGCTTATGGAACAAGCTAACAAACAACAGTAGTGCCTAAAACTTTTGACATAAATAAATTTCAAGGTGTAAAGAAAAAAACTTCTATAGGTAACAGTCCTCTAAGCAGAGGAGCAGGTACTAATAAAAGAAAAACTAAAAAAAAGTACCGAGGACAAGGTAAATAAAAACTTGCAAATAATTTAGTTGTACTGAATAATTAAAACCATGATAAAACGAACTGATATCAAACAACAGAAAACTCCTACTGTAACGGTTAATAAAGCTAGTTATAGTAATAAAGGTTCTGCACCTCTTAAAACAGATGCAGGAACTTTTGATGCCAATACAACACCTAAACCTGGAATGGGTAAAGGTAAAGCTAGAGGTATGGGTGCTGCTGAATTCGGCGGTAAGTTTTCTGGTATTTATTAAGTGTCTGTAGTTTGGATAAGCCAAAAGTTTTTAAAAGAAATTGAGGCCCAAAAGGAAAGCGTAAAAGATGTAGTCTTAGCTGGCACTAAAGATTTTGCTCAATATCAGTATTTGTGTGGACGTTACAGTTCTCTCGTTGACACAGAAAATTCATTTAGAGAACTGCTAGGAAAAATACAAGAAGATGTCGAAGATACAAGTACCTAAACATGTTGCAGAAGCAATAGAAAAAGAAAACACTCCAAAAACAGAAACTCCAGAAATAAAAGAAACCCCGCCAGTTGAAGAAATTGTTCCTTATGTAGAACAGACAGCTAGGGTTTTAGATCCAACTCTCCTTGATAAATCAATATTAGAAAGAATGCCCCAGCCTAGCGGTTGGAGGATGCTTATTCTTCCTTATAAAGGAAAAGCAGTAACAGAAGGTGGAATACACCTAGTACAGTCACAGGTTGATAGAGAATCTTTAGCAACCGTTGTGGGTTATGTCGTTAAAATGGGTCCTGATTGCTATAAAGACTCCAGTAAGTTTACTGAAGCCTGGTGTCAGGAAAAACAATGGGTATTGATCGGCAGGTATGCTGGCGCTCGTTTTAGACTTGGAGATGAATCTGAATGCAGAATCATTAACGATGATGAAGTGATAGCTACCATATTAGATCCTGATGATATCCTTGCAGTATAAGGAGAAAAAATGAATGAAGAAGCAAAACAAGAAGAGCTAGTAGATGAGGGTGAGGTCGTTGAAGTAGATCTACCTGAAGAAAAACCTAGCGGTAAAATAGCAGACCTTGCTACAACAGAAGAAACTGATGAAGAGGCTGAACAAGCTATTGAAGATGTTTCTGGAGAGCCGGAAGAAAAATCTGCTGAAGAGTTAGAAGACTATTCTGAAAAGGTTAAGAAAAGGATTGGCAACCTTACTCGCAAACTAAGGGAAGCCGAAAGAGGTCAAGAGTCTGCATATGAGTATGCAAAAAGAGTTGCAGAAGAAAACCAACATTTAAAAACTAGATCTACTTCTTTAGATAAATCATATCTACAAGAGGCAGAAAGCAGACTTAAATCTCAAAAAGCACAAGCACTAGCGGCATTAAAGAATGCTCATGAAGTTGCAGACTATGAAAAAGTTGCAAAAGCTCAAGAGGTCTTATCTAAGATTGCAATAGAAGAAAACAAAGTGTCTGTTTCACAAAACCAATTAGAGTACCAAACAGAAGAGCAAACTAATTATCAAAATTACGTTCCTACTCAACCTGTACGAAATCAAGTGCAACAAAATGTTGCGCCAGAGTTAGTTGGTAGAGATAAAGAATGGGTTGATAACAATGAATGGTTTGGTCAGGATGAAGTAATGACTATGGGAGCTATGGCAATTAACAATCAATTAGTAGATGAAGGATTTGACGAAGGTTCGGCAGAGTACTATAGTGAGGTTGATAAGAGGATTCGTAATGAATTCCCACAGAAGTTTAATGATTCTTCTGTTAAATCTAAGCCTCAACAAAAAGTGGCTTCAGCAGGTAGAGTAGCTGGTAATACTGGCTCAAATAAAAGACAAGTTAAATTGTCTCCGTCTGAGGTTGAAATGGCTAAAAGATTAAACGTACCCTTAGGTGAGTACGCTAAATACGTTAAAAGGTAAAACTATGACAGAAGAAAATAAAGATTTAAACAGAACCGAGCGTTCTGCCGACACACGAGCCAAAAAAGTTGCTCGCAAACCATGGAGTCCACCATCAATGTTGGAAACTCCTCCTGCACCTGAAGGTTATACCTACAGGTGGATCAGAGCTGAAATCGCAGGTAGCGAAGACAGAAAAAATGTAACTTCTAGGATGAGAGAAGGTTTCGACCTTGTTAGGGCCGAGGAGTTAGATGGATTTGAACTTCCTACTTTAGATGACGGTAAACATGCAGGAGTAGTATCAGTTGGCGGTTTGCTGCTGGCTAAGATTCCTAATGAAACGCGCGAAGAAAGAAACTCCTACTTTGAAGGTCGTGCGCTTACACAGCAAGATGCTGTAGACAATGATCTTTTAAGGGAATCAGATCCAAACTCTCCAATCTTGAACCCGGAGAGGTCAAGCAAAGTAACTTTTGGCGGTGGTCAACGTAGTTGATCATCATTTTTTTTAATTTTAAATAATATAGGTAACTTATTATGGCTAACAAAGATGCCCCATTTGGAGCAAGACTTGTAGGAAAATTAGGTTCTGGAGTCGCCAACGGCGGAATGACAGAATATAAAATTGCTTCAGGCGCTTCAGGGAATATTTTTTCAGGCGATTTGGTAAAAATGACTAGTGCAGGTACTATCTTAGTTTCTGCTGCTGGTGATGAATCTATTGGAATTTTTAGAGGTTGTTCTTTTACAAACTCTTCAGGTGATACTATTTTTAGTTCACATTTTCCTAATGGAACCGTATCGGCTGATATTGTAGCGTTCGTAGAAGATGACCCTAATGCTGTATTTGAAATTCAGAGTGCCGGTTCTCCAGCGCAAACTGATGTGGGCTTAAATGCAGATATTTCTTACACCGCAGGATCTACCAAAACTGGTATGTCAGCAGTAGAATTATCTGGAACAACAGCCGCAACAACTGCGACTTTCAGAATCATGGGCTTTTCCTCTGATCCAGACAACAGCACAACAGGTTCAGCTAATGTGAATGTTATTGTGAAGTTTAATGAGCATTTCTATGTCGATCCTACAGGAGTTTAATCATGGCAATAAATAGGTCGCAATTAGCGAAAGAACTAGAGCCAGGCTTAAACGCCTTGTTCGGTATGGAATATGCGCGGTACGAAGCAGAACATGCAGAGATATATGATACAGAGAGTTCTGATAGAGCGTTTGAAGAAGAAACTTTAATCGTTGGGTTCGGTAATGCTGAAGTAAAATCAGAAGGTAGCGGAGTCAGATTTGACAATGCTAACGAAGGTTATACTTCTCGTTATACCCACGAGACGGTTGCTTTAGCATTCGCACTAACAGAAGAAGCTGTTGAAGATAATTTGTATGATCGTCTTGGTGCTAGATACACTAAAGCACTAGCGAGATCTATGGCTAATACTAAGCAAATCAAAGCTGCGTCTGTATTGAACAATGCGTTCTCTACAACTGGCGGTGATGGCAAAGTATTAATCGCTACAGATCACCCGTTAGGCGGCGGTGGCTCACTAGCAAATAGAGCTACAACTATGGCAGATCTTAATGAAACTTCTCTTGAAGATGCATTAATTAATATCTCTACATTTACTGATGATAGAGGTCTTAATATTGCACTAAGAGGAATGAAATTAATTGTTCCACCTCAGTTGCAGTTTGTTGCTGACAGACTCTTACAAACCCCAGGGAGAGTAGGAACATCTGACAATGACATTAACTCTATTAGAAATCAGGGAATGATTCCTGATGGCTATGTTGTAAATCATTATCTAACAGATACAGATGCTTTCTTCTTGAAAACAGACTGTCCTGATGGATTTAAGTATTTTGAAAGATCTCCTATGCAAACTGCATTAGAAGGTGATTTCGATACTGGAAACATGAGATACAAAGCTAGAGAGAGATATTCATTCGGATATTCAAACTTCAGAGCCGTTTACGGTTCTCAAGGAGCTTAAATGAACGATTGATTGTAGCGTTTATTACTCAACTACAATTAAGAAAGGGAGCTTTGGCTCCCTTTTTCTTGCGACATTTATATTTCAGGTGTAAACTAAAATTGGTTTAAAATTAATTAGCTTGATGAGGGCCGTTTACGGTTTCCATTAATACAAATATAAGGAGTTCAAAATGGCTAATCCACATTTCCAAAACTTAATACTAAACGCAGGTAATAGTGCGTCAACTAAACATAAGAAGGATCTTCCTATGTTCCAAGTAAATCCGTCTAGTTCGTTGTTCTATCAATATTCAAATGATTTTATGACATATAACTCAGGTGACTTTACAATTACTACAACTGAAGCAGGTACAGGTTCAGCTACAGAAGCCTTAACATCTGGAGCCGGTGGTCAGCTTTTGCTTACCAATGCAGCAGGTGATAATGATTTAGACTTTTTACAATTAAAAGGTGAGTCATTTTCTTTAAGCAGCAGCAAAAGAGCTTTCTTTGAAGCTAGGTTTAAAGTAAGTGATGCAACGGAATCTGATGTTGTTATGGGTCTACAAATAACCGATACAACACCTCTTGCTGTTTCAGATGGTGTTTATTTTATGAAAGATGATGGGGATACAAACCTAGATTTTCATATAGAAAAAGACGGTACTGACACTACTACAGCAGCAGTAACTACTTTAGCTGATGATACATTTGTCAATGTTGGTTTCTTTATAGATCCTAATACTTCACAAATTTCATACTTTGTAGGTTCTGCTACTCCAGTAGGTGTAGTTAACACTAACTTGCCAGATGATGAAGAGTTAACCGTATCTTTTGGTATTCAAAATGGTGCAGCAGCAGCTAAAACTATGACAATTGATTACATAAACGTAATCTGCGAAAGATAGGAGTAGATAATGGCAGATGCAGTCACAACAACAACCATACAAGATGGTGATAGGTTAGCTGTAGTACAGCTAACTAACACATCTGATGGTACTGGTGAAAGTGCAGTCACAAAAATAGACGTTAGTGCTTTAGCTACTAATAGCGCTAACGGTCAAACTTGTACGGGCGTAAAGCTTGGAAAGATTGTTTATTCAACTTTTGGCATGAGTGTCAAACTTTTATGGCATGCGACTACCAATACTATTTGCTGGGATCTTAATTCAGACTATACGACAGATGAAGACTTTACAGGCTTTGGCGGTGTACAAAATACTGCTGCGGCTTCTGGTAAAACAGGAGATATAAAGCTTACTACTACAGGCCATTCTGCTGGAGATTCTTACGTTATAGTCTTAACTTTAATTAAAGAATACAGCTAAGATGAATGGCTGAATACAAAGGCAAAACAGTAACTCTTAACCGACCAAGGGCTATCTCACAAGGTAGTCCTGGTTATGGTAAGAAACGCAAAGAAGTCTTTGTTGTAGGCTGTAGTAGTGAAAGCTCTAGAGTCAAACGCATAACCTTTGGTGATGCTAAGCTTGGTATGCACAAAGATAGCAAAGCAAGAAAGAAATCTTATTGCGCTAGAAGTGGTGGAATGGGTGGTACTACAGATAGATGTAGTGCTAATTATTGGGCTAGAAAAGACTGGGATTGTTAGTGGCTAAGAAAAAAAAACCCAAAAGAGATGCTT
>Ga0180120_10000549_pt1 | contig 19115 bp, 11 predicted proteins | sample CPBDNA_3_FD_129677 | JGI IMG/M metagenome (GOLD analysis project Ga0180120, IMG submission 129677) | Freshwater to marine salinity gradient microbial communities from Chesapeake Bay, USA - CPBay_Spr_31_0.2_DNA (version 2) (version 2) | ecosystem: Environmental > Aquatic > Marine > Coastal ... | reverse complement strand
GCCGATGACAAGGCGAATCAAGCTTTCAGTGTCGCTGTTGGTGATCTCGCCGAAAATGAAGAGAGAGCAAATGACGGCCAGTGGCACGACGGCGTTGTTGAACGCGGCGAGTGTGCCGGGGTTGCTTCGCGCCGCACCTTTGTTCCAGAGAAAGAAGCCGAGTCCGGAGGCGATGCACCCCAGATAGAGTAGCGCTTGCCATTGAGAGGCGCTTATTTCGAGTGCGCTCCAGTCGGTTAGGGACAGGCTAAAGACGCCCGCGCACAGAGTGCCGCCGATGTAAAGGAGGGCGAAGCCGTCACGGTCATTGATTTGGCGGTGTAGGCGTTTCCAGTCGCGGTAGACGACTTGCCCATAAGCAAAGGCAAGGCCGGCGAGTTGCATGAGGGCGAAGCCGATCCAAATGTCGCCGGAGGGCGTGCCTTTGGCTTTGATCACTGCGGCGCCGAGTATGGAGAGCAGCGCGGCGAGAAAGTAGCGGGGGGTGAATCGGCGTTGCCGTGCGTCATAGATAAGCACGACATAAACGGGGGTAAGCACAGCGAAGAGCGCGACGAGATGAGAAGGAATGTAACTGAAGGCTTTGATGTAGCAAACATACATCAGCCCAAATTGAATCGCACCGTAGGCGACAAGGCGCAGGCAGTCGCTTTTTCCGATTCCTTTTGTCCGCAAAAAGGGCAAGAAAATTAAGGTCGCACAACTGAGTCGCAGCGTGGCGACGAAGTAAGAATCAACTCCAGCCAAGGCGCTGCCGATCAGGCCAAACGAAAAGGCCCAAATGATAGAGACGGTGGCGAGGTAGGGCATGGGGGAGGATCAGTTGGAAAGTGGAAAGGCGTTGTCAGAATGTGAAAAAAAGAGCCTTGCTGCGGTGCGGCAAGGCTCAGATTCGATTTTGCAAAAAGGGTTTACCAGCGGTACGTGGCGCCGCAAGACACTTGGTCGCTGTGGCCAGGTGTGCCAGGGACTTCTTCGTAGTCGTCATCCCATGCATTGTCCACCGCTAGAAAGAGCTCAAGGCCGTCGATCTGTGGTGGGTAAACGCTCACGCCAATGTGCGTGAAGAGTGCCTCGTTGTCGCTGCCCCGAAGGTCGTTGTCCTCTTGACTACGCCATTCGTTATCGATCCGTACTTCCACGCTCTCACAGGGTGACCAAATTGCGCCGAGGGTGATGCGGTGCTTGGCATAGTTGAGCGCGTAGAAGCTCGCGTCGATGCTGTCGTCACCGTAATCCTCATCCTTATCGAGGAAGGTGTAACTGGCGATGGCTTCGATCGCATCCCAGCGTTTGGATGCGATCAGCTCGATGCCAAAGGTTTCGATGTCGACGCCTTTGGCAGATCTTGCGGATGTATCGTTTTCCGAATAAGTCCAGTCGACAAGGTCGTCATCCCAGCGGTAGAAGAGGGCGCCTTCGAAAGTCCAAGTGTCACGATTCAAAGAGCCGCCGAGTTCTAAGTTTTGGGTGGTTTCGCGGTCGAGGTCTGAGTTGCTGGCAAAGGGCCCGCCCGAGGATGCTGCAATGGCTGTATACCCGGCAATCTGGCTAGTTTCTACATACGAGATGTAGAGTGACTCAAAGTGGTTGTCGTTTTCGCGGTGTTCCCATGTTAGATCGCAAATACCAGAGAATTTCGAATCGTCGCGGTTTGTGTCGTCGAAGCTTCCGCCAATTCGCACAGTCACGCTTTCTCCATCATGCATTTCCGTTTGGTATTCAGGTAAGAGTATTAGTTTTGCCGCTGTGCGTGAGTTATCTTCTAATTTGTTGGAATTGATCTCGTCTGCCGCGATTTGGGCTGAGTAATTCAGTCCGTATTGATCATTCCAAGCATGTAAGCCAGAGAAGCCTAGTGAGGTGACATAGGTTGTGTGCCTTGCGTCATACCACTGAGGATTCTCTCGCGAATAAATATAGTTGTCTTTGTGTTCGCGATAGTAAGCGGTGCCCTCGATAAAGCTTCGATCATCGTAGGATTTTTTGTGATTAATAATAAAGAGGCTGGTTTTGAGATTTTCGGTTTCGTGTACTCCATCGGTTGTATACATGTTGGGCCAAGCAAAGAACTTCGACTGATAGCCAGCGAAGAAATCGGTTTGCGAGTTCGGTCCGACGAGCTGCACGCGTCCGGTGGTGCGGTCGAAGTTGTGGTCACCGTATTGGATGGTGCCATCGCTTTCGGAGCGGGAGGTTTCGACTTCAGCGCCCCAGCTCCAGTCTTCGGCATTGGCAAAGGTGCCAGTCACTGCGTGGTGCAGGCGTTGGAAGTTGAGGTCATGGTCGCCGCCACCGAGGGTCGCGCTGCCGCCATCTTGGATTTGGCTCCAGCCGTAGCTGATGGTGCCGACTGTGCTGTTGAATCCATACAGTGCATTGTCGCCTGCGACGAGTACTTCGGGTGCGGTTAGCATTTCCGGAGCAATCGGTAATTCGGCGGAGTAGTGACCCGTTTGTGGATCGATCAGTGTCGCACTACCCACGCGGAAGCCGGTGTTTTCAAAAATACCGCCGCGGATCGTTACGTCGCCCTGCGCTTCGGCCATGTTGCGTGACTGAAAGTCGATGCGCGGATTGAACTCAAGGTTGGAAACAGGGGACTCATACGTCGTTACTGGTCGTACATTAGCGGTTTCCTGGCCGCTGACGATTAATGTCGGCAAACTCAAGGCTTGCTCGACGTGATCCTCCTGTGTGGATGTAGGCACTTCCTGTGCGATTACTGTACCGCCAAGTGTGAGTCCCAGGCATGTGAGTGATGTAGATAGTTTGTGGTCCATGCTAAGATGCAAAGACTGTTTTCAGATCTAGATCAATTATTAATCAAATTTATTTTTTACTTAACAATTAAATTGTCCTGTGTGGCAGTGTCGACCTGTGAGTCGATCGTTAACGTTTTTGGTGTTCAGAGGGTTTTTACCACCGAGATCGGGATACACGTTTTTTCCGCAAAGGGTAAGCTGATAGCTGCTTAGCTTTTTGGGATGGTATTTTTTTTGTCGGGCGCCAAGGTTATAAATTGCGTGGTGAGTCCAGTGGCACTAAACTCTGGGTTTGAACGACCGCATTCGATATGACCATTAATACACGCTGAGGGTTGATGACAAAAAAGCAGGCATATGCAGACGCAGTTGAGTTCGCTAAATGTGCTCCTGTAGCGTTCGGACAGGTTGATTTGTTGATCAATCGCCCCTCTGAAGGTGTGCATGTTCCCGTGACACAGCTGACGTTGGATCGTGGGGCTGGTATTGTCGGCGACCGTTGGTCGACGACTGCTTGGAAGACGCTTGCAGACGGTGCGCCGGATCCGCGTATTCAAGTAAGCCTGACGAATACCAAAGTGATGCGGTGTTTTACTGGACCTGCGCCGAATGCAGTCCATGGCTGTGGTGACAATTTATATGTTGATTTCAATCTCACTGAAGCGCAACTCCCCGTGGGTACACGTTTAAAAGTCGGCAGTGCAGTATTGGAAGTGAGCGATGTCGTGAATGACGCCTGTGGTAAATTTGCCCAGCGCTTCGGGGCCGACGCTTTAAAATGGGTGCGAGCACCCGAGAATGCACCGCTTCGTTTGCGGGGTATTTTTTGCACGATCGTAGCGTCGGGGCAAGTTTCGCTAGGTGACCGTATCGAGCGAAGCCTCGAGCAGTAATCAGTTCGCGCTGCTGCGGATGTTTACGTTAGCATGGATCACATCGGTTCACCAGTTTCTAGCTGGTAAATCATGTGCCAGATGCGGTCCGCTTCACCACGTTCAATGACTTGCAGCGGTGTGGAATTGTCGAAGGCTGGATTAGCAGTTTTGAGCCATTTGCCGATGTAATTGGTTTCCATTACGTTGCAAAGAGCATCAAACAAGCGGACGAGTTCTTTAAGTTGCTTTTGTGCGGCTGCACTGGGTGTATCGCCAGCGACCCATTTTGCGACGGCGCGTGGTGAGTATTGAGTCAAACGGGATAAGTCATTACGAACCAGGTGGTAGCGTTTGCAAAATGCTGGAATACTGATGGTGCTTGGCTGTTTCTTGATTTGAATCATGTACCTATGATGCATAAGTGCATGCACTTATGCAAGAAATTGTTTGAGTTTTTCTTGCCCAACAATTTCGATCTGACTGTTTGAGCCTAACTGCTCTGGAAACCAAATAAGATTACGTCCTCTGCGATCTTTAGAAGACGGTGCAATCAGGCCTTCATAATTGAGTTCAAAAATGGCCCGTCCCAGTGCTTGAGCATTTGATTCGATACAATTGTCATTTAGTTTTCCCCAGTCTTCATCGAGCATTTCTGAAATAGTAGGTGAATCCACAATTGTTTTAAGCTGAGTTAGGTCTACGAGGCGATGGAGCTTCGCAATCAGTTCGACACTGACTCGAGGATTGTTTTTTGGTTTTTGGATGCCGTAGTAATCGTAGGCGCTCCGAGACTCTTTTAAGGCAATTGCCTCAGTAGATGCTGCGTGGACCACTCTGCAGTAGTTGGGTTGCATCCAGCGACTGCCCCAATGCCGTGTACCTTCGCCTGAGATTAAGTAATCCGATTGTGCCCATTTGATTTCAACACAGCGATAGACAGGCGCATCCCATTGTGTGCTTAACTCGCTCTGATATTTTTTTAAATCTGAAAATAGGCGCTTAAACCCTGGGTGCGCTTTTATCGGTGAATTCACGCGAAGAGCGAGTCTAAAGCAAACGATCTAGTCAATAGTAATAACCTGTATTTATTACGGGCAGAAAGCACGTTCCATTAATGGCCAGCGTGATAAATGATTCTGTGTGGGAAGACTCAGGTCGTTGGATTCGTCGCTCGCTACGAAACGTAGCTGCGCGCATTCTGGAACATCTTCAACCACGGTGCTGCTTCGCCGGTGAAGTCGATGTAGGTCGAGCGCTAATTTGGTTGCCGGTGAGGCATTACTTAAAGTTGCCGTTGTCCGTATCTAAGATGGAGTCGTATTCTTCCTGTGTGCACTTTGGGGTTGTAAGATTCCATAGTATTCTCGGCAGACCAAAGTAGCCGCCTTCGCGAAGAGTTGGAGTTTTATCGGTTCGGCCTCAGTTCTGGCTGAACTGATAGGATTTTGCTTTTGTGCGGTGAAACAGCCGCATAGCATATGGCGACTCCCTTTCCGAATCTCCTTAAGCCAGTTAGCTGCTTGGGCTTTCACGATTCGTTATGACTTTAGCAACATATGGCGACGTCATCGCCCGAAGCAGTGCACTGTAGTTAAGTTGAAAAGAAACTTCATCCCCCACATCGAACTGATTGGGAGAGTTGCTCGAATCAACCACAAGGTGATCGCTGCTCGCTCCGAGTATATCAATACCTTGTGGAGGCCTGAGGCCGCCTGGATCAATGTCTTGGTGACCAATCGCTAGAATGGATTGGACTCTATTTCCAATATCGTCGCCTTGGGGTACTTCACCAAAGGCTGATTGCGCAATGTCGCCCCATGGCTGAGAGGGCTTCTGCTTTGATTCAATGACTTCAGCGACCAGCGTAATGGCATCCGTATACAGACCTTCGACTGTTTGACGATGCAAAGGCTCACAGCCCAGAAGGAGCGCTTCACCGAGTCGAAGATTATTGATACGTCCAGTATCTCCGCCGCTTAGCGCCCAATTGAGATTTGCCGAGTTCCCTCCAGAGACAGTCTTAATACTTATCCCAAAAGCGGTTTCAAGCGAATCAGCTAGTGACGATAATTCAGCCATGTTTGTGCTGCTAGGCGAAACACCGCTTCTACAGGCAAGATTTGTACCGATTCCTTCCAAACTGATATGAGAGAGACGAAGTACTGCAGCGACAGTCGACTCAAGAAGATCGGGCATAATGCCCTCGCGAAGGTCTCCGAGCTCAATCATTAGCACGACGCCATGAGAGCGATTCGCTTGTTGCGCAGCAAATGAAAGCTTTCGAATGACTTCGAGTTCTGAATTTAAGCTCACATCAGTGAGCGCTACCACCTCATCTACTTGACTGAGCATCGGCGAACGAATCAAAACGATGGATGCTTCAATTTTTGCTCGCCGCAACGTATCAATATTTTCAATACGCGAATCCCCCAGACCGCTAACCCCAGCGCGCAGCCAAGCGTTCGCAATGTCTGGCAATCCTAGAGTCGCCTTAGTCACACCGGTGACTGAAATGCCTCGTCGGTTCAGCCTAGCGACGAGCACCTGTGCATTGTACTCTATCTTTCCTAGATCGACCTCTAGCCTTGGAGTGGCTAGGCGGCTCCGATTGATAATTTACCGCCAATCTGTGGAAACGCGGCAAGTACCATATCTACTAGACGCTTCGTAGGTCGAGCCAATGCGTCGGTCACGGGAATTCCTAGCTCTTGTTCATAGGACATAATCGCCGAGGAAACTTCGGTATCCGTCATATTCTCATGATTGAGCGTAAGCCCGATCACTGTGGTTTTAGCAAAGGTCTGGATCAAATTTATCTCAGAGGCTGGAGTCGGCATTGGCATCTGCTCGAAGTCGCATCGGTGTTTACGTGCCGGAGCGTGCTGTAAGACGACGCCATCCGGGCAACTGCCGCGAAGGATAAAGCTAGAAGTCGAGTATGCAGGATGACTCAGCGAGCCCTGACCTTCGATAAAAATCACATCGGGAGCCTCGGCCTCGAAGGCTTCCAGGATTGTTGCCTCTAATTCACCTGCGCAAAACTGCGAGGGCACCGCATCAAGCGCCATCCCGTAGCGGGCACCTTGAATTAAGCCAGTCTGACCAGTACCGATCATCACTGCTTTGATGCCCATCTCATTGAGCGCTCGAGTCAAAACGGTGGCGGTAGTTCGTTTTCCAATCGCGCAGTCGGTGCCGAGGACAGCAATACACGGGCAAGTGACCTCGGCGATACGACCACTGAAAACGCGTAAATCTTTTTTAGCACGCGGCTTGCGGACGTCACGAATCACTACATTAGATTTAGCAATCGCAGCGGCAAAATCTGGATCGTCATTCAGAAACTCATGCAGGCCATTGACGATATTCATCCCCATCTCAATGGCTTTCAGTATCAGCGCGCGCTCTTCAGGCGAGAGCATGCCAGTCGCAGGAGCAATCCCAAAGATAAAATAATCCGGAACCTTGTCAGCGTGTGCCAACGCTTCGGTTAGGTCGCTGCAAATGGGAATTCCGTTTGGCTCGCCATCGAGAATTGAGCCAGTATCTTGACCTGACTTCTCGCTATCGATAACCGAAAGAATCTCGTATTTCTCCGAATGACGAACAAGCCCGTTTGCGGTCTTGCCGTCGATCCCTCCAAAATTTGCTTCGCAATAAACGATTGCAGTTAATGATCGCTCAGCGACAGTAATAGGTGCGGACACAGCAATAGATTGCTTTGCCAACGCAGGAAACGGCGGTTTTTCAGACATAGATACTCCTCGGATTTGAGCTAAGCTCAGAGGAGGCGACAGAATCGAATCGGCCAGAAGCGGCCGATAGTTAGCGAGAAGTCTCAACCAAGATAAACTTGTGTGACGGAGTGTTATTCGAAACCCGTAAATGAAGCAAGGCTTATTACTGTTAGATATAAGCTTTTGTGCCGCGTCAGGTGTCGGGCGTGAGGGTTGATGCTGCACGATGCCCCCGCGCGCTACACTTGGCTTGTCCCCAATCTACTTCTCTCGCGTAAGCTGTTGTAAAAGATTACGTATCCGTCGGTCAAAGAAGCTTAGTGCCAAGCTCTACAAGTGGGTGATTCAATGCACCTATTCTTTAGTAATAAGGATGAACCTAAATTTTAGCCCACGTAGTTACGCGCATTCTGGAACATCTTCAACCACGGTCCTGCTTCGCCAGTGAATTGATCGTTGGGACGATAAGACATTTGCACAGCGCGGAACAAGCGTTCTGGATGTGGCATCATGATGGTGGCGCGGCCGTCAGTTGTGGTGAAACCTGTGGCGCCTGCGGGAGAGCCGTTCGGATTGGCTGGATAGCTTTCCGTTGGTTCGCCGTTGTGGTCGATGTAGCGCGCTGAGATTTGATTCTCGGTCAGGCATTTTTCGAAGTCGCCGGTGGCGGAGAAGTCGGCGCGGCCTTCGCCATGGGCGACGGGGATCGGCAGCAGGCTGCCTGCCATGCCCTTGAAGAAGATACTTGGGCTTTCCATTATTTCGACGTTGGCATAGCGGGCTTCGAATTGCTCGGATTTGTTGCGGACGAACTGTGGCCAGTGCGCTGCGCCGGGGATGATGTCCTTGAGTTGGGAGATCATTTGGCAGCCGTTGCAAATGCCTAAGGTAAATGTGTTCTCGCGCTCGAAGAAGCCTTGGAACATATCTTTGAGCGTGGCGTTGTAGAGCACGCTCTTGGCCCAGCCAGAACCAGCTCCTAGAACGTCGCCGTAAGAGAAGCCGCCACAAGCGACGAGTCCTACAAAGTCGGCTAGATCAACGGTACCACCGAGGAGATCGGTCATGTGCACGTCGATTACTTCGAAGCCAGCGCGGTCGAAGGCGAAAGCCATCTCATTTTGCCCGTTAATGCCTTGTTCTCTAAAAATAGCGACTTTCGGACGTGGGGCTGACTCTGGCGAGGCCGTCGCAAGCGACGACGCCACGTTTTGTTGGTCGACTGCGTCGACGTCGAAAGTGGGCTTGATTTGGATGCCGTTGTTTTCGTCTAGGAGACTATCATATTCCTCCTTCGCGCAGGCTGGGTTATCGCGCTTGGCTTGTATGTGATAGGTGAGCTCGGACCAGGCTCTATTCAGATTCGTTACACTCTCTGAATAGAGTTGTTGGTTGTTTAGTTGAATGTTGATGATTGGCTCAAGTGATGTGTTACCGATCAAGTGAGTGATGTCGCTTACGCCGTTCTTGGAAAGGACGGTCATGACTTCGGCGAGCTTGGTCTTGTCGATTTCGATGACGGCGCCTAGTTCTTCGGAAAAGAGTGCGGGAAGGGCCTGTTGCTCTGCGGACGACGCGGAGCTCGTCCCTCCCAAAGCTTTGTCTAAGACGACGTTGATCCCCTTGCGACCGGCAATAGCCATTTCGGCTACAGTTGCCAACAATCCGCCGTCACCCTTGTCGTGGTAGGAGAGGATAAGTTCGTTCGCTAGGAGTTCTTGAACTGCGTTGAAGAAGCCCTTGAATTTTTCTGGATCGTCGAGATCGGGAGTGGCGTTGCCGATCTGATTGTAAACTTGGGCGAGGGTGCTGCCGCCGAGGCGGTTTTTGCCTGCGCCTAGATCTAATAACAGTAGGGCGCTGTCGGTTGACTTGAGGTCGGGTGTGGCGGTCTTGCGCACGTCTTTAACGCTGCTGAAACCGGTGACCATGAGGCTGAGTGGAGAAACTTGTTTATGGTCCTTGCCTTGGGAGTCTTGCCAGCTGGTGCGCATCGACATGGAGTCCTTACCAACGGGGATACAAATGCCCAAGGCTGGGCAGAGCTCCATCCCGACGGTCTTGACAGTATCGTAAAGATTGGCGTCTTCGCCTGCTTCGCCTGCGGCGACCATCCAGTTAGCAGAGAGCTTGATGTTGCCGATCTTGCCGACGTAGGCAGAGGCGATATTGGTCAAACACTCGCCGATAGAGATACGGCCGGATGCGGCGGCGTCGAGCACCGCGATCGGTGTACGCTCGCCGATGGCCATGGCTTCACCGGTGTAAACATCCATGCTGGTGGCCGTCACGGCGACGTCGGCGACGGGTGTTTGCCACGGGCCGACCATTTGGTCGCGGGCGACCATGCCAGTGATACTGCGGTCAGCAATGGTGATGAGGAAATTCTTACTGGCGACGGCTGGGAAGCGCAGCACGCGGTCGATCGCGTTGGCGAGTTCGATCGCGGAGGTGTCGAGTTCGGCGTGGTCTTCCACCAGGCGGGTGCAGTCTTTGAGCATCTTCGGGGTCTTGCCGAGGAGGACGCCCATTTCCATGTCGATCGGGTTGTTCTCGAAGTGGGAGTCTTCGAGCACGAGTTGTCCGTCGTCGGTCGCTTCGCCGACGATGGCGACGGGGCAGCGCTCACGTGTGCAGAGCGCCTTGAAGGCTTCGATGCGGTCTGGCATGACGGCCATGACGTAGCGCTCTTGGGATTCGTTGCACCAGATCTCCATGGGGCTCATGGAGGAGTCTTCGTTGTGAATGTTGCGCAGGTGGAAGCGTCCACCGGTGGCTTCGACGAGTTCGGGCAGGCCGTTGGATAGTCCGCCAGCGCCGATGTCGTGAATGGAGAGCATAGGATTGTCCGCGCCGAGGGCGATGCAGCCATCGATTACTTGTTGGCAGCGGCGTTCCATCTCCGGGTTGCCGCGCTGGACCGAGTCAAAGTCGAGGGCTTCGGATTGTGAGCCTGCGCCGATGGAGGAGGCTGCGCCGCCGCCGAGGCCGATCTTCATGGCGGGCCCGCCGAGTTGTAGAATGAGTGCGGTCGGTGGGATGGGCTTTTTGTCGACGTGCTCGCGCTTCATGTTGCCCATACCGCCGGCGACCATGATTGGCTTGTGATAGCCTCGGTGTTGACCGTTGTGCTCAAACTGAAGGGTGCGGAACATGCCGCAGAGTTGTGGGCGGCCGAACTCATTGCCAAATGCTGCGCCACCGATCGGGCCTTCGAGCATGATATCGAGCGGGGAGGCCATGCGGGTCGGGTGCTCGGCGATAGGCTTTTCCCACGCTTGAGTGTAGCCGGGCACTTCGAGATTGGATACCATGAAGGCAGAGATGCCTGCCTTGGGGCGTCCACCGATACCAGTGGCACCTTCGTCGCGGATTTCACCACCGACACCGGTTGCGGCGCCTGGAAATGGGGAGATCGCGGTCGGGTGATTGTGGGTCTCTACTTTGCAAAGAATGTCGAGTTGGCTGGGTGTTTTACGATACGTCTTGGTTGGACCCACTTGATCGACTTCCCACCAGTCGGCGAGGGAGCCTGGGATCACGCCGCAGTTGTCAGAGTAGGCGGAGAGTGTGCCCTCTGAGTTCAGCTTGTGGGTGTTACGGATCATGCTGAAGAGTGAGCATTCGCTCTTTTCGCCGTCGACGATCCAGTCGGCATTGAAAATCTTGTGACGGCAGTGCTCGGAATTAACCTGTGAGAACATCACGAGCTCAGCATCCGTTGGATCACGCTCCATTTTCTGGTAGGCGTTGACCAAATAGTCGATTTCGGGAGCTGACATTGCGAGGCCCCAGTCGATGTTTGCGCGGGCAAAGGCTTCGGGGCCTTCGGCCATGAGCGGTACGGTGCGCAGCGGTGCAGGTTCGAAGTGGTTGAAAAAGTCAGAGACGTCGCTGTAGACAGCTTCGGTCATACGATCGTGTAGCGCGAGCACGGCGAGACCAAGGTCTTCGTGGCTGAGTATGACGCCATCTTCAGCGACTAGCTGGAAGTGAATGCCGCGCTCGACGCGGGCAATGTCTTCGAGGGCGCAGTTGTGAAAGATATCGGTCGCCTTGGAGGACCACGGCGAGATGGTGCCCTTCCGCGGAGTGACGAAGAAGCCGCCTGCCCGTTGGAAATGGTGGTTGGCTGCGAGTAAGGCAAAGGTGCGCTCGGTGGTCTGGTCGTCGAGCGGGTTGTCGGACTCGATGAAATAGACTTCGACAGCGTCGATCGAGGCGATGTCGAGCTCTGGAGCCGCAGTGTTGAGCGCGTCTTGAAGCGCAGTGAGACGGAAATCGGAGAATGCGGGACGGCCCTGAAGAATGATCGGTTGCATAGCAGTGAAAAAAGGAAACGAGTAAGTTGGCGACGGATGCCGCGGGGAACAACTCGAAAAGCGGGCGTTTTAGAGAGAAGTTCGAGGGATGGGATAAATCACCTTTAAAAAGTCGGATAGTGTCGGGTTGTGCTTTAAATTAGTGATAAAAAAAGTGACTAGAGAGTCGCATCTATGCTGCGAGTTCCTAGGGTGAGTTGGGTATGATTAAAAAGCTACCGATTCGTTGGGGCATTCTTGCCTGTGGAAATATTGCCCATCAATTTGCTGCGGCGTTGAAGGATTGCCCGGATAGTGTGCTGCAGGCCGTGTCGAGTCGGGATTTTGAACGAGCAAAGGTCTTTGCCGATGAGCACGGAGCGGCCGCGGTGTATGACAGTTATGAGGCGATGCTAGCTGATTCGGAGGTGGACGCGGTGTATATCGCGACGCTGCACCCGTTTCACTTGGAGTGGATCGCGTACTGTGTGCAGGCTGGCAAGCATGTGCTCTGTGAGAAGCCATTGACGATGAATCTGCGTGAGGCCAAGCAGGCCAAGAAGCTTGCGGATGAGAATCGTTGCTTGTTGCGCGAAGCTTTTATGTATCGACACCATCCGCAGACTCAGCGCGTGGTGGATTTGGTCACTTCGGGTGTGATTGGTAAGGTAAGGATGATTGAGGCGAATTTTTGCTATAATTCGGGTGAGCAGCCTGAGTCGCGTATTCAGGCCAAGGCCCTCGGCGGTGGTGGGATTTTAGATATCGGCTGCTATACGATGTCGTTTTGTCGCCTGATTGCTGGTCGTGCCCAAGGGCGGCTGTTTGCGGAGCCACTGGAGCTTAAGGCGGTGGGGCACTTAGATACACAAACGAAGACTGATATGTGGACAACGGCAGCCATGCGATTTGAGGGCGATATTTTGGCGCAGGCGACTTGCGCGCTTAGGATGAATCACGAAAATGTGGCAGTGGTGCTTGGCGAGAAGGGTCGAATTACAGTGGAACTGCCGTGGCATTGCCCGGGTACGATTCGGGTTGAACTCGACGGCCAGCAGTCGGCACAGGAGATCGCGATGCCGAAGCAGCGTCATTTATTCGCTTACGAAATCGAGAGCTTTACAAACGAGTTGCGCGGGCGCCCAATTGCCGCCACCGAAGTCGCCATGCGCTTCGACGACACCTTGGGTAATATGAAGGCGCTTGACTGGTGGCGCCAGGAAATCGGGCTTGCTTATAAGGCGGATCGCATAGTGTAAACGAAGGTAGAATCGTTTGAATAATAGGCGCTAGAATTTACTAGTGCAATTAATCCTCTCTTTAAATATGCATCATCATCTACTGTTGTGCGCCCGCCGAAGTAATCAGGTGGCAGAAACTGTAAGGCAGCGCAGTGATTTACGATACCATTAACCATTTTTTCTATGCCAAAACATACTTTTCAAGGATTTGTTGCAAAGACTTTGCTGACTCTAATTGTCATCTTGGTGATCGTAGGTGTACTGGTGGGACTTTTTATATCGAACATCCAGACGATGATCGCCGCGGGCGAGTTGCAGGGGCCGCCGCGAGCATCTGTCGCGACGGCGGATGTCAGCGAGATGCAATGGCCAGTGGAGGCGACTGCGATTGGCTCGATCTCGGCATTGAAGGGAGTGATTCTGTCGGTGGAATCACCGGGAATCATTACAGACTTGAGTTTTAAATCGGGACAACCTGTGCAACAAGGCACGCAGCTGATGCAGTTGGATGATGGCAGTGAGCAGGCAGAATTGGAGTCTGTCCGCGCGGCCGCTGATCTGACCAAGTTGAGTGTCGATCGCTCGCGCCAGCTACTGGAGCGCAAGACGATTTCTCAGGCTGAGTTCGATGTGGCCGATGCAGAGTATAAGCAGGCAGTTGCTCGCGTAGCTAATGTCGAAGCAATGATCGAGAAGAAGAAGATCGTCGCGCCTTTTGACGGACTATTGGGAATTCGGCGAGTGAATGTTGGGCAATATCTGAATCCTGGGGACACAGTTGTTAGTCTGGTGTCAATGGACCCAATTAATGTGACCTTTTTTATGCCGCAGAAAGCATTGTCTTATCTACAAAAAGGGCTGCCAGTAGAGGTGACATCCGATGCATTTGAGGGGCAAGTCATGGCAGGTAAAGTCGGGGCTCTAGAGGCGCAGATAGATCAAGCGACTCGTATGATTGAAGTACAAGCAATGCTGCCGAATCCCGATGGTATTTTGCGTGTGGGTATGTTTGTGAATGTGCGCATCGAGCGCGAAAAGCCACGAGCTGTTCGGGCGGTGCCAGCCAGTGCGGTGTTGTATGGTTCGTTTGGTAATTCGATCTATGTAGTTAATCCTGCTCAAGAGGGAGAGGGCATGGTAGCCACACAGAAGTTTGTACGGCTCGGCGAGCGGCGCGGTGATTATGTCGAAGTGATCGATGGGCTAGATGCGACGGACCGCGTAGTGACTGATGGTGCTTTTAAACTCTATCCAGGAGCGCCAGTGATGCTGCAAGATGATCGTGCGCCTATACCTCAGCTAGCGCCGACGCCTACCGATGCGTAACACGCCTTGTAATCGATCAACCACCCAATTCAATGAGCGTGCAAAAATCCTTTACTGATTTGTTTATCAAGCGCCCGATTCTGGCAATCGTGGTGAATCTGGCAATTGTGATCGTTGGCTTGCAGGCATACTTCACTTTGAACGTGCGCCAGTATCCAAAGAACGAGAATGCAGTGATCACCATCACCACTGCATACATCGGTGCGGATGCGAAATTGGTGCGGGGTTTTATTACGACGCCGATTGAGCGCGCGATTGCGGCGGCTGATGGGATCGATTATATCGAGTCTACCAGTATTCAAGGAGTCTCTACAATTCAGGCTCGCTTGAAACTCAATTACGATGGCAAGACCGCACTGAGTGAGATTAGTACCAAGGTGGATCAGGTGCGTGGTGATCTGCCGCCTGAGTCAGAGGTCCCGATCCTGACGATTGAGACGGCGGATTCTCAAATCGCTGCATCGTACCTGAGTTTCCGCTCGAATATTTTGGCAGCCAATGAAGTGACGGATTATTTGACGCGTGTTGTGCAGCCACGCTTGAGTGCTGTGGTTGGGGTGCAAAAAGCGGACATTTTAGGGGCTCAAAATTTTGCGATGCGTATCTGGCTCAAGCCAGATCGTTTGGCGGGGTTGAGTATTAGTCCCGCGCAAATTAATCAGGCGATTGCGGCGAACAACTATCTCTCAGCAGTGGGTCAGACCAAGGGGCAATTAATCACGGTGAATCTGACTGCCAATACTGATTTAAGCACGGTCGATGATTTTGAGCGCTTGGTAATCGCAGAGCGTAACGGCGGGTTAGTGCGGTTGTCTGATGTTGCGGATGTGGTGCTTGGTGCCGAGACCTATGATGCGGATGTCCGATTTTCTGGAGAGAAAGCGGTCTTTATGGGGGTTTGGGTGCTGCCCAATGCGAACACGCTCGATGTAATGGCCGGTGTGCGTGCTGAGTTAGATCGTATCAAGCAGGGGTTGCCGCAGGGCATGCAAGCGACGATCGCGTATGACTCGACTGAATACATTGAAGATGCGATTTCCGAAGTGTATCATACGCTCAGCGAGACGTTGCTGATCGTGATGGTCGTGATCTTTTTATTCCTTGGTTCGCTGCGCGCGGTGATTGTGCCAGTGATTGCGATTCCGATTTCCTTGATCGGTGGTTTCTTTCTAATGCAATTGCTGGGATTTAGTCTCAACTTGCTTACCTTGCTAGCAATCGTGTTGTCGGTAGGATTAGTGGTCGATGATGCCATCGTTGTCGTTGAGAATGTGGAGCGGCATCTAACTGAAGGCAAAGGGCGTATTGAAGCGGCGTTGATCGCAGCACGCGAGCTCGTCGGGCCTGTGATTGCCACGACTTTGGTACTGCTGGCGGTGTACACTCCAATTGCATTGCAAGGAGGTTTGACGGGGGCGTATTTCATGGAGTTTGCATTAACGCTGACCGGTGCGGTGGTGATTTCTACAGTGGTGGCGTTGACACTGTCGCCAATGATGTCTTCAAGGTTTTTGCGAGCTAATGAAAGTGAGCGCGGCTTTGCGGGCTGGATTACTCGGCAGTTTGAGGCACTGAAGCATCGGTATTCGAAACTATTATCTGCCGCGCTCAACTCAAGACCATGGATTTACACGATTTGGATTGCGCTTACGGTGTTGGCGATTCCTATGTTCATACTGTCGCCTCCTGAACTCGCGCCGACCGAAGATCAGGGTTTCTTATTTGGTATCGTCCAAACGCCTTCGAATAGTACGCTGGAGCAAGTGTCGCATTACACTCAGCAGATGTATGATGTGTATGCCGAGACACCTGAGTACGATTTCACCTTCCAGATTACTAACCCGATGTTTGGCATGGGCGGCATGGGGCTAGTGCCTTGGTCGGAGCGTGATCGCAGCTCTGTGCAAATTACTCAGGATGTTCAGCAACGAGTAAGTGTGATCCCTGGCATTAATGCCTTTATGCTGACACCGTCTGCGCTACCCGGAGGAGGTGAGATGCCAGTGGAATTCGTGTTGGCATCGACGGCGGAAACCGAGCAAATTCTTGGTTACGCAGAACAGATTAAGAGCAAGGCGATGCAAAGCGGTAAATTTATGTTTCTGAAGATCGATGTAAAGTTGGATAGTCCGCAGTCAGAGATTGTATTAGATCGCGATAAGATTGCTGCGATGGGCCTGAGTTTACAGCAAGTGGGGCAGGACTTAGGCGCGGCACTTGGCGGAGCTTATGTCAACCGCTTCAGTATTGATGGGCGTAGCTATAAAGTGATTCCCCAACTCAAGCGTACGAGCCGGCTTAATCCAGATCAGTTGAATGACATTTATACCATGGGTCCTGAGGGCCGCCTGATTCCGCTGAGTTCGATTGCCACGATTGTCGACAGTGTTCAGCCGCGGAGTTTGAATCGTTTTCAGCAGCTCAATTCAGTTAAAATTTCGGGGATTACGAATCAGACTTTAGATGCGGCGTTGGCGTATTTGGAAGCAGAGGCTGCAAGGCAGTTGCCGGCTGGGTTTGCATTCGATTATACTGGCGAATCGCGACAACTTCGCAAAGAAGGAGGCAACCAAGTCTTTCTGCAAACGTTCGGCTTGGCCGTGATCATGGTCTTTCTAGTGCTCGCCGCACAGTTTAACTCTTTCCGCGATCCATTGATCTTATTGTTGGGTTCGGTGCCGCTAGCAGTGTTTGGCGCATCGGTATTTACCTTTCTTAAAATTCCGATGCCCGGTGTGGAAGGTCTCACTACTGGTTGGACGACGACGTTTAATATCTACACGCAGGTGGGGCTGGTTACCTTAGTGGGGTTGATTGCTAAAAACGGGATTCTGATTGTGGAATTTGCGAATGCACTACAGCGGCAGGGCCTGCCAAAGTTGGAGGCGGTGCACCAAGCCTCGCTCACGCGGTTGCGCCCAATTCTGATGACCACCGCAGCGACTATCCTCGGCCATTTACCGCTGACTTTAGTCAGTGGAGCAGGCGCCGCGGCGCGTAATTCCATTGGGCTCGTGTTGGTCGGTGGCCTAAGCATTGGGACTGTGTTTACACTATTCATTATTCCGGTGATCTATGTTTTGATCGCTGCAGAGCACACTGGTAAAATCGTCAAGCCGATCTCCTCAGAGAATCTGCCGGTCGCATAATATTTTTCTAATCATGCAGAAACGCTTATTTAAATGGTTGTTCCTCGGAATAGTGGCCTGGTGTGCCACTGGATCTCTCGATGCCGAGGATCGAGTCGTAGGCCGAGGTTCTCCGCCTTTGCCGCAGGCGATCAGTTTGCAAGCGGCGATCGATTATGCGATGGAACACAGCTTTGCAGTTTTGCAGGCTAAAGAGCGGATCCAAGAACAGTATGGGCTACATCTCGAGGTGAAATCAGGAGTTTTACCGAATCTATCGCTCAGTTCCAGATACTCTGAGCAGAATCAAGAATTAGTCGGATTTCAGGGTGCGGAGGATGATTGGAGTGTGTCCATTCGAGTGCGGCAAGCATTGTATTCGGGCGGTAGTTTGAAAGCTTCAATTCGTGCCCAAGGGGCCTTGGAAGACGCCGCGCTCTATGATTTACAGGTCAATATCCAAGCCACTATTCAAGAGGTGAAGACGGGCTATTACGACGTCGTACTTGCGCGTGATACGATCGAGGTTGAGACGCAGAATATAGAGTTACTCAATGAGCAGTTGGCAAACATCCGAAGTCGCTTTGAGGCTGGCGCAGTGTCTCACTTTGATGTGTTACAGGCACAAGTTTCGCTGGCCAATGCCAAGCCGGCACTCATTCGCGCAAACAACAACTATCGGGTCGCAGTGGCTGAGCTGAAGCAGTCGGTTGGCTATAGGGTGGCCTACGATCCTGCCGCCGAGGCTCTGCAATTTACCGATTCACTCGTGGCGGAGGTGCAGGATTATGAATTGTTCGAGGCGATACATTTAGCTTTGCAGCAGCGTCCGGAATTAGCCCAACTGAAGCGCATCATCGATGCGCATGAGGACAATATTGCGATCGCACGCTCAGATTATTATCCATCTGTGGATTTCATCGGCAGTTATGATTTTCGCCGATCTTATTTCGCATCGGATGGTCGCTTTGATAATTCTATCAATGGCTGGTTCGCGGGGATCGAGAGTGTCTGGAATATTTGGGATGGCCGTGCGACGAAGGGGCGTGTGGTGCAGGCGAAGTCGCAAATGCGGCAAGACGAACTCAAATACAATGAGACACGCTTACAAATAGAGGTAGAAGTGCGGCGGGCAATTTCCGAACTGCAAGGTGCTGCGGAACTGCTTGTAGCTGCTCAACAAGTGACTGGCCAAGCGAATGAATCCTTACGTATGGCCAACGAGCGCTACACTGTCGGTAGCTCGACGTATCTCGACACGTTGCAAGCACGGGTGGCTCTCACCGACGCCCGTAACAACGAGCTTCAGGCGAACTACAGCTATCTGGTTTCGATCGTGAATGTGCAGCACGCGATCGGGGAAACTAAGTTTAAATTAACAAATTAGTTGTTTAGCTCGCGATCTGTCGCTCAAATTTCGCTTGTGTGGCGTATAATATGATATACGCACTTTAAGCTATGAAAATTTGTTGTATTGGAGCGGGTTATGTCGGTGGGCCGACGATGGCCATGATTGCCCATAAGTGCTCGGGTCATACAGTGACTGTAGTGGATATTAATCAGTCTCGTATCGACGCGTGGAACTCGGATGTGTTACCCATTTACGAGCCTGGTTTGGATGAGATCGTCAAAGCCAGCCGTGGTAAGACCTTGTTTTTCTCGACCGATATCGACACTGCGATCCGCGAGGCAGATATTATTTTCATGAGCGTCAATACGCCGACCAAGACTTATGGTGTCGG
>Ga0180120_10000544_pt1 | contig 19160 bp, 26 predicted proteins | sample CPBDNA_3_FD_129677 | JGI IMG/M metagenome (GOLD analysis project Ga0180120, IMG submission 129677) | Freshwater to marine salinity gradient microbial communities from Chesapeake Bay, USA - CPBay_Spr_31_0.2_DNA (version 2) (version 2) | ecosystem: Environmental > Aquatic > Marine > Coastal ... | reverse complement strand
CGACAGGAAGATGATCTGGAAGATGTGTAAGAGATGTACAACCGAAACACGAGAGTTTTTCCAACCCGTTAGGAAGATGATCTGGAAGATGTGTAAGAGCTGTACAATCACGACACAAGAGTTTTTCCAACCCGTCAGGAAGATGATCTGGAAGATGTGTAAGAGCTGTACAATCATAACACCAGAGTCCTTTCAACCCGTCAGGAAGTTTCTTTGGAAGATGTGTAAGAGATGTACAACCGGAACACGAGAGGTCTTTCAAACTATCAGGTAGATGATCTGGAAGATGTGTAAGAGCTGTACAACCGGAACACACGAGTTTTTCCAACCCGACAGGAAGTTTCTTTGGAAGATTTGTAAGAGATGTACAACCGGAACACGAGAGTTTTTCCAACCCGACAGGAAGATGCTCTGGAAAGTGTGTAAGAGATGTACAACCGGAACACGAGAGTGATTCCAACCCGACAGGAAGATGCTCTGGAAAGTGTGTAAGAGATGTACAACCGGAACACGAGAGTGATTCCAACCCGTCAGGAAGATGCTCTGGAAAGTGTGTAAGAGCTGTACAATCATAACACAAGAGTGATTCCAACCCGTCAGGAAGATGATCTGGAAGGTGTGTAAGAACTGTACAACCGGAACAGTGTAACATTTTAGTATCTGGGGGGATATTCCCATCATTTTCGCATATGATACACATTATTGTATCATATCTCCAATTTAACCCAAAAAACCATTTTATATATATATATATATATATAAAATGCATTGTTTAGAAGCTGTAGCACATTTTAATGGTCCAGCTATATTTGGAACTGTTCTATTTCATCAATGCAATGATACTGGTGTATCGATTATATTTGACATAAAAGGCCCTGTAAACCGAGAAATGGGATGTCATATTCATTCGTATGGAGATTTACGAGATGGGTGTAAAAGTTTGGGACCTCATTGGAACCCAAATAATACTGTTCATGGTTATACTTTTGATTTATCTAGACCATCTCATGCAGGCGATTTAGTAGGAAACATATTAACAGATTCTTCAGGAAATTACCAATTTATGTATAAGGATTCTAAACTAAGTTTACATGAACCTCTATCTATTATTGGAAGAAGTGTAGTTATACATGATGGTATTGATGATCTTGGACTTGGTAATAATGAGGAATCGTTAAAAACTGGAAATGCAGGTTCGAGACTAGCGTGTAGCATTATTGGTTGGTCAAATCCTGAGTATTAGTTAGAGTCATCTCAGAGATATGGAGGATTTACAGCCGCAGTTAACCAATTTGGTTTTTCAAGTTCAGAATACTCAGTAAGACCGTGATTGTATTCTTGCATTCTTTGATTTCTCTCAACATCTTGCATGACAAGACCTCCTGATCTACAAAGACATAAACCCTCTTCGGTAGATTTTTGCATATAAATACCAAGAGGTATAGCCAAACCTATTACAGCTAAGGTTAGTACGATGATTATAACGTATAACATTTGTGTGGATACCATCTTTTATTGATGGATTTGATAAGTTTTATTCATACTTTTTGATCTCGTGCAAAACCATATCATTAAGAATATCATCAATGTCATATTGTGGTTTCCATCCTAACTTTTCTCTAGCTTTGGTAGAATCTCCAAGTAAAGCATCAACCTCACTGGGTCTAAAGTATTCTGGATCTATTCTTATTACTATTTGTCCTTCAACTTTACCAACTTCATCTACTCCTTTACCTTCCCATTCCAACTCCATACCCAACATATCAAAAACCTTATTAACAATATCTTTAATTATATAAGCACATCCTGAAGCAATGACGTAATCATCTGGATTATCTTGTTGTAACATTAACCACATTGCACGTGTATAGTCTTCAGCGTGACCAAAATCTCTTGAAGAATATATGTTTCCTAGATACATACATTCTTGTTTTCCTTGTTTAATAGCAACAGCTCCTTGTACAATCTTTTGTTCTACAAACGTGTGTCCTCTATGAGGAGAATTATGTATTCTTCCTTGTCCAACACCGCAATGAAACTTACCACTAGTTGTGGTCAAATCATAAAACCAACCATTATAATCAGGAAACTCTATAATCTTTTTGACAGTATTATCACATTCTATAGCCAAATGATGTTTACCAGATGGAATATATCCATTCTGTACCTTTCGAATAAAATTACGAGAAATACCAGTGTCTCTACTTATTTGACGCTGAGATACACCTTTATTTAATAATGTTTGGATTGTATTATATTTTTCAATACTTTGCTCAGAACTATAATCACTATTAGATAGTATATTAATAGAATAGTATATCTCACCCTTTTTACCTATTTCAACATTTATATTGTAATTTTGATTAGTGGTGTTTACAAGTAAATATATTAAACCTTGTGCTAAAACAGCGGAATTAGTCTTAAAGTTCTTAAACTCGTATATACAACGATTTTTCTTTAATCCATCCGCTTTATTATAACCTTTAAGGAATTCTAGTTGGATATTCTTAGATGAGTTAAGTATTTCAATTGGCACTCGTTTCTTTTTATCGTCAGTATAGATATTATACATATCTATCCAATCTCCAAATCCATTAAATCTCACACTCATAACATTTGTTTTAGCTGTATAAATACTGGTCCATGTATTTTCATTATACTGAGCACCTATTTGACTCCATAAATCTATAACATGATTTATATACTTAATATCTTTATTAGCAAAAGTCATTTTTCTACCTTTCTCAGTATTAATACTACCATCACCGGCTATCATTCCAAGTAATTCAGCCTCTACTAATGTTACTTCATAATGCTTAACATTTGCAGGTATATCTACAAGACATATATTATCCCCAATAGATACATGTTTACATTCTTTCTCAGAATCATTGTTCATTATAATAACATGATCTTGAGTAGTCATATAAGCACTTTTTTTACTTATAATATATCGAGGTTTGTCTCCTTTTATACTATTAGGATATCCAGAGGCATATGTTACAAATTCCCATTTACTATTATCCCAAATTTGCAAGTCAGTACATACTGGTCCTTCTTGATACTTTTCAATATTTTCATTGATTATATCATTACATGTATGATACTTAATTATTTCATTTATAGGTTTAATATCTATCTTATTATCAACCTTGAAAACTATAGGAGTAAATCCTGGAACTGAAGTGTGATTGAATAAAACCCCGTTACAGCAGAACATATTATAAGACTCTCTATAATTTTTAGTTATCCAATGTGCATATAATTTGGCAACGGCGTAAGGACTTCTCGGATTAAATGGGGTATCCTCGTTTTGAGCTTTGGTATATACTCCACCATAAAGTTCTGAAGTACCTGCTTGATAAAAGCGAATTTTCTTATCAATATTTCTACATGCTTCCAATAATCTTAAAGCACCAACAGCATCTATATTAGCTGTATATTCCGGAGAATCAAAAGATACTCTTACATGTGACATAGCTGCTAAGTTATATACTTCATCTGGTTGAATCTTTCTCAATAAACGTTCTAAACAACTTGAATCTGATATATCCCCATAATGTAAAAACAACCTTACATCGTTTTCGTGACGATCTTTATATAAAGGATCCAAACGATGAGTATTAATAGATGAAGACCTTCGTATCAACCCATGAACAATATAACCCTTACTTAAGAGGAGCTTTGTAAGGTAAAATCCGTCTTGACCCGTAGAACCACTGATAAATGCAACCTTAACGATTTCCTTCATCTCCTTAGCGTTCTCTTCCTGATCGCGATCAAATATACCAGTTATCTTTTTCGTGATATTTCTATCCGTGTTAAACATTTATATTATAGACTTATATCTTTAATATGTGAATGACATAACATGATTATATCTAGAACATAGATTTTTAAACATAACAATAATATTGTCTACATCTTTATATGACTTGTAACAATACGAAGCATTAAAAATCCATTATTTTTACAATAATCGTTTTTTATTTTATCACGTCTTTGTACTGTTTTAAGATCAGCTGCGAAATGACGTACTTCCTTATTTCGTCTACAATTTGGACAACCTTTTACTCGTAAATGGTCATTGATTAAACAATGTGTTACATTTATTGCATTTAATATGTAGCGGAGTTTTTGAATCCTTATATATAGTTTGACTATAGTCAAACTTATCCCCAAAACGTTCAGTTGCTCTTTGAACAAATATTTCAGTTGTTAAACTACTAAAAAAAGACCAGTGATTCCTATAATACTATTTGAATAAAATGGCTGCCTTCTACTTAAAGAATCCCATTGGTGTAATAAATGTCAGAAATCGACACACTAATCAATCAGGTCATAATAGGAAACAATGAAAATCTTATTGATAAAACCGATCTCAATCCTGCAGATCATATTAGCGAAAACGCATTTGAGAGAATATTCGAAGAAGCTGAAAGAGATGTGGAAAATGTTACTCATTCTCCAATTAGATCAGACACAAGCACAGAATTAGCACCTACTGAGACTGCTTCTGTTATTTCGACAACATCCAAAGCATCAACTAAATCTCACAGATCTGAAGCATCCAAATCTGAAGCATCAACGAAAGTATCCATACTTACTAGAGAAAATCTATTGAAGAAAGAACAAGAAGAGGAAGAAAAGATTAGATCAAGAGCTCATTCACTTAGATCGGCAAAATCTAATCGATCTTCATCTCGTTCTGTTAAATCAACATCATCTGTAAAATCAAAAACTGATTATACAACATTAGAAAGATATAAAAAGAGTCTTAAACATCAAGTAAAAAAACAACATAAACTCGATCTTATTGGTTCTCCGATAGAAATAATAGATAGGATTGATGAACTTGTAAGTTGTATTTGCTCTGATTGCGAAGATCCATCAGTTAGAAAGAAAATGATAGAAGATCATCGTAATACAATTCTTATCCAAGTATTTCTCAATACTATGAATACCACAAGAAGAGATGTTGCACGAGCTTGTAAGGATTCTATGAGTAAAAATGTGCAAACGAAATTACCAACTTTGTCTTGAGTTAATATTTCATCTTATTTAATTGAAGTCTAAAGATGACTGATTTTAAATAAAATGTCAGCAGAAACAACAAATACAGTAGATCAAAATACAGCTAACCCTGCAAGTCAATCTGATAACTCAACTTCGGAAAGTGGTAATCAGACTACTACTTTAAATGATATGTTTACACAACTTACTTCTAATCCTAATATGATCAATTTGGCCAATGCAATTGCAGATGATCCAGTAGAATCTTTTATGACTTTACTAAAACAATATGATAATAGTGACGCAAAAGATCGTATGATTGAGATACTCGAAAAAGTTTTACACAGACTTTATAGTAATTACGATGAGGATGAGGATGAGGATGAGGACGAGGATGAGGATGAGGATGAGGATGAGGATGAGGATGAGGATGAGGATGAGGATGAGGATGAGGATGAAAGATGGTCAACACTATCTACATTAGCTGAAGGGCATCGTAATCTTACTCTTGCATTCATACGTCTTCTTTCAGAAGACAATGAGTAAATTAAGATATATTTGTTTGGAGTAAATATATCTTAATTCGTAGTTACAACTTGCGTGTTTTTAATTTACGACGACTATTCTTCATCTTACCACTTTCTATCGATTTAACGACCTTTAACATGTTTCTCTGCACGGCTGTTTTTACAGTAAACGTATCCCATTCTCTTATGTATATCCTGACAGAATTCACATGATGACTGAGTGAAGGTATCTTCATCCTGAGAAATAAGTACTCGACCCATGTTTTATATCTATTACATTTTTAAAGATATAATCTAAGTAATAAAATGTTCACACTATTTAATATTGTATTTTATACAATACCTATCGCTATTTTTACTTATTTTGGGGGTCCTCAGATTGTATCAAATGTTGTTATTACCAAATATCATAAATTTCGTAAATTAAACAGTTTTGTTGCTAAACAACACAAAAATATTTTTATGATTATATGGATTAGTATTGTACTTATATTCAAGGCATTATTTTACACTTTTGCACAATCAATTAATAAAACAGTAGTAAAGAAGGATGACATATATGAAGTAACATATGTAATCAAAGGAATTATGTATAAGATGAGAATACCTTCTAAAAATGTAACAAATTCCCCTGTATTTTTAGTTATCGGAGATAATGATACAGATATAACTGAAGAAGTAGAACCTTATTTCGGACCATATGGAGATTTTCACGGTATTCATACAACTCCAAATATGTTTAATCAAACACAAATTTCTGTAGAAACTATAGATGGAGAATTAAAAACTTTTGGACGAAACGATCCTCTTAAAATTGTATAAGTCTAATATCCTCGTATATTTCCACATCCCCGAAACGCGCTCTCTATTTTTGGAACTATAGGCTCGTCATCGTATTTAACAGCTATTCTTAAGTCTTTATCATTTTTTTGTCTTCTAGAATGATGAACATGTCTTTCACGAATACGTTGAATGAATCTACGATGTCCATAATGTTCACAGCCTGATTTGGATCGTTGAGTTCGTCATTGTTTCTTGTCTCTTATATGACTAGCTCCACGGGAGTTATTAAATGATACCATACCTTCTGAAGTTGACATTTATCTATAATCAATACAATGTTTAGGTATTATATTGATTTACATTTCGTATATGTAGTTACTTAAATTGTAAGTAATAGTTGAAGCACCCATAAGTAATACTATTACTTCAATGTATATATTATCCAATTGAGTAGCTACAAAGATTAAGAAAGGACCATAGAATAAGATATCTATCAATCTAACCCATTGTGACTTTTTCCCATACGTAGAAAACCATCCCATTAACAATCCTATCAGTATTACGATAACGTATATTATTATAAATATCCAGAGTTCCATTTAATTAAGATCAAGATTAAAGAGATAGAATATCTTCCAATGTAGATTTATTTGTATTTGGGTATAATTGTTGAATCTTATTAAACACATATGAAATAGTTTCATCATTTATTTCATCAATATCGTACTTTATACTATTGTATAATATCTTGTAATCCTCGATGAATTCATCAGATTCTATATCATGATAACGACTTAATCTATGATCTTGACATCTCCGTTAGAGTCTATCATAAAGTTTTGTATATTCATATCTAGATGTACGATATTATTATCGTGTAGTTTTTGAATAAGAATAAATACATCATCGATAAGTTTCTTAGTTTCATTTCCTTCTTCTAGTTTACTAGATAATGTAATTGGAAGCATATCCATTATAATAGCAACGTTTGTAGGACCTACAAACGTTTCATATATTCTTGGAGCTAAACCTAATTCTGATACAAATCTTTGTATATCAGCTTCTTCTAAACTTTTACTAATGCTTTGAGTCTGTATTTGTATTAGTTTTAGAACATATAGTTTCCCATTGTCTCTGAATTTAAACTTTCAACTCTCCATGTCTTTCTTTAATAATTTATACACATTTCCGTAATTACCATTACCAATCTTATCACCTATCAACCATGGTCCTATACAATCCCCGTAACATTCTATCTGCATACATGGAAAATATGAAGCTTTTTTGTACTTGGATTTTGTCTCGATATTTGACCTTTAGGATCTTTACAATTCATTTAACCAATATCAAGATTTTCCAGTGTAATTTAAGGAAACTGAATATGTATATATTAAGACTAAGATGAAATGTAGAATAGGAATAATATCCAAACACAGCATCAAAGGAATACCTGATCTTAATATTGGAGAATATATTGGAGATAAACAAGATAAAAAGAACATACAAATGATATACAATCTTCATGTAGATTTGTCATACATGTATCCGTTTTACGGTACAGCTACAGTTAAATCCAGATGTACAGAAATTACTCCTGTGAATATAAAAGACTTTGTCTATCTACAGGATAAATATAACTTAACAAAGAAGATATTCATACCTAAACCCGTGGAAGATAGGATAATACTATTCCAATCTCCAAAATTGTATGACATGTCCTGTGGTGTTGAGTTATTCGATCACAAAATCGAAAAACCTATAACTAAATATACAAACGCTTCAAATAAGAACATCGTATATATAATACCACCATATAAAGATCCAGTATCACGAGGCAAAAGCATTGATGTTTGTCTAGAATCATACCAATATCATTTAGAACGTTCTATCTTATTTATAGTTACTGGAGGTATTTCTTACCCAAATACTATCGAAACATGGAAGTTATCTCAAAAATATCTAATAAAGAGAGGAGTATCTACAAACATAATACTTAATATTACATCAGATACCAATGATCTCATAAAAAGTGTTATAGACAATGTAACTATGTTAACGAATAAAGAAGAAGATACACTTATCTATATAGCTGTAAAAGGGCGAGATATGGATAAGTATTTGTTACAAAGTAGAAAATTGAAAAATAAACCGTATAAGACATTCTTCCTCAATTTTTAGTTATATTTTGATCTTTGTATTCTAGTTCATGATTTATCTTGATACCTTTTTCATGTAAATCACTGTATTCCTTACATTTATTGAACGACGATTCGGAATCTTTTTAAGATGATCAAATATAGATCCATCAAAACTACAAAGATCAAAATATACCCAAAATCGATTGAAATCTCTCCCAAATTCTCTAACACTTCTATACCATTTAATTCAATATCATGAACATTCAAATATAAGACGCGTAGTTTTTTGAACTTACTCCAATTAATCTTAAGTAAACACGGAGTAAATCCAGATGCGATAATGTATAATATTTCTGTTAACGTTTCCTCGGGTGGATTAAAATTATAAATAGGTGTTGAGGTTATATTCTAAGGGTACAGATATGATATTGAGAAATATACCCTTAGGATAAACTGGAGGCCAATGCTGTGGGTCATGTAATCCGTCAATAACTACTGATTTAATATGTCTATGATGTGTTTGAAATTTCTGTTTAAAATCTTCTAAATTCTCTCAACTTTGATAGTATAAATGTTTTAAATACCCATAATTCTGTCATATAGTGTAGAACCTACGACAAGTACATACTAAAGATGTAGCGTCTTCTGAGTGATCGATCATCATTGTTGTGATATCTTCGGGTAATTCTGTTAAGTTTAGAGACATTTATATATACAACCTTATTTTAGATACTTACCTTTTTTACGATATAAGAACTTTTTCATATACATTATTAAACATGACAACGTTAAAGGAATTTAAGAAACGACCTACTGCTAAATCCAAGAAAAGTATACCAATTGGAGAAGAAGAAGCTAGGAGATCGTTCTTTGCCAGAGTTAAAGTAAATAGTGATGATTCTATAAAAGCTGAGCTATTGGATTTTTCTGATAATGGCAACGCTCAACGTAAAAAGTTTATAGAACGATTGATTAATTTAGACCCTTCCATGGTTAAAAACTATATGAAAGCGGTTTCAGCCCAGAAAAGGGATAATAGTGAAGCTTTCTTGGACAAGTTCTTAGAGGATTACACGCAAGGATATAATCCACAGCAAGAAGAACAAGCTCGTAGAAGTTTCTTTGAACGTGTTGTAGATATAGATAATACGGAAGAGTTTCAAAATCAAATGCAAATTTTTATTATGGATGAATCTGCTTCACCATCTCGTGAAGATTTTATGGATTCTATTACCAGTACAATGAATAGAAGATTGGCTCAAACATTTATGAGAGAGTTTATTGGACAGAGAGGACTAAATAGTAACGCATACCTTCGTGAATTCCTGAAAAGAGAAGATGTAAAAACTGATAAATTCTTTGAGAAAAATCCTGACCAATTAGACTTGATCGAAGAAGTTATACAAAAAGAACCTACAATGGCTGATATTATGGCTGATGTAGATTTTATCGATGAAGATTTTGGCGATGAACCAGTAGCATATGGAGATGATACAAGTGATTATATGGATGAACCTCAGGGTCGTGCACCGTCTTGGTGGAAAGGAGGTAGAATAATTACTGAATCGGAAAAAGAGATTATTATACCAAAGCAGGGTAAATATAAAGGTAAGAGAGTTGGTCTTACATTTAAAGCAGACCAACAAGAGAAGAGATTTTGGAAAATTTATAGTAGAAAGGGGTGTCCATGGTGTGAAAAGGCTATTGCTTTATTAAAAGAAAATAATGAAGACTATGTACCAATCGAAATTACAGATGAAAAATTGGATAAACTCAGACCTGTTATAGGTGATTACAACACAGTTCCTATTGTATTTTTGAACAATGAATTTATTGGTGGATATACTGAATTAGAACAAAAAATTCATGAAGCCCCTCTAAAGAAGAGAGTAAAGATTTATGATAGTTTCGAAGGACCTATCGAAGCACCTACTGCATGGGGTCCAGAAATAAACATCAAGAAAAGACCTCTTCCAGTTGCAAAAACAGAGGGTTTAACATTTGATCCTACATGTTATAATGCACAGGTTACAACTCCTTGGATGAAGGAAAAAGTTAAGGCTATATGGTTGCGAGCTCCAGATGGTGAGACTCTAAATTTAGACTATGTTATTAAGGGAGAGTATATCCAAGGTATCGATGGTAAAATTGTAAATAAAGCTGGAAAATCGTTTTACCAACTTCAATGCAATTATCACTCTAATAAAAGACATCAGAACGGATATGTTTTGACTAGTTATAATGTAAAGGGTAGGCCTGTGAGATACGTAGTTCTTTATGAACTTGCTAATACAAACGATGATGATAAATGGAGATATCAAGATGAAGCTATTTTCCAAGCACAACAAAAATATTTCCATGATAAGTCAGCTGATACAGTCTCCCATTTTAAACAAATACGTTCAGAACTTGTATCTGACGATGTTCGTACATTTGGAAAAGGAAGTCTGGAAATAGCGCTATCACAATATATAAACGACCCAGAATATATAAATAGAGTAGAGCGTTATGTTTTTGATAAACATAAGATAGTAATGGATTATCTCAATACTATTGCTAGTATATCCGTATTCATGAAACAATGGAATAAGTCTATTTTTAAAGATCGTGTCAGCTCATTATATTATCAACCTGAAATATTGACCGAATTATCTCTTGAAGAAAAGTTACCAGAAGTATTCGATAATCCCAATGTTAATTCAACACAAAGAAGACAAACAGAAATACAGATAAATAGTATCATACAGAAAGAAGTAGAGGATATTCTTAGTTCTGTGGTAAGAATAAGATATCCAGGAAGAGCTCCAACTAGACCAATGATGACTTTACCTCCTACATTTTCAACATCTACGAGTAAAACTCCTGATTGTGCTGTTGATATGAAAAATGCTGGATGGGATGCCCGCAATATCATATACTATACCGATACGGATAATAAGATATATTGTTTTGATGTATTTACATTAAAGAAACAGTTTGAACAAGGTAATTTTAATAACGTTTTTACTGGTAATAGATTATCTGACCAATTCGTGGCACAAGTTCAACATATAGATCCTTACACGGTTTCTGTTATTGAAGAAGAGGAAGATAGACCATTGTCAGATATTAAAAAACCTATCACTATATTAGCACCAGGATTTCTAGATAAAATTGTCGAAGATATTCAAAAGATGGAAAAGGTTATGGTTGTAGATGAAGAAGACCAGATATTGAAAGATCAATTAGCAAATAAACCCCATAATTATAACGATATATGTGAATATTGCAACAAATACATTCATACTGGTACTGGATATAAAACAATAATTAGAAGAGACGATGAATATGAGCTTGTGCGTTTATGTAATACTAATTGTTTCGAAGGAGTAGATGAATGGGAAGAAGGTAAAGAACCAGCTCGTCCTGATAGACCAGAAGAAACTCCTCAAGTTGATATGGGAGAACAGATTGTTCAAGTAGTTATCACGAAAACTCATCCCGAATACAGTATTGATGGTAAAACCAAGTCTGATTTTGCTGGCGAGGAATATCAAGTAACATCATATAAAAAGAGAAAGGATGTACTTCCAGGAGAAATTATCGTGGGTGAAGAGAGTAGAATAGACGATAAGACCAAATCAAATATTATGGATCTATCTGACAAATCAGAATCAGAATCAGAAGGAGGCGCATCTACGAATTTGGATGATATTCCTGATGATACAGTTTCTGTGGTTGATAAGAAAGTAGAAGAAGATATATTCAAAAACATTTTTGATGATGCAAAGAAACCTCAAACAGTAGTAACTTCTATAAATTCACAATCATCTGTAAATACCGACGATAAACAACAGTAAAGATGTATTATTATCTATAACGATAATACATCTATTATACTTTATTCAAACTACAAGCTTGACATCCTTCTCTTCCAGGTCCAAATTGATACGTAGAATACTCATTAGGTATAGTTGTTGACGGTAATTTCACTTGTTCATTCAAATTAGGAGTATTTCCTTTCAACACAGATTTAGCACATCCATTAAAGACAGACATAATCAATACATACGGGAATGTAAACCCTATTGCTAACACGACATGAACTACACGTTCTGCTCCTCCCTTTGTACAATTAATAGCTATAATAATACCGTAAACGAGCATAACAACTTCTAAAATGAAGAAAATCATCGCTACCACTAAGAAGAAAGAGTCAAAAGCAGCTGCAGCACCAGCACTTGCTGATTCAGTCCCAGAAAATCCTTCATTGGTTTCACCATACTTTTCTTGTTTTTCTTTATATTTAGACCATGCTTGACTTAATAATGTTCCAGAAACATACATATCCTTTATTGGTATAAGAACATAAAAAATTACCTAAAAATGGATTATGATCGACTCAAAATGCTCCCATTCTCAGAACTGAAAGCAATGGCTGAAGAAATGGAATTGGATAAACAAAGGAGTACTCAAGGATACATTGATGTGATAACACAGGCTTTTCAACTTTACGAAGAGTATAGGAAAGATAAGATCGATAGATATACAAAGATAGAACAATTAGGAGAAAAGGGTAAAGAAGGTGTCGTATATTTTGTCAGAGATAACCATGAAAATAGAGATTGTGCAATGAAATGCTTTCGGAAGGGTAAATCATCTGCTACATTAAAGAAAGAAGCTCAACTTCAATCTCAGGCTTCCAAAGCTGGTATATCTCCAGATATTTATGATTATGATACTGTATGTAGAAAATATATAGTTATGGAAAAGATGGACAATAATCTCTTTAATCTATTGAAGAAACGTAAGGGTAAATTATCAGAGACTCATCAAAAACAAATGGTGGCTATTTTCCAAAAGCTTGACGAAATTGGTATATTTCATGGTGATTCTTCTCCGTTAAACTTTATGATCAAGGGTAAGAAACTTTATATTATTGATTACGGTTTCGCTAAACCTATTAATACAGCATTGATTAAGAAATACAACAGCAAATCATTAAATATGAAGTTCATGATTACAGGATTTATACTCAAAATGAGAGAAATAGTACCAGATGTTAGATACGAATATCTTGAACAATATATGCCCAAAGAGGATCGTAAAAGATTCGGACTTAAAGATACTAATATTAAACATTAAGAAATGGTTGATTACTCTCCGTATGAAAACATTTAAGACTAACCCCAACTATTCATATATGTTAGAACATCAACATCCTGGTCTATGCAAATACGGTTGGATAGTATGGAATAACCCACAATTATACGATCAACATAACGTTGGTATATCAGAAGAAGATCCTAAAACATATTGGTTTAATGTGGTTTTAAAACTATCCCACAAATTTTCTGTTTAAAATAGTTTAAAGATTTCTTTAACATAAATAAGGATGAAACAACCTTTTTGGGCTAAATATGGAAAAAGTGAAATTTGTGGGATATCTCACTCTAGACTAAGACCCGGTAAGGATAAGGACGGTAATCTTTATGTTATATTTTTACCTTGTGGGCATGGATTTTATAGACAACCTTTACAAATATGGATGCAACGTAGTGAAATCTGTCCTATATGTAGACACCCTTTTACAACAATTAATAAGAATCGAAGTAGGAAGAGAGATAATTAAGTTGTAAATGTAAACAAAATGACCGAAGATTATAACTCTCCTACTTTTGACACAGAGTTATACAACGTGTTTTCATCAGAATATTGTGATTCTATTATGGATCAAATTGTTACAAGTTTTGAAAAATTGGAAACAGGAATAGATTAAGGAAACATGGACAGATGCGAATTTACCTCCTCAAACACTAGTATGTAATATACAGCCTGTTTTGGATGTTCGTTAGAAGAATATTCGAAATCTTATACGATGATAATAACTTGATACCACCCTTTGACGGACTTAACATAAAACCTAACGAGATTGGTCCGTATCATACAGAAAAAATAAAAGATTGGCCTCATTTAGATCAAACATGTCGTGGAGTTCCATTTAATTGTATTCAGGACCATTCAGTATTAACTAATACAACAGATTGTACTCCAGGAAGTTGCCATATATATGACGGTGTATTAGATATTGAAGGAATTGATTACAATGACACTTCTAATTGGTGTAAGATTAAGAGAGGTAAAAGAATTATGTGAAGATAACGAATTGGATTGGCAACTTCCGATCTTATCACACAAGGGAAGTATATCTAGTTCAAGTACTATTCATTCCGATAAACCTGAAGAGTCCTAGTCTGAGAACTTTTGGTTAGGATGGCGTGGAGTAATTTATACTTGTTGGTGTCCTCGTTTGTGGTTAAGTGGAAGAGTATTAAATAATCGTCGTAAATCACTGGGGAGAAAAAGTGTTTCCTACTGTACCAGGAGGTAGATATGTGAACAAAGAATCATTCTGTAGGAATATTAGATCATTTCTTGAAGAACCAGGATTTCCAGTCTTTCCAGAAGAGTTATTATAATCAACCTAGTTAAAGACGACATATTTAGAACAAATGATCGTACGTGTTATCTATGGAACAAAGGTTAACACTTTTTGTGATCTGGTAAGAATGTTTTGGGTACATCTTAGACTCATGTACACTGTAGATCAACTTGACCCTAAAATGTATTCTACACCAGAAGATGCTCAATTTATGCAACAACAGATTCATGATGTTATATCAGAAATATCTTGGAATAAGTATAAATTAGGTGTATTCTATGTTCCTTACACATTACACGATAAAGATACTCCTGAGTATATTATCGGATCTCACGCAGAACAATTTGATACTCTGAATATGTTACATTTAAATAAGATACCAGAATATCCTCGAACTCTTCGTACAAATTTTAAAGTAAAATCAGAAGATATAAAGATGTATATAATAAGCGATTAAAATGAATTCTATTCTTATACTGTTGAAGTATAAGAATCAATGTACGACAATAATGATGTATTTTTTACTCTAATGAAGGGTGCGATCGCTGGAGGCGTGTCTAGAACATGTGCTAGTCCTTTCGAAGTTGTTAAGATATATCATCAAACTAAGAAATATACTCAAAACGATATATTGGGATGTATGCGATTTATACAAAATACAAAGGGGTGGAAAGGATTTTTTAAGGGTAATGGTGCTAATATGTATAGAGTTATACCAAACTATGCTCTTAATTTTTTGTTCTTTGACCAAATCAAGGATTATACTAAGATGGTTATACCACACAAAGATGTCGCAAATCTTGTTACTGGAAGTGTTTCTGGTGCATTGTCTATATCTACAGTATATCCTCTAGAAACTATACGAACTTATATGACGATGGATAAGGAAAGATACCCGAAAATATCTTCTACTTTTCATGATATTATTAGGAGAAATGGTGTGAGAGGTTTATATAAAGGTTTAAGTATGTCTGCTCTAAATGTAGGACCATATATTGGGATTAACTTCTCTGTATTTCATTGGTTAGATGATTTGTATAAGACGAATAATCCCGCTATTCATTTCGCCTACGGGTGTGTAGCAGGTACTACATCTGTTTTTGTAACGTTTCCTACAGATCTGATTAGAACTAGAATGCATATTCAAAACTCCGGATTGTGGAAAGAGGAAGGATATACAAACGTTATAGACGCTACTCGTAGAATTTATAACCAAGAAGGAGTAAAGGGATTTTATAAGGGTGGTATTGCTGCATGTTATAGAGTATCTTTATCTATGGGTGTAATGTTTATGATCAATAAATTATTAAGTGGGGATTAAACTTTCCTCAATTTTGGACATGTTACATCGTATTGGTAGAGCAGAGAATGGTGGATATTTGGTGAAAAACATCGTGAAGACGGTCCAGCAGTTATAACTCCTATTGGCGATGAAGAATGGTGGATACATAATAGCTAGAAGAATATATAGGTTTCTTTTGTATTATCGAGTTAATACAAAATGACATCTCAGTTTAAAGTTATATACTCTTTTAGTTATTATAATTGAAATTGTAATGATGTTGATCGGTGGTTGTTTAATTTCTAGATTTGCTTCTAGTACAGATTCTTATATCGTAACTTCTGGAAGAATAAGATAGAATATCATCTTTACAATATCCATCCCAAACCGGATGTATATTTGGGATTATCCCAAACTGTGTTTGAAAGCAATTCATCTTCAGGATGCTCTGGATCATCATAATTGCGAGTGTATTCGTATCCCTCTTGTTTGTTCTTATTGTTCTGCATTACAAAGTAAGTAATAATACCTGCACCTATTAATACAATACCGATAGCACTTATCCATTTAAATACTTTGAAGAACATGGTTAGTAAAAGTAACCCCCCTATACTACATAAAACTATTAGTATAATAGTAGATATATCCATTTATTATATCTCTTATTTTATTCTTAGTATTTATAAAGAATGTCTAACTTTGAAATTAGAATTGGAGGGAGTATTTCTCAAGCTATAACAGAATTAGCTCCACATAGTATATATAATGCTGTCTAACAGCAGATACATGGACCATTAATCCTTCTAATACCATGTATATGGAATTAGATATGGGTCTTCTATTTGGAACAGGAAAAATTTTTAATATCACTGCATCTTCAGCTATAGTTAAACTTCTTGGTTATTGGAACACAAGAGCGTTTGTTTTTAACGTATCCGCTGGTAGTTTAGAGGTATGTGGAAGATATTATCCAGTTAATTCAACCGTTATACCATTTGTTATAACAGGGACTGGAATACTTAACGTATCAGGAACAGTAGAAAATGACAGTTTAAATCCATTAATATCTCTAGCACTTGGAAACACTCTTATAACTAATACTGGTACATTTATTTATCCTTCTACAACTCATGTTCTCACGTCTTCAGAGGTTCAAAATAGTACATTTAGCGTAGATGCTCAAGTAGATATAACAGTAGACGGTGTTCCATACAGTTCCAATTTAGGTACAGCTGCTGCTATTCCTAACGCTACTGACCTTGGAAGCGCGTTTCATATTGTTGGGGCTGATCCTGGAACAGATTATGTTGTAAATGTTTTACCTGCTAATGTTACAAGAACTATTATTGTTTCTACAGGAACTTATGGGTTGAATAATAGAAGTACCAGTTACTTCTATTATTCAAGATGCAAATATACAATAATAACTTTTATTGATATAAATAAATGAGAATAAAGATATTATCACTATTGGTATTTATAATACTATCCTTATGTGTGGCAGCATTTATATTACAATTTACCTCGTGTAAATGCAGGTCTGACGGCTTTAAACGTCTAGAAATGCCTAACTGTAGTTCGACAGATTTTTGGGCTGTATGTATGGGAGGTGAAGGTGATCATACGAAATGTTTATCAGTGGAGGAAGGAGTTATGTCTAAAAATAACACGAAACAAGGATGTTGGATTAAAGATAAAGATCACGATCCTTGTATGCATTTTTCAGAAGGAGGACCTAGTCCTGATATGGTACCCAAAACTTGCGGGGATGTATGCTGTTCTGGAGGTTATCATGTTGAACATAATTGATCTTTCCCTCTTTTTATCTTTCTCTTCTTTAATAAATGTCTTCAACTTGTACAAGAGAAAGTCCTTGTAATAAACAATTATGCAATCAAAGATGTATAACCCCAACATATAAATGCGACGATTATAAATGCGTTCGTGTAAACGATGGTTCTGGATTATTATTGTCTAAATGTCGTGAAACATGTGAAAAACCTATTAAGAACAAATGGATCCCTATTTATATTACTCTGGGTGCTATAATAGGGATGATCATTATTCTTATAATTTTGGCTTATTTTCTCCATAGAAGAAGGAAATAGATTAATAATATTAATAGTATACTTCCAATAACAGATAAAACTGATATTAGAACTATGTGCGTCGTGTTGGGTTCTTCTAGAGATGATGGAACTGATCGATGTGTTATTTGTTTACATTCCCAATTATCTGGGTCTGTAGCTGTATCACAGTAATAAAGATTTTGAGACATTTATTTAAGAAGAAATAAGATATAATAAATATGGATACTCTAATTATTCTACTTCATGGTGCTAACTTCTTGAATCAGCTTGAAGAAAAATTACCACAGTTCATAGTTAACTCATTCTATAAATTACCTTACGACTTCCTTAAACAGAAAGAAATTGAGAAAGAACCTCCTCATACGTATCATACATTAAGCATGGGCTGGTTTGATACAAATTTTGACGGATGTGTTTATAAAAATGAAACTATACTAAGCGAAAAGAATCACACTCATTTAGCTTGGGCAGATCATAGAACAAAATTTGCTAATCCTAGACTATGGATTGAAGTTGATCGTGTTTTGAGACGATAATGTTATCTTATGATATAATAAATGTATAATCATAAGATTGTGGTTAATGCATATACATATGATTCTGACGATGAATCATATTACACGTATAAAACAAAAGCCATGTCATATGAAGAAAACATCTCTGTTAAATCAAAAGGTGATAATAAATATGAAATCACTTTTCAAGACGAAGATCAGAATGTGACATTGAAAAATCTCGCACAAATGGGGGAGTTTACTAAATACACCGTTAAAACAAGATCTATTTCTTCTAGGAGGGGGGGTAAAGTCTAAGAGAAAGTCTAAGAGAAAGTCTAAGAGAAAGTCTAAGAGAAAGTCTAAGAGAAAGTCTAAGAGAAAGTCTAAGAGAAAGTCTAAGAGAAAGTCT
>Ga0180120_10000540_pt1 | contig 19181 bp, 16 predicted proteins | sample CPBDNA_3_FD_129677 | JGI IMG/M metagenome (GOLD analysis project Ga0180120, IMG submission 129677) | Freshwater to marine salinity gradient microbial communities from Chesapeake Bay, USA - CPBay_Spr_31_0.2_DNA (version 2) (version 2) | ecosystem: Environmental > Aquatic > Marine > Coastal ... | reverse complement strand
AACCACTCGGTTTTCTGGCTCCCGTCAAGATAAAGAAGGAGAGTTTAATTGTTCGTGTGCGGAAAGAACCATCTGGTGAATTGGTTTATGCTCGGCGAGTGACAACGGGTACATACCGTCCTAAAGTTTTTGAGATGCGTAGTTATCGAGTTGAAGTGGGGGAGCCTGGAAACTGGAAAACCTTTAAGAATCAAAAGATTCAAAACTAAGAGGGTGAAATAATGAAATTAATTTGCTTACTCGTTCTTTCTTTTTCCTCTTTCCTTACATATGGGCACCGCCTTGAATATGAGCCAGTGGAATTTTGGGTTGGTTCCTCAAAATGTTTTGTATTGGATGCTAATTCTAGCAATCAAAATAAACCCTGGGTCTGGTATGCCCCCACTTTACCTGCTCACCCCGATACGTCGCACAGTTGGTATATCGATAAACTTCTTGAAAAGGCAATTAGTTTTGCGGGCTGTGACCAGGGAGAAGTGCGTGGATCTCCAAAAAGCGTGGGCCGCTTTACAAAGTTTTATAATGAAATGGTCGATCGTGGATATTCAAAGAAACCCATATTGCTTGGGCAAAGCCGAGGCGGACTTATGATGCTAAGCTGGGCGGTCAAGAATCCAAATAAGGTAAAAGCCTTTGCAGGAATTTATCCGGTTTTGAATTTGAGGAGTTGGCCGATGACCCGAAATTTAAGCTCCACTTTAGCCGATTTTGAAATGGATCAAGATACCTTTTTAAAAACGGTTGATCTCCATAACCCGATCCATCAACTAGAAGGGTTGGCTCAAGCAAAAGTGCCTTTGTTTATGGTGCATGGAGATTCCGACCGGATCGTTCCACTTGAAGAGAATACTGAGATTGTGATCAATCGATATACGAAGTTAGGGGGAGGAGTTGAAGTAAAGGTCGTGCCGGGAAAGGGACACCAAGTCGGCGACGATTTTTTTAAATCAAAGGAATTGATGGAATTTATAATTCAGCATTCGACTAACTAAGAGGAATATGATTTTGGATAGCTGTTGATATGTTTATAGACAATTAACTAGATTATACATTTACTAAAATACTTATGAAAAAACAAAAATTACTCGTTCTTCCAATCATTCTATTGTTAGGTTTCTCTGGTTTTTCACTCTTTGGTGGCAAAGCAATTAATTTATTATCGCCCAAGCAGATTAGTCTGAATAAAAACTGGACTCTTAAAAATGGGATTCTTACTCCCTCCGAAACACCGGGTGGAATAATTTGGTCAAAGGGTAAATTTAGCGACTTCACCATTTCCCTGGAATATAAGACTTCTGAAAAAGCAAACAGTGGATTGTTTTTCCGTACAGACCCTAAGAATGCAGTGCAGGGAGGATTTGAAATTCAGATTGCTTCTCCTGGACTATACAGTGGGAAACACATTGTGGGATCCCTCTACGATGCAAAGGAAGCAAAGGTTGCGGTTGGTAAGCCGGATGGGGAATGGAATAGGATGGAACTGACATGCAAGGGATCGAGTATACAGGCTAAAGTGAATGGGAAAAAAGTAATCGATGTAAATATTGATGACTGGAAAGAACCCAACAAAAACCCAGACGGTTCCAAAAATAAGTTTAAGACTGCGTTGAAGGATCTTCCGAAGAATGGACACTTTGGACTTCAGTATCATGGCCAGCCCGTTTGGTTTCGTTCTATAAAAATTAACTCTTTAGAGTAATTTTTCTAGTATAGAACAAAGATCGGATGATTTCGTTTTGGACTATTACTGAGGGCGTAATTACCCAAAATTAATAGTGAGAAATAGATTTTGCTTCTATTTGGGGTCAAAGTGCTACTTGGCCCAGAATAATCGGCATAATGAAGTTGGTTTTACTCGGGATTAAATCAAAGGAGTTGTTCACAATTCTTTAAATTAGATTGTGTTTAGGGTTAAATAGAACAGAATTCAGAATTATTCATTTTGATGAACAATCATCTTTTATTAAAACTTAAACAATAAGGAATTAAAATGGCAGAACCAAAAGGACTTAACAAACCAGTAAAATTAAAAAGCGACTTAGCCTCATTCTTGGGTGATACTGAACTTCCCCGTACAGAAATTACACAGAAACTCTGGGCTTACATTAAATCAAACAAACTCCAGACGAAAACTGAAAATGGAAAGCCTGAAAACGCAGGAAAATTCATCGTTGCGGATGCAAAACTTTTGACTGTTTTCAAGAACACTAATGCAACAAGCAAGAGTGGTAAGGTAACAGATTTAAGAAATTTAAAAGAAGGTGAAACCATTAATATGATGCAAATGGCGTCTGTTGTTGGAGCCAATATTGAGTAATTCAATTTTAAAATTCTGAACCGGTCAAATTGGGTTCAATCAAGCACACTTATTTTCGAGTAAGTGTGCTTTTTTATTTTCTGTTGTAAATATCTTCAGATTCTAAAAGATAGTTTTCTATAAAGAAGCCTATGATGAATAATGAACACCGAAAAAGAATTGTTCTTGGAATTATTTTAATTAATCTTTCCATTTTTTTAATCTCTGCCCTTTTCTTAACCTATCAGGGTTCCTTTAGCTACATTACTGGAAGCGACTTTGATTATTTCACGAGCAAAATTTTCTCGAGAACAGGTTGGGATGCTCCTTTAATGATCCTGACTTGCAGTAGTCTATGTTCCCTTGGAATATACATGATTACAGTAAAGCCGGATAAGAAATAGTCATCATTAAGATCACTCATGATCGGAACTTTCCAGAATTGATGATCATAATAATTATGGAAATATTTATTAAAATTGATTCCTATTTTTAAAAAATGAAAAGTATCATATTATTACTCTCCTTTCTTCCTCTTGCCCTTGGTACTTATATTTGGGGTAGGGATGGATGGAAAATAGCATTTTGGCAAACCAGTGTTGCGAAAAGAATTGAAATTCCAATTGTTGAAGGAATGCCTGAACTAGGGACGCAAACTCAAGTCATTTGGGAGGAACGGTTCGTAAGTGGGATTGAAACGCCATTGGTTGGTCTTGCTGCAAGTGTCCTTTTATTTGTCTTTTTTTATATTAAATTGAAGCGATAATTGGAGATAGGTAGGCCCTTTTCTTTTCCGCTGGAATTATTGTTTAGGTTGTAGATCAGCTCCCCACAAGCATTTCAAAATTCTGTCTTTTGCCAATAATACCCTCTTTGGTTGCGCAAGAGGTGTAAATTAGCTTTCTTTTTTTAATGTTTTTTAATTTTCATGAAATTCTCTCTATGGTGAAGTATATGCTTTAGGAACAAGTGGTTGAATTCCATGAAATAAAATTGGAATACTCAACCGGCATGTTCAATGTTGTGTGCAGTAAGTTAATCATTCATTTTCACTACTATGATTAGGTTTTCTCTAAACTTCAAAAGGGTATATAAGATCCATAAATGAGCGTACAGTTAAGTGATTTAAAGAGAGATATTCTAAATGGTATCGAAACAACTAGTATTTATGAATTGGCGGTTTGCAGTCCAATTGAATGTGCGGATTCACTTTCTGCTCGCTTGAAAAACAAGATCTTTTTCAAGCGTGAAGACTTACAACCCGTTTTTTCATTTAAGATAAGAGGAGCTTTTCACAAGTTAAATCTACTCTCCGCTAGTCAAAGACAAAAGGGTGTAATTACTGCCTCCGCGGGAAATCATGCCCAGGGTGTTGCCTTAGGTTCAAGGGAACTCGGTATCAAGGCACTCATTATTATGCCAGTGACAACCCCCGAGATTAAAGTGCAGGCAGTCAAAACTCTGGGTGCTGAGGTTGTTCTTCACGGAGATAATTATGATGATGCCCTCAAACTCTCCCTTAGACTAGCCGAGGAGGAGGGCTACGAATTTATTCATCCCTTCGATGACCCAGATGTCATTGCCGGGCAGGGTACCATTGCCAAGGAAATCATCTCCCAAATGGGAGATACAATAGAGGCAATTTTTGTGGCAGTGGGAGGGGGAGGGCTTCTTGCTGGAATTTTAACTTATATTAAGGAGTTGTATCCAAAAATTAAGGTAATCGGGATTGAGTCGGAAGAGTCATCTTGCCTAAAGGCTGCAATGAAAGCCGGCAAGCGAGTAGTTCTAGATAGTGTAGGAATTTTTGCGGACGGAGTTGCAGTGAAACAGATTGGAAAATTACCTTTCGAATTAATTAAAGACCAGGTTGATGAGGTAATCACAGTTTCAATTGATGAAATCTGTGCCGCAATCAAAGATATTTACGATGAAAATCGAACTATCCAGGAACCAGCGGGTGCACTGGGGGTTGCGGGAATGAAAAAATATCTTCAATCTAATCCAGTAGAAAATAAAAAATTCGTGGTGGTAAATTGTGGGGCAAATATGAATTTTGACCGCCTTCAGCATATCGCAGAAAGAACAGAGATTGGAGCGAAAAGAGAGATGTTACTATCCGTTGGAATTCCTGAAGTACCGGGAGCATTTTTACGATTTTGTGAGTCACTCGGTAATCTTATGGTTACCGAGTTTAATTATCGCTATGCGAATGTTGAGAATGCACAGGTTTTTGTTGGTGTTGGCTTCCCGCATGGTGAATCAAGCCGTTCAGAACTGCTCGATCAGCTCGTACTCCGGGGTTATGTAGTGGAAGACATGAGTGATAACGATGTCGCGAAATTACATGTTCGTCACATGGTGGGAGGCCGAGTGTCTTCTCAAATAGAAAATGAAAGACTATATCGCTTTCAATTTCCAGAAAGGCCGGGAGCATTGTTGGATTTTCTTAAGCATATGGATCCGATGTGGAATATTTCCCTTTTTCACTACCGAAACCATGGTTCGGCATATGGCCGAGTATTGGTGGGCATGCAAGTTCCGGAAGTGGATAGGGCATTATTTGAAAGTTTTCTTGTGAAAACAGGATACGATTATTTTGATGAAACCGAGAATGTTGCTTACAAAAGATTCCTGAAACCAATTTAAAGCTGTCATATTTCTTTCCTTTGTCTTTCAATTTTCTCTAGGAAATTCCTTAGAAGCTAGCACTTTTAAGTGTTCTGATAGTAAGTGCTAATCACCAATTATTATTCGAGAAAACACCGCTGAAATTTATCTTTCGGAGCAAAAATTTTTTACTAAAGGAGTAAGATTTGAATCTTAATTCTTAAAAGCAAAACTGCAGGCTGTCTTGAACATCAACCAAAGGGGGAAATAATGACTCAGTTCTTCGAGTTTAATCATTAAAGGAGACCGCACCATTTTCCCTTATTTTTTTGGAGTAGGTTTTTCCGTTCAGTTTATATTTTAAGTTGAGTGTTTTTACGACTCCACCTGCTGGATCTTTTCCGGCTAGTTTGTTGGTCATACTAAAATCATACTGCATGCGATCGAGTTCTTTCTGTATTTTACTTTTAATATCCATTTGGCGTTTAGGATTTCCATCCTCTCCATAAAGCGCACTTATGAGTTCAATTTTGAGTTTTTTAAGGGATCGGAAAACTTTATGTTTGCGGTCTCCGGCTGAAACAAAATATGCAATTAAATCTTTAAGCTCTTCTGCATTCATTGAATTAATAAGCCCCCCTGGCATCATTGATATTGTAGAGCCATTTTTTGATGCCACTTTGGATTTCTTGATTTTAGTGAGATTAAGTGGCTGAAGTCCGGATTGAACGAGGCCATACTCGCCATCTTCTTCAGTGACAACTCTTCCCATTGTTATTGAACCATCTTTCATTTTTAATTCATGCTGTTCGAATTGTTCCGAGACAACCATGTTGGGATGAATCGTTGATTCGAGAATGGACTTGTAATCGCTGCGCTTGGCCAAATTGGTTAGGTCCGGACCGACGCCCCCACCTTCATTCCCAAATCTGTGACAAGCTACACACAATCCTGCAGAAAACATTTTTTGGCCATTAGCAAAACTTCGTCCGGATAAGGGTTCTTCATTGAGTACCTTCAGTCCTGAGTCGACCGTCCATGCTACGCCAGGACCTTTAGCTTTTGGTAGTTTGGCAAGATCAACGCTCTTCACTTCGCCCATGAGATATTGTAATGAAATGCGATCTTTATCTGGAACTGAAGCAATAGCAGATTCCCGGATTTTTTGAATATAGCCAGTAAACATGTTACCTCCCTTTTTAGTCATGAGGTTTTGTAACTCACCGAGGTACGCCTTTCGATCTTCCATGGTCCATCCAACCTGCACACCCTTTAAGCAAAATAGTAAATGAATGTTGAGAATGTTGGGAGTAGCATCCGCATCCATTGTGCTGAGAATCCGGCTACCATAATGCTTATTACGCTTCATGATATCGGTATCAAAATTAGGAATCTTTGCCTTGGTTGTTTTCATCAATGCTACTGTTTTTCGAACCACTGAAGGATGATCGAGGTAACAAAGTACTCGGCAAAGTTCTTCATTCAAATTGTTGTCATTGGATGGGAAAAATAGATCCAACTGTTCTCCGATCGCGTGGGCTTGCATTCTTTCTGGCATGCCGGCTCGGCTCATTATAACTGAATATGTTCGGAGTAAGGCAAGTTGCCCGCTTTTGTTTAATTCCTTGAAATCTATTTTGAGGAGACGTTCAACACTGGGCTTGAGACTGCCTTCATAATCGGAGCGAGCCAAACCTAGTAATGCGTGGATTGCGGCTACATCATTCTTTTCGGAATAAGCTTTCTGTGCCCACGATTTCGGACTTTGCCACTCGATTGCAATACGAGCCGCGTAGCGGATATGATAATCTTCGCTTCCGAGGTGAGGCCATGCAACTGCTAATGCTTCCTTATTGGCACTACCATGAAATGATTCCAGTTTGCGACGGGTCGCTCGGGCTTTGGCATGTTTGCTTGTGGTATCGAGCTGGGATAGCTCGGTAGATTCGGAACCTGTGTAGGTAATACGATATAGGTAGGATTGACCACCCCGTCCTCCCACGCAAAAGTACATATTACCGTCCGGTCCAATCACCACATCTGTAAGTGCAAGTGATCCGTCTGAATTAGATACAAATTCCCTTTTCTCACCGATATAAGTTGATCCGCTCGGTTTAAGGTGGATGGAATACATCGTCGCGAATGTCCAATCACAAATAAAGAGTGCATCCCGATAATGCGTGGGGAAATTAGCATTGATTCCTGCGATTACTCCAGTGGGTGAACCTGGCCCTACATCAACTACTGAACCCACCGTATCAGGAAAGTAGTCTCTCCATTTTTTGGAAGTAGCCCGCCACCCACTGTCACCCCCGGATATGCCATGATTAATTCGAGTCGGTCGATACCATGGGGAACCTATATCATATTCCATATCGGCATCATAAACGAATAGTTCACCGTCCCGATTCAATGCAAAATCACATGGGTTTCGAAATCCCATGGTTATTATTTCCCGATTTTTTCCATCTGGGCTCATTTTCATGACCCATCCACCAGGTGCTTTGCCCTGTGCCATATGTCCATAAGCATAATTTTCAAGGAGCACATCATCTTTCCAATTAGTGGGGATTCTTGAATTGATAAATTCTGGAGGCTTGGTTGCGTTTCCTGCGATAACATAAATACTTTTTCCATCGGGTGAAATAATGATCGAGTGGGGTCCATGTTCGCCACCGCCAGCCATTTCAGCCATGAATTCTACTGGTCCAAGACTACCGTCTGGCAAAACCTTGGCTCGGGTTAATTTCCGATTCCCCATCATGTAAAGATGATCAAAGGCGTAAAGCATACCATAGACTGAAGATTCAACACTGAGTTTCTTAATCTTTGTTTCGTCGAATTTTTGTCCTGGCTTGGGGATTTCCACAAGGAAAGTCCCTGCCTTTTGCTGATCTGAAACCGTGAGTCGCCCCTTTTTATCAAAGGCCATGGAGATCCAAGAGCCATATTTTTTCCTATCAACTTCATAAATTAGGTCTACTTCAAAGCCAGGGGGAACATTCAAAGCAGTGGATGCATCCTTTACCGATGCTTGTACAGGCGGAATGCTGTATTTTCCAAAAGATAGAAAAAATGGGATGATTAGGGCTAGAAGGGAGAAGTTAACTTTCTTCATGTGTAAAACTGGAGTATATTTATGGTTAAGCTTACAATTCAATATTTTCTAGCCAAAATCACAAAACTAAAAACCTTTAAAGAGGTAATAATTCGTCTAACCAATAGTACCAATTCTGTTGGTTATGGAGAAACGCTTAGAACTGTTAGGCTAAAAAACTTAGAAGCGATCGTAAGCTACCACTTTTTCATCGGGCAACCGCTCACCTCGTTCCCAGCCTGTTTTTGTTTGTTTTCCTACAGGAACCATAAAGCTAAGAATATAGTTTTGTGGTAAATTAATTAATTTGGAAACTTTATCAGCATCGAATCCGACCATCGGGCAACTGTCATAGCCTAGACCTTTTGCAGAGAGCATAAGGGTCATGCCCGCAAGAGCCGATGAACGGATTGCTTCGTCCCGAATAAGTTGTTCATTACCTTCGTAAAAAGATCGAATCATCGGTCCCAGCATATCCTGGACTTCCTGCGGGGCATGAGACCAAAAAGTGGACGGATCTTCTTCGTGAGACTGAAGATCTGCACAGATGATAAATAACACGCTTGCATCAGTAACATGAGGTTGGTCCCAGGCGAAGCTCCTAATTTGTTTTCGAAGTTCTTTATCCCGTACAACCAATAATCGATAGTTTTGTATATTGAATGAGGAAGGAGCAAGCTTGGTTAGTCGAATAAGTTCCTTTAAATCACTATCAGGAATTTCATGGTTTGGGTCGAAATTTTTGACGGATCGTCGGGATGAGATGGCTTCAATTACATTCATGTGAACATTAAATTTATCAATGAGTTTGTTTTAGTTGATTAATTATTCGAAGAAGGAAAAGCTTTGATTCTCGCGAACTTTTTTGGTGTGAGTTTTTCCATCAAGCTTATAGGTAAGTTCCAATATCTTAACTACTCCGTTTGCCGGGTCTTTTCCGGCAACTACGTTGTTCATCACGAACTCATACTCCATTTGATTAATTTTATTTTGTATAATGGATTTTACACCTATTTGTTTTTCGGGGTTTCCCTCTTGTCCATATACTGCATTGATAAGTTCAATTGCTAATTTCTTTGTGGACCGGAAGACCTTATGTTTGGGATCACCCGCGGATACAAAATAGGCGATCAAATCCTTTAACTCATTGGCGTTCATTGAATTAATTAATCCACCTGGCATCATCGAAATTTTCGACCCCTTTTTGGATGCCACTTTGGATTTCTCAAATTTGGTAAGGTTCAGTGGTTGGAGACCAGATTGCACCAAGGAATAGTGGTCTTTTTCTTCGGAAACAATTTTTCCGATTACAAGAGAACCATCCTTCATGGTAAGCTCATGCTGTTCAAATTGATTGGATACCACCATGTTGGGATGAATGGTAGATTCGAGCATGGATTTGTAGTCACTCCGTTTGGCTAGGTGGGTAAGATCGGGACCCACTCCACCTCCTTCATTACCAAAACGATGGCAGGCGATACAAAGCCCGGCGGAAAACATTTTTTTCCCGTTTGCATGACTACGTCCAGCAAGTGGTTCCTCGTTTAATGTGTTGAGAGCAGAATCAACCGTCCATGCGACTCCAGGGCCTTTTGCACGGGGAAGCTTTGCAAGGTCGATACCTTTAATTTCTCCAGTTAAATACTGAAGGGCTAACCTGTCCTTTTCAGGAACATTAGCGATGGCGGACTCCCGAATTTTTTGTAAATAGCCTGAGAAGTAATGTCCGCCTTTCTTTGTGAGTAATTCCTTCAGTTCGCCAAGGTAAGATTTCCGTTCTTCCATGGTCCAACCTGTTGATACATCTTTGAGGCAGAAAAGAAAGTGGATGTTTAAAATATTAGGAGCCACACTTTTGTCCATGGTGCTGAGGATTTTTTTACCGTAGTTACTTCCCCTCTTCATCACCTCGGGATCGAAGTCGGGAGCTACTGCTTTCGTTGTCTTCATTAAAGCAATAGTTTTGCTCACAACTGAAGGATGCTGGAGATGACACAACAGTCGGCATAATTCCTCATTCAAGTTATCGTCATTTGCAGGGAAGTGCATATCAAGCTGCTTACCAATGGCATTAATTTGAGATTGGCTTGGTATCCCAGCTCGGCTCATGATCACTGAGTAAGTCCGGAGAAGTGCAAGCTTATCTGTTTTATTTAGCTTCGAGAAATTTACCTGTAGCAGACGATTGATACTGGCTTGCATACTTTCTGGTTGGTCACAACGAGCCAGACCCAAAAGTGCATGAATTGCGACAAGGTCATTACTTTCATCGTAAGCTTTACTTGCCCAGCTTTTTGGGTGTTGCCACTCAATCGCGATACGAGCTGCATAGCGAAGGTGATAGTCTTTGCTTTTTAAATAAGGCCATGCCGTTTCAACAGCTTTGGGGTTGGGACCCCCATGAAAGGACTCGAGCATATGGCGGGTTTTTCTTGCTTTCGCATGCTCGCTTGTAGTGTCTAATTTGGAGAGCGTAGTAGAGTCGCTTCCAGTATATCGAATGCGGTAGAGGTAGGACTGTCCCTTCCTTCCTCCTACGCAGAAATACATGTGACCATCTGGGCCTACATCGATGTCGGTAAGGGGGAGGGAACCGTTAACATTGGTCAAAAAAGTACGAGTTTCTCCACTGTAGGAAGAACCTTTAGGGGTTAAGTGAAGAGAATAGATTGTAGCGAATGTCCAGTCACAAAGAAAAATTGCATCCCTATATTGAGTTGGGAATTTGGCGTTGATGCCTGAAATTACTCCCGTCGGACTACCTGGACCCACATCGACAACCGATCCAATTGTATCAGGGAAATATTTCCTCCACTTTTTAGATGTGGCCCTCCAACCACTTTCTCCACCGGATACGCCGTGGTTAATTCGGGTAGGACGGTACCAAGGCGTTCCCATGTCCCATTCCATATCAGCATCATAAATAAACATTTCACCATCTCTGTTGAGGGCAAAATCGCATGGATTGCGGTATCCCATGTTAATAATTTCTCTATCCGAGCCATCTGGATTAAATTTCAAAACCCACCCGCCTGGAGCTTTTCCGTTCCCGTTATGTCCATAGGCATAATTTTCTAACAGAATATCATCTTTCCAATTCGTGCGAATCCTTGATTTTTCAAAGCTCGGGGTGCGAGCGAAATTTCCGGCTACTAAATAGAGTCCTTTGCCATCTTCTGTAACGATTAAGGAGTGTGGTCCGTGTTCGCTACCACCATATAGTTGGAAGAGTTTTTCTTCTTTGCCGAATTCCCCATTTTTCAAAACGGGAACGCGAACCACTTTACTTTGAGATACCATGTACAAATGATCAAAAGCAAAGAGCATTCCCCACTGTCCACTATCGAAAGGAAGCTTTTTAATCGCAGATTCTGTGAGAGTTTTCCCGACTTGCGGTAAATCGATGAGAAAAGTGCCAGCTTTGTATTGATCTGAAACAACTAAACGACCTTGTTTGTCAAAAGTCATCGAAATCCATGAACCATACTTTTTTTTGTCTACTTTATAAACAAGGTCGACTTCAAACCCGGGAGGAACAGACAAACCAGTTGAATCATCTACTACCAAGTTTTGCGAAGGGGATTTTTGTGCGTGGGTACAAAGCGTTGAAACCGCTAATAGCAGGCATGCGAGAGTATGTGGGAGCAGATGTTTCATGTTAGTTTAGTGGAATAATTGTAAGCAAATACAACTTTCTTACAAATTGTTATAAATTGAGAGGTTTAAAACTTTTAATAATTTCTTGTTTGGGAGAAGTATAAAACTTCAGATTATCTTAATATTTTGTAAAAAAGTTTAAAGTTATCTCTTTTGTGTGGAAAAAACCTTTTTAATAAAATTGTCTTTATTAATTGGTGGTACCTCATGATCTTTGACCTGCAAATAGCAGGGTATTCCCACTGTTTGACATTTTTCTTTGAGCAAACGGCCAAATCCAGCGTGGTGGATACCATCTCCTTTAATAACAGGAATCGGCGCCGGTTTTCCGTAGTTAAGGAATACGGGAGGGTCATCTTTGGAGACATGAGTAAGGGGGGAGCACTCAAGAGAAAGGTCTTTGTATTGATCCCAATTTTTCATCAGATGCTCATGGCTTTGTGCTCCGACTGTCTTCCAAATCATCGGATGTCGGATACAGGCAAGACCGATTTTCTTTTCCAAAAGAAACGGATCGAGAGTAGTTTGTCCGCCCATCGCAACGGCACCGCAAACACGTGATGATTGGCGAAGGACCGGATCATCGCTCTTCGGATTGGCCATGTCATCATGATAGGCAAGCCAAAGGCTGGATGCCGCTCCAGCTGAACCGCCAATTACGGCAATGCGATTCGGATCAAAATTCCATTCTTTAGCCTTAGTCCTGAGAAATTGAATGGCCCGGGCAGCATCGTGTACGGCAGCAGGTAATAGTTTAACTCCGGCCAGACGATAATCGATCGATGCAAAGCTGTATCCCTTTTTTAATTCATTTGGGTTGGTAGTTTCATTCTTTTTTCCACCAAGCCAGCCTCCTCCATGAATATGGACAAGAAGAGGGGTCGGTTTTTTGGATTCAACTTTCCAAAAGTTCAGGGTCATGTCTTGATGTGGACCGTAGGATACCTGACCGTAGGTAGGCTCGATCTTTTGGGCAAAGCTAAGGCTCGAACAGAGTAGGTAAAGTAGAGAAGTGAGGAAAAATTTAGACATAAATATTTTATTAGATTATTTTGAAAGTCTGGCAACTCAATGGGTTGGAAAAGTTTTTCTTTCATGAATGATGTTTATTCAACTTGACCCGTCCCTCCATCCGCGTAGGTTGAGTCGAAATTAAAGACCAAATATGATGATTCACTAAAACAATGTCTGCAAAACTGAATTCGCTACACCCTAATCCCCTCCAATTCTTTGACAAGACAGTTAATATAATCGCGGTGAAGGATCATCTGCCTTGTGTCTTAAAGGCATGAAAAAAGAGACATTTTCTAAACGGTGGGCGGAATGGGTAACTCAATATCCAATTGTTTTTATTACATGCGGAGTTCTTTTAGCCTTGGGGCTTGGCTACGGCGGACAGTTTATAACCATAAGCAGTGACTACCGTTATTTTTTTGGGGAGGACAATCCCCAACGCTTGGCCTTCGAAAAGTTACAAAATGTATACAGCAAAGACGATTCTGCATTATTTGTCATTACCCCCAAGGATGGAAATGTGTTTAAAAAGAATACATTGTCTGGTATTCAATTTCTAACCGAACAGGCATGGCAGTTACCTTATTCAAGGAGGGTAGATTCAATTACCAACTTTCAGCACACCTATGCGGAAGGGGATGATTTAATTGTCAAGGATCTGGTTACTTCGGAAGAATTATCGGATCTTAAAAATAAGGTGCCCTATGAAAAGTTAAGGGAGATTGCATTAAACGAACCTTTGCTCAATGGATTATCAATCAATGCGGATGCGAGTGTTACCTCGGTTAATGTGTTTATGACTTTCCCGGGTAAGCATTCAATGGAAATTCCCGAGGCAGTGGCGGAGGCACGTAAGCTTGTGGATGAGTTTAAGAAAAAGTACCCCGGACATGAAGTTCATCTTTCCGGAGACACGATGTTGAACAATGCTTTCAATGAAGCGGGCGTGAAGGATATGACCACACTTACTCCTGCGATGTATGGTGTAATAATCTTAATAATGTTTGTCCTTCTTCGCTCGATATCAGCGGTCTTTGCCACTTTTATTGTAATGCTGTTATCTATCATTGGCGGTATGGGTTTCGCGGGTTGGATGGGAACGCCAATCACGCCGCCCTCTTCCATCGCTCCGGTGGTAATTATGACCCTGGCGATTGCAGATTCGATTCATATTTTGAAATCCATTCTGGTGTTTCTGCAAAAGGGAAATACCAAGCGTGATGCGGTCGTGGAGGGTTTACGGGTAAACCTGAAACCGGTTTTTCTTACCAGTGCCACCACAATTGTGGGATTTTTATCCCTCAATTTTTCGGACACTCCTCCTTTTCATGATTTGGGTAACATAACCTCGGTGGGGGTAGCCATGGCTTTTATTTTATCGATTACCGTTTTACCGGCAATGATAACACTCCTCCCCCTGAAAGTGAGGAAATCCAATAAAATTTCTAACCCATGGGGCACCCATGTTGGTTCATGGGTAACTGGTCGAAGAAAATCAATTGTAATGATCAGTTCGATCGCGACTATACTGATCGGCTTACAGATTCCCAAGATTGAATTGAATGATGAGTTTATTGGATACTTCTCGGAGGACAATAATTTCCGAATCGATTCGGACTACACCATGAAAAACCTAACCGGGATTTATCAGATTAATTTTGATCTCAGTTCGGGAGAGTCGCAGGGTATCGCAGACCCCGCTTTTCTAAAAGAAGTGGAAGAATTTGCCAGTTTCTTACGTAATGAGCCTATGGTCACCCATGTAAACAGTATCACGGATGTATTCAAAAGGCTGAATAAGAATATGCATGCGGATGAGGAATCTTATTACAAACTTCCGGAAGCCCGTGATCTCGCCGCTCAATATCTTTTGCTTTATGAAATGAGTTTGCCGTATGGATTGGATTTAAATAACCAAGTCGATGTTGATAAATCCTCCACGAGGCTGACGGCCAATCTTGGATTTGTGACCACTTCGGAAATAATTGAAATAGTGACCAGGGCTGAGAATTGGCTAAAGGAGAATTGTCCGGAAAGTATGCACACACTCGCAAGTTCCCCGGTTATTATGTTCAGCCATATTTCACATCGTAATGTGGTCGCCATGCTTAAAGGTACGCTTCTGGCCTTTGGATTAATTACCGTGGTTATGATCGTGGCTTTGGGGAGCGTGAAATACGGACTTCTTTCTCTTATTCCTAACCTGGTCCCAATCATCCTAGGGTACGGCGTATGGTCAATATTTGTGGGCGAGGCGGGGTTTACTATTGCGATCGTGGGATCAGTCACTTTGGGGATTGTGGTGGATGATTCGGTTCATTTTCTGAGCAAGTTCAATTTAGCCAGACGAGAGAAGGGGCTTGGGGTGGATGAATCGGTTCAATATGCTTTCGAGAATGTCGGAGGTGCCTTGGTCGTGACCAGCATAATCTTAGTAATCGGGTTTGCAGTGCTGATGTTGTCAGAATTTAAGATGAATTATATTTTGGGTGCACTTTCTGCCCTGACGATTGCCCTGGCTCTTTTGATTGACTTTACCCTCCTTCCCGCCGTGTTAAGCTTTAGCGGGGGTAAAAAAACAATTTCGAACAAACAATCAAAATCGAACAGGCAATGAAATTATTTCAGTTAAACACTATCCTCGCCCTTGTGGTCTTTTCTTTTTCAGGTACCGGAGTTTTGGGACAGGAGACCGTTCCGGAGAAGGAAAGAGGGCTATGGGTGGCCCGACAAATCGATCAGGAAGATCAGGGCTTTGTTAATCAGGTCTCCGAAGCGACCATGACTTTACGAAACAAGCAGGGACAGGAGTCCACCCGACGCATGACCATTAAATCTCTCGAAGTCGATGGAGATGGCGATAAGTCACTGACTATTTTCAGCTCTCCCCGTGATGTGAAGGGAACCGCATTTCTTAGTTTCACTCACGCACTTGAACCGGATGACCAATGGCTCTTTCTTCCTGCTTTGAAACGAGTGAAACGCATTTCATCCAATAACAAATCGGGTCCTTTTATGGGCAGCGAATTTGCATATGAAGACATATCAAGTCAGGAAGTGGAAAAGTATAGCTACGAATACATTCGTGAAGAAGTGGTGCTGGGATCGGAGGGTCATGTGATTGAACGGGTACCGGTGGATCCCAAGTCTGGTTACACCAAACAAGTCGTATGGGTCGATGGAGCGAATTGGCGAATTGGTAAGATTGAGTTTTATGACCGAAAAGGAGAAAAACTTAAAACCCTGACCTTTAATGACTACAAGCAATATCCGAATAAAAAATGGCGCTCCAATCGGATGGAAATGACTAATCATCAGTCCGGTAAGAGCACTCAATTAATTTGGAGTGACATAAAATTCGAGCAGGATCTCACCGAACGGGATTTCGATCAGAATGCCCTGAAAAGGGCACGATAAAATTGCTAACCTTTCAAAAAATCGTAATTCTGTGCCTGGCTTGCTGGTCGCTAGCAACGACAGTAGTTTGCGGGGAATTTTCCGGGGAGTTCTCTTTTGAAACCCGGGGTTATTTTCACGAGGGAGCACATGAAAACAATGATAGAGTGGATCTATCAATTATCCTACAACCTGAATATGTAGTTGCATGGGATGAGGACAGAAAGGTTTTCACTTTTGAACCCTTTGTGCGCTATAGCAGTCTAGATAAAGAGCGTAGCCATGTTGATATTCGCGAACTAAGTTTCCTTGGTAGTTGGGAGCTGATTGAGCTTCGGGTTGGGATAAGTAAGGTTTTCTGGGGAGTGACTGAGAGCCAGCATTTGGTTGATGTGATTAATCAGACTGACCTCGTGGAGAGTCCTGACGGGGAAGATAAATTGGGACAACCCATGATCAATATTGCTTATGTAAATGAATTTGGAAATTTTGAAATATTTCTTCTTCCTTATTTCCGAGAACGGACTTTTTCGGGAATTGACGGGCGGTTTCGAGGCAGTCCGGTTGTAAATATGGAAACCGCAAGCTATCTCAGCGGTAGTGGCAATAATCATCTCGATGCCGCTTTTCGCTGGTCCCACTATATAGATGAACTGGATTGGGCTTTATCTTATTTCGAGGGAACTGACCGGGAGCCACGATTGTATAAGAATGCAGATGGAACCGCACTTGAGCCGGTTTATGGACTGGCCAGGCAGGCCAGTCTCGAAATACAGTATACAGTTAGCGACTGGTTGCTCAAAGCCGAAGTCTTATCCAAGCACAGTGATCTGCATGGAAACTACTGGGCTACAGTAACCGGTTTTGAATACACTTTTGCCAATGTTCACAGAGGCATGGATGTGGGCTTTCTTTATGAATACCTTTATGACGATCGCAAAGAACTTGCTGGGAGCGGATTGGATAATGCCACCTTTCTGGGTTCCCGGGTTGCGTTGAATGATGAAAATGGATTTGAATTACTGGTTGGAAGTATCATTGACCACCAAACTGGACGAATAAATAATGCGTTTCTTGAGTCAACTCGACGTATTAATGAAAATTGGAAATGGACTTTAGAGAGTAATTTTTTGGTGAGTCCCAAATCCGGCAGTTTTCTAGAACAGGTAAAGCGCGACGATTATCTGCAGGCAAGCTTGTCCTTCTTTTGGTAGGGTGCCTCATTTTTATTGATCTGTTCGTTTTTCGTCACCCAAGTAAATGATTTTCGAGTCGAGGTCGTATTGTTGCAGGTTAGCACCCTGTAGATCGTGTGTGGAAGGAAAGGTACGGGGACTAATCTCAACGGTGGATTCTTCATTGACAGTGTATCCGGCCTTTTCAATCCAGCGTCTGGCCCGCTTACTTTGATCGGATTGAGAACTTTCCAGGGAATCCACTCCTTTCATATTTTTTACCGGAGAGAATTCTTCAAGCCGGTCAGCTTCCAGGATTAAAGGGTTTTTCGCAAGGGGGAGGGCATCAAAAACGAAAGTTTCAAATTTAACGGCATTGGGTTCGTCTGGATTAATTAGGTTTCCATTGTCGTCGATATAAGAGACTTTTTTTTCTGCCCGATGGTAGGGCAGTTTAATTTCTCCACTGGCAAACTGTTCGATAAAGTCACGGCGTAAGATATGGATCGCAGGGCTTCCCGCACGGTATTTGATTCGCCCATCGTCTTCTTTTTCGAGCGCCTTTTCCTCGGGGAGATCGGAGTATTCAATAATGGTAATCCTATCGCCGATCGAAACGAAATTCCCTAGTTTTTCAAACGGCCCGGTTTTGGTTAGTGAACGGCTCGACATGTCAGATTTTTGAAGATCATGTAATCCAATGAATAATGGGTTGATCGTACTGACTAATGGATTGTCGACTTGAAAATAGGACACATGCTCGATGCCCCTCTTGGCCATATCCGCAACCGAACCGGAATCAATCAAGGCTTTCAATGAACCGCCGTGTCCGTTGGGCGATAGGGCGAGACTGTCCTGAGAAGCACGCAGTAGGTTTCCTTCGAAGTCGGTAGCCGGCATAACGCCCTGGGCAAAGAATTTGATGTTCTCTTTGCCGAGACCGTAAAAGTTTTTTTCTTCAAAATGTGCAGTCGTAGCTTTCAGATTCAAAGGGCTACACATAATGTACCATGGAATGGTCACCTCATACTTTTTAGATATTCCAAGTATCTGTTCAGCGAACAGTTGAAAGAGCGGTTTCTTTTTGATCGGGCTTACCGGTAAAGTTCCCTTAGGTCCATCATATCCAAGCCGGGTACCCTGTCCGCCCGCGACTGTAAACGCGGCGGTCCTTCCATTACGAATTAGAACCTCTCCATGTTTAAAGGCTTTGTCATAGAGTGTTTTTTGTTCGGCGCTTTCGGGTGCGAGCGGAAAATAGGAGGCTGGGTCATATTCGGCGGGTAAACTCGCTTCCTCTTTTTGAAAGATGCATTCATTCAATGCGGATGAGAGTTCATTCCAGTCAAGTGCCTTTATTTGTTTAGAAAGTTCAGCACTACTTTCAGAAAGATGAGCCATTCGAGTCTTATTTTTTTCAATTATGTCCATAACAATAGCTCACATTTAGTTATTCTTACAGTCACTGGCAACTGCAACTAGGAGAACCTAGAGTAACAAATTACAGTATTAGCTTAATAAAATTTTATTCTACTAGGACAGAAGACCAAGTTGTGGCTTTCCTTTGTGCGCAACGGTGAAGGGGCGAACGGTGGGACTGTAGAGAACATGATCGACTGGGATACCTAATGCGTGGGCAATGGTTGCATTAAAATCAGGAATGGTCATCAAACCCTCAATCACTTCTTCAGCCCCTTCGGAAGTTTTACCATGAATATATCCACCTTTGAAGCCACCCCCGGCGAGGACGCTGGTAAATGCTTGGGGGTAATGGTCTCTGCCCACATTTTGATTAATCTGAGGAGTGCGCCCGAATTCTGTGGTTAAGACCACAACGGTATCGTCAAGTTTTCCAATGCGCTTCAAGTCATCAAGTAGGGCCGCTACTGCCTGATCCATGGTATGGCAGAGTTCGGGGATGGATGTGAAGTTGTTT
>Ga0180120_10000535_pt1 | contig 19315 bp, 16 predicted proteins | sample CPBDNA_3_FD_129677 | JGI IMG/M metagenome (GOLD analysis project Ga0180120, IMG submission 129677) | Freshwater to marine salinity gradient microbial communities from Chesapeake Bay, USA - CPBay_Spr_31_0.2_DNA (version 2) (version 2) | ecosystem: Environmental > Aquatic > Marine > Coastal ... | reverse complement strand
TTTTTTAAAAAAAAAAAAAAATATTTTTTTATTTAATAAAATTTTTAAAAAATTTAAAAAAATAAATATATTATATTTATTTAAAAATAATATTTTAATTTTTTTTTTTTTTTTTATATATGAGAAAGTAGGGTAATCTTTAGTTTTTTTTGTAGTAAGAATGGTTACTTTATGATTATGAGAGATTAGTTTGTCAACTATAGAATTTAGGTACAACGAAATGTGATGGCCCTCAGGTTCAGTTTCAATTAATAATATATTCATAATTACACTATTTATATCTAATAAATTAAAATATTTTCATATTTTATTAGCTAATGCTAGAAGAAAAATCTTTCTCAAACTTTATTTGTTAGACAGAATATTGATATAGAAAAAGGTAGATCTAATTTTTAAAACATGGAAATCTTAAATGTATAGGAACCTTTGTTGAAACAGTGGATACAATGGGGACATATTTGCTTACAGCTAAAAAGGGTAAAATTGGAGAGATTTATAACATTGATGGTAAAAAAGTAATTTTGATAAAAAAATTTTTAAACATTTTAATTAGAGTTGCCTAAATAGAAATTTGTTGTGAGCCAGATAAAAAACTATTTAAGCTTAAGGATATAGGAATCAAGATACGTGACATATCTAAATTTATAAGACACACTGATTGGAGGCCAAAAGATAATTCAAGTAAATCGGTGGATAAGCTTTTAAATTATTGTATTTGTTTGTTATTATGACAAAAAAATTTTAATTACTGAGCTGTTTATTGCCATTTTTAGTTACAGTAATAATTATTATATCGCATAACTTACAAAATTTAGATAACTGCGATACCAATCTATTGATGAAAGGTTATAATTTAGGTTATAATCTTTTATTTAAAAATAATTTTTACAACAATAACCACGAAATAATACCCTTAAATATTTTTTTAAAAAAAACAAAAAGTATTAATTATGAAACGTTTAAAAAAAAAGCATACAGGTAAAATATGAAAATATTAATAACAGGATGCAATGGTTTCATAGGTTTTAGCTTAGCAAAAAAATTATTAGAAAATAAAAAAAATTATATTGTTGGTGTTGATAATTTAAGCAATTATTATTCTGTAAAATTAAAAAAAGAAAGATTGCTTATTTTAGAAAAATTTGAAAATTTTACTTATATTAAAGAAGATTTATCAAAATTAAAAAATGTTAATAAAATTTTTTCCACTAATAAATTTGAAATAATCATTCATTTTGCAGCCCAACCAGGTGTAAGAAGATCCTTTGATTACCCAAGTGAATATTACGAGTCAAATGTATCATCATTTTTTAATATTATAGAGTGTAGTAAAAAATTTTTAATTAAAAAGATTTTCTTTGCTTCTTCAAGTTCTGTTTATGGTGATACAAAAAAATTTCCAGTAAAAGAAGACTTTGATAGGAATCCAAAAAATTTCTATGCCCAAACAAAATGTATAAATGAAGACATGGCAAAATTATACAGTGATCTTTACAATATTAAAATGGTAGCACTAAGATTTTTTACTGTTTATGGTCCTTATGGAAGACCGGATATGCTTATGTGGAAATTATGTCAAAATATTCTATCGAAAAGTGAGATTAATATTCACAATTTTGGAAAACACGAAAGAGACTTCACATATATAGATGATGCAGTTAATATGCTTGTAGAAATTTTAAAAATAAAAAAAATGAATAATTTTGAGTTGTTTAATATATGTTCAAACAAACCAATTAAATTAATAGATATAATAAAAATTTTTCTTAATTATGGAAAAATCAATAATTTAAGATATAAAGATTTTCAACGAGGTGATGTTATTAAGACACATGGTTCAAATACAAAATTATTAAAAAAAATAAAAAAAATTCGATTAACTTCAATCGAACAAGGTATAAAAAATACATTTAATTGGTTTAAACAGTCTAATTATAACAATAACGGCAAATAAATTGTGTAGTATTTTTGGCCAAATAAATTTTTCAGATTCTCTCTGCGATTCAAAAAAATTTATAAACGCATCTGACACACTGAGGCACAGAGGTCCCGACTCTAAAAATTATCTTTCTGATGAAGTTAATTACCAGTTTGCCTTTAATAGATTGGCAATAATGGATTTGAACCACACAGGCAGTCAACCGATGCACTCTCAGTGTAAAAGATATGTCTGCATATTTAATGGTGAAATTTATAATTACCAAAAAATATATGAAGAAATAAAAGATTTATTTAAGTGGGAAGGATCATCTGATACAGAGGTTTTGATTAATGCTTGGTCTTTGTGGGGAGAAAAAACATTAGATAAAATTGATGGAATGTTTGCATTTGCTGTATGGGATACGGTAAATAAAGATGTCATCCTAGTAAGAGATAGAATTGGAGAAAAACCATTATATTATTATACCGAAAGTGATTCTTTGATATTTTCATCAAGACCTAATCCAATATTAAAAATTTATCCTAAATTAAAAAAAGATTTTGATTTAGAAAATTTAAATTATTATTTCGAAGCAGGTTATTTTTCGAGAAAAAAATCTTATATTAAAAATATTTTTAAACTCGAGCCTGGAAATTTTATTAAATTCAATAAAGATGGTTTATTAATAAAAAAATATTGGTCTATCAACGATTATAATCCCAAAAAAGTGAACCCATATACTCTAAATTATCATACTGATAAGTGTGAAGATCTTTTAAAAGAAAGTATATCCGAGAGAATAATCAGTGATAAACCTCTAGGTTTTTTACTTTCAGGTGGAATAGATAGCTCTCTAGTGATTTCCATGGCTTCTAAAATTATGGATAAAAAAATTATAAATGCATTTAGTCTTGGTTTCTATAACAAAGAATATGATGAAAGCATTGATGCAAGTCTAGTTGCAAAAAAACTAGATATTAATTTAAATATAAAAAAAATCACACACAAAGATGTACTAAAATTATTACCAGATTTTTATCAAAAATTTGATGAACCCTTTGCTGATCCTGCAAGTTTACCTCTCATTGAGTTATCAAAATTTGCAAAGAACAAAGTTGATGTTGTTCTCACAGGAGATGGGGGTGATGAGCTATTTGGAGGCTATCATTATTACAGCATAATAAACTTACTAAATAAGATAAGGCCACTCAGCAAATTAATCAAAAATAAATATTTATCTTTTTTATTAAAAAAATTTGGCAGCCATAGATTAAATCTTTTACTTGATGTTTTGAATTATAATAATCCTATTAGACAATATGCTTTTATGAGAAGTTCAAAAAAAAATTTTTTAAATATATTTAATCTTAATGATAATAATAATTTTGATATTTATCAAAACTATCTTAACTCATGGAATGAAATGAGTGAAAATAATAATCTTTTAGATAGGGTGATGAAATTAGATATATTGCATACGCTAAATGATAATTATTTACAAAAAACTGATCAATCAACAATGATGTGTTCTTTAGAATCTCGCTCACCATTTTTAAGCAGAAATTTAGTGGAATATTGCTTGTCCATGCCCTCAAAATTTAAAGTAAATTTATTTAATAAAAAAATAATCTTAAAAAGAATAGCTAAAAAATATTTACCAGAAGAGATAATAAACAAAAAAAAAAAGGTTTTGAAATACCAATTAAAGAATGGCTTAGATATGAGTTAAAAGAATGGTCCTTTAATTTAATAAATAATCAAGAAAACTATTTAAATTTATCAATTAACAAAGAAACCATTTTAGATGTTTATAAAATGCATCTATCAAAAAAAAAAGATTGTCATCCATATTTGTGGAATATATTGATGTTTTTAAGTTTTAATGAATATAAAAATAAAAATGGAAATAAAAATTTTAACTCTAGTAATACCAACTAAAAACCGATTTAAATTATTAAAAAAAATTCTAGTAGAAATAAAAAAATTTAAAAAAGAAATTGATATAATTATAGTCGATGACAATTCATCTGTGCACGTTAGTAAGCTTATAATTGATTTAATAAAAGAATTTAAGAATATTAGATACTTTAAATTAAAAAAAAACAAAGGACAAAGTTTTGCTTGTAATTATGGACTCAAGAGATGTAAGTCTAAATACGTTTGGTTTTTTGATGACGATGATTTTTTAAAAAAAACAACCCTCAAAACTCTTATTCATTTTTTATATAAAAAAGATATAGAGGGAGTTCTATTACCAATGAAACAGGTATATAAAGGTAAAAAATTAAAAACAGTTTTCCCAAAAAGTAATGATCATTTATTCAAGCAGTTGAAAAATTCCTCTCAAAAAGTAAGCACTTCTTGCGCTATCTTTAGTAGTAAAATTATAAGGGATATAGGAGGATGGGATGATAATTTGTTTGCTGGCACAGATACCGATCTGTTCTTAAGGTTTTCTAAGGTTGCAATATTTAATGTTATTAAAACCTATCCTGTGATTGTCAATTTTTCTGGACCACTTAGAGTTACAAATAATTTTTATAGACAGCAAAATGCCAAAATTTACATGCTTAAAAAACACTGGAATATTCTCACATTGAAAAGAAAGTTTTATTATATTATAAGTTATATTTTATGTTTTTCTCTTTTAAACAATATAAAAACTAAATTTAAGATATTAGGTTATAAACTTTAATGAAAATTTTTAATAAAAGCAAAATTTTAATTGTTGGTGGAACTGGTTCTTTCGGTAGAGCAATGGTGGAAAGAATACTAAAATTAAAGTTAGGATTTTCAGAAATTAGAGTGTTTAGTCGTGATGAGAAAAAACAAGATGATATGAGAAAAGATCTATTTAACCAAAAAATTAAATTTTATATTGGAGATGTTAGGGATATTTCCAGCATTGATAATGCCACCAAAGACATTGATTACATATTTCATGCAGCAGCATTGAAGCAAGTACCTTCATGTGAATTTTATCCACTAGAGGCTGTTAAAACTAATATTCTAGGAACTCATAATTTGTTAGAAGTTGCAGAAAAAAATAATGTAAAAAAAGTAATTTGTCTAAGTACTGACAAGGCGGTATATCCCATAAATGCAATGGGTATTTCAAAGGCAATGATGGAAAAAATTGCTATTTCAAAATCATTACTAGCAAATGGCAAAACAAAGGTATGTGTAACCAGATATGGAAATGTTATGGCCTCTAGAGGGTCAGTCATTCCATTGTTAGTATCACAAATAAAACAAGGAATACCAATGACTATAACAGACCCATTAATGACACGCTACATGATGACTATGGACGAGGCAATTGATTTAGTTTTATACGCTTTAAAAAATGGAAGGAATGGGCAAACTTTTATTAAAAAAACAGAAGGATCAAATCTGATTACTTTAACCAAAGCATTAATGGAAATCTTTGGAAAAAAAAATTACCCTGTAAAAATTATTGGTTCAAGGCATGGAGAAAAAAAACATGAAACTTTAATGAGTAGGGAGGAGAAGTTTAATTCACGTGAAAATGAAAAATATTTTGTTTTATCTCCAGATTTAAGAGATTTAAATTATGATAAATATTTTATCAAAGGACAAAAAAAAATAACAACTTTAACTGACTATACTTCTTCTAACACAAATCAATTAGATGTAAAAAGTTTAGTAAAAAAAATATCTAAAATTTTAAATTAAGGTATTTGATGAATATTTTAATAACAGGATCTAAAGGATTTATTGGAAGTAATTTAAAAATATTTTTATTATTAAAAAAAAAATATTTAATTTTTGAACATAATAGGCATGATGCAAAAGCAGAACTTATTAAAAAAATCCAAAAAGTAGATATAATTATTCATACTGGTGCTGAAAATAGATCAGATAAAAAAGAAAATTTTGAACAAAATAATTATCAGCTAACTAGAACTATAATTGATAATATTAAACCAAAAACGCATATAATTTTTACCTCAACAACCAAAATTAATGATGAAACCCAATATGGCAAAACCAAAAAAAAAGCTGAAAATATATTAAAAAAATTTTACAAAAAAAAAAAATATTCGTTATCAATTTTGAGACTTCCAAATATATTTGGTAAATGGGGAAGGCCATATCACAATTCAGTTGTAGCAACCTATTGTTATAATGCTAGTAGAAATATTAAATCAATAATTAATAACCCTAAAACTGAATTAGAATTATTATACATAGATGATTTAGTAGCCCAAATTGGAAAGATTATAAAAATAAATAAAAAAGAAACTTATCCAAAATTAAGAAATATTCAAAAAGTTAATCTTGCAACGCTTCATAAAAAAATTTATTCAATAGCACAAAGTAGAAGAAAATTAAATATTGATGTAGTTAAAACAAAATTAGAAAAAAAAATTTATAGCACTTATTTAACTTATTTACCTAAAAAACAATTTCATGTAAATTTTAAAAAAAACATCGATAAAAGAGGTTTTTTTAGTGAACTAACAAGAAGTAAAATTAATGGACAAATGTCATATTTTACAATTAACCCAGGTTATGAACGTGGAAATCATTTTCACAATTTAAAAGTTGAAAAATTTTTTCCACTCTTTGGTAATGGAAAAATTATTTATAAAAATATAATTAGTAAGGAAAAAATTACATACAATTTTAATTCAAAAGATACAATAATTTATGAAGCCATTCCAGGATGGTCACATAAACTTATCAATAACACAAAAAAGGTAGCTATATTTTTATTGTGGGCTAATGAAATCTTTGACAATAAAAATCCTGACACATATTATCACAAAGTATGAAATATAAGTTAATTACTGTTGTAGGTACAAGACCAGAGTTGATTAGGTTAAGTTCAATTATTAAAAACCTTGATGTAAATTTTGATCATATATTGATTCACACAAACCAGAATTTTGACAAAAACTTAAAGCATGTTTTTTTTAAAGACTTAGGGATAAAAAAACCAAAATATGATTTAAATATTAAATCAAATAATGCAATTGTAACAATATCAAAAATTTTTATTAAGATAAACGAAATACTAGATAAAGAAAAACCAGATGCCTTTTTTGTTTTGGGTGATACAAATAGTTCACTTTCTGCAATAGTTGCAAAAAAGAAAAAAATTCCAGTATTTCATTATGAAGCAGGTAATAGATGTTTTGATCAAAGAGTTCCTGAAGAAATTAATCGAAAACTAGTAGACCATATTGCTGATATTAATTTAACCTATAGTAATTTTGCAAGAGAAAATTTATTACGTGAAGGATTTGCACCAGACAGAACGTTTAATATAGGAAGTCCATTGGGTGAAGTGATTCAAAGCAATATAAAAAAAATTAATAATAGCAATATTCTTAAAAAAATTAACTTAGATGAAAAAGATTATTTTTTAGTTAGTTTTCATAGACAAGAAAATGTTGATGATCCAAAACGCCTTAAAGATTTCTTGTTATTACTTTCTGCTATGCTTAAAAAATTTAATAGAACTATTATTGTTTCAACACATCCTAGAACTGAAAAAAAAATATCAATAATCAAGTTTAAAAATAATAAAAAAATTAAATTTTTAAAACCATTTGGTTTTTTTGATTATATGAAACTTCAAAAATCCTCTATTGCTGTAATTTCTGATAGTGGAAGTATTTCTGAAGAAGCTTCTTATCTGTCTTTAAATGCTATAAGTCTAAGAGACACTCAAGAAAGACAAGAAGCAATGTCAGAAGCAACTGTAATTATGTCAAGTTTAGAAGAAAAAGAGTTTATGAATAATTTAAATTTATGCATCAAGGGTATGAGTGAAAACACAATAATATTAGATTATAAAAAAATGAATATTTCAGAGAAAGTTAGTAGAATAATAAATAGTTATATTCCCTACATTAAAAGAGAAGTTTTTAAAAAATATTAAATGCGTATTCTAGTTGTTTCGCAATATTTTTGGCCTGAAAATTTTAGAATAAATGACCTTGTATTTGAATGGAAATCTAAAGGCTATGAAGTAGAAATTTTAACTGGCAAACCAAACTATCCAGGCGGAAAGTTATTTAAAAATTACAAAGATAATCCAAATGAATATCAATTTTTTAAAGAATGTAAGATTCATCGTGTGCCAATCATTTTAAGGGGCTCTGCTTCCAAATTTGATTTAGTAATTAATTATATGTCTTTTTTAATTAATGCTTTTTTTTATTCTATAGTTTTTTTAAGAAAAAAAAATTATGATGTAGTTTTTACTTTTGCTACATCACCAGTTACTGTTGGTTTATTATCTATATTTATATCAAAGTTAACAAGGTCTAAAACTGTAATATGGGTATTAGATTTATGGCCAGATATTATTCATGAACTAGGAATAATTAAAAATAGATCTATTCTTTTTATTTTAAAAAAAATAGTCAATTATATGTATAGAAATTCAGACTATATTTATGCACAATCAAACTCGTTTTTTTTAGAAATAGCTAAAGTTACTAATAGCGATAAAATTGATCTATTACATTCTTGGCCAGAAAAAATCAATTTTAGTTGTGATCAAAGAAGTAATTTACTTGAATATAAAGGTGATTATTTAAATATTATATTTGCAGGATCTATTGGAGAAACACAAAATCTTAAAGAGTTAGTAAGTGTATTCAAAGAATTAGAAAAAGAAAAAGCTAGACTTATTATCATTGGAGACGGGAGAGAAAAATCTTATTTAGAAAACCTTGTTAAAAGTCAAAAACTAAATAATATAATTTTTATAGATCAACAACCTTTAAATAAAATTCCAGAGCTTATTTTACATGCAGATATTTTATTATTAAGCCTCAAAGTAGGAAAAGTTGGTAGTTATACTATACCTGGAAAATTCTCAACATATTTAAAATTTGGTCTGCCAATTCTTTGTCACGCAAAAGGTGAAGTAAGTGAAATTGTAAAAAATAATAATTTTGGCTTATGCTCAAATCCAGGAGATACTAATACACTTAAAAAAAATATATTATCTTTAAAAGATTTAAAAGATAAAAATAAGATGGATATTTTCAAAAATAGTAAAAATTTTGATTTATTTGATTTTGATAAATCATTTAAAAGATTAGATAAAAAACTTTTATCATTTAAGAAAAAAATTACCGAGATCAGGTTAATCACCAGTCCACAACAAATTCCATATAATGAAAATTTTATTTTATCAGGTCTAAATTTGGCATTTTTAGGATCTTTTATTTCTGATAAAATGGTAATTGATAAAAAATTTATACATTGGCCAGATGGCATATTTGCTCAAAGATATTATGAAAAAAATATTAAAAAAATGACTGGCAGGTATTTAATGAACAATTTAAAAATCCCTAAAAAAATTAACACTATTCATGTGATGGGTGATTTAGATGATAATGGTTATAATTATTTAAAAAATAAATATCAACTACACATTAGGCATACAAAGCTTAGATATGGGAGTGTTAAGGAAATTGTACAAGACTTACCAGATATTAATGTAAATGAATTAGTTGTATTAACCTTGCCAACCCCAAAACAAGAGCATGTAGCGATAGAATTATCAAATATTAATGACAATTATAAAATTTTATGCACCGGTGGGGCTATAAATATGATTGTTGGGAGTGAAGTACCTGTTCCGAAATACCTGGAAAGATATTTTGAGGGTCTATGGAGATTAAGATTTGATACAAAGCGTAGGTTTAAAAGATTAATTATGACTGGTGCTAACTATTTATCTGGTGTTATAAATGGAAAGTTTAAGAATGTAGTGTGGAAATTTTATAAGGATTAATTTTATCACTTTTCAATAATTTTTCGAATATAATTATAGAAGAGACAAATAAAAGATAGTCTAGACTAAAAAGTGAATAAGAGTTCTCAAAAATTGATCTTACCATCAAAAATATTAAAATTAAAAATGTAGACTTAATAACTATGCTATTATTGTTTTTATAAATTTTGTTTCTTAAATAGATAAACATTAAATATAAAGCATGTATGTTTAGTAATATTAATAAAAATAGAGAAAAATAGCCCCCACAAATAAAAGCATAAAAAAAAGAGCTTGATGCATTACTCATATAACCACCGGGGCCTGGCTCTTTTTTTTTAATCTTTAGAATTACATGTCGATCAGCTTGTGGACCATAACCAAATAGTCTTTTATATTCATAATTTTTAATAATTTTTTTCCATATCAAATTCCTTGCCGAACTTGCAAATTCAAGAGTGTCGACAACTTTTTCTCCGTCAGCTAAGTGTTGCCCATCTCGAAATGCGATAAAAGTTTTTTTTAATCTACTTTCTTCAATTCTTCTTTCTTTATCTGATATTTCTAAATCTATCTTTTTACTTTCTTGGTTTTTAAATTTAAAATTTGCAATAGTATTAAACCCTTCGATAGAGAAAAATATTATTATAAAAATAGTTATAAAATATTTAAGAATATTTTTTCTCAAAAATAATGTAAAATATATAAACAAAACAACTGTTAAACAAAGAAAAGTCAAACGAGATTGTAACCCCCAAATACTAATTCCAAAAAATATTAATAATATAATTAGAATTAGTTTTGAGATATTTGAAATATGATTATTCAACATTACAAATAATATAATTGCTATTAAGGAAATAATTCTAGCTAAGCCAGTTACACGTATAATATTTTCGTTCATAAGATATTTAGACCATGTTTGTGAGCCATAAAGGTAGAAAGTAGAATTACCGAAGTAATCAATATAAATTATAGGTAAATAAATTATAGTAATTATTATTAAAAAAGAAAAATTAATAAGAAAAAATTTTTTAATTTGTTCCTCATCCAGTATATTGTTAGCTATATACAGAATTAATAAAGCATTAAAGGCCTGAATAACAAGATATATTCGCTCTATATTAAAGTTCTTTAAATCATAGAGAGCGATACCAATTAACTGAGATAAAAAAAATAAAATATAAATAATTAAGAAATAATTTTTTTTAAATAATTTGATTTTAAATAATAATATTATTAAAACAATATTTGTAAATATTAATGGTATATAAATTCTTGAATTGAATATTAATTTAAAAATGTCATAAATTTTAAATTCTTCTTTAAGTGATGTTGAAAAAATTTCTACAGGATATGAGTTTAGAGATGTCCATAAAACTGACCAAAATAATAACAAGATAAAAAAAAACTGGTTTTTTTTTAAGTATGCCAGTGTATTAATATATTTTAATTGCACAATGATAAGTATATATAACATTTAATTTTAATATAAATGACTAATTTTTCAAAGATTTTAAAACTTAACTTAACAAGTTTAAATATTTATTTAATATTATTATTTCCAGTTATGCTAATTGCGGGTCCCTTAATAACTGAGATTTCAATTTTGGGTATTGTTATTCTTTCGTATCCAAATTTATATATAAAAAAAAATATAAAATTTAATAGATTTATTCTAATTTATCTTTTAGTTTTTTTATTATATTTACTTATAAATACATTATTTAACTCTATCTCTATTGAACTGTCATTTAAGAATAGTTTTTTTTATTTTAGATTTTTTTTATATGCATATTTAATTTTTATTTATTTAGACATGGATGAAAAATTTTTTTTTAAAAAGTTATATTTAATTATTAGTATAATAATCTTATTATTTTACTTTGATTTTGTAGCTAAAGTGATATTTAAAGAAACTTTCTTTGAAAGCTCTAGGTTTTCAAGTATGTTTGGTGATGAACAAATATTAGGTAGTTATTTGATAAAAATTCTACCTGTTTTTATTATTTGCACATACTTATATAAAAAAAATTTAAAACTTGTATTTTTTTGGATTTTACTAACTGGATTACTTATAATTTTTTCTGGTGAGAGAACAGCTTTTATATCTTATATATTTCTAATTTTAGGCATTATGATTAGACCTAAATTTTTTAAAAATACTATAATTTCATCTTTAATTTTTTTTTCATTATTTGTAAGTTTGTTACTTATAGAAAATAAAGCAGCTAAAAGAATTTTTTTTTCTACAATCGAACAAATACGTTTTGCTGAAAAAGATAAAAAATTATTTAGTTTTGTACATGAAAATATGATTTTGCAATCATATTTAATTTTTAAGGAAAATATTTATTTTGGTACTGGACCAAAAACATACAGAATGGCTTGTAAAAATAAGGCTTATAATGAAAAAATATTATCTAGAATAAAAGATTATAATTTGGAAAGATTTAAAATTAATATGTCTCCCCATAACAGAAAGGATGCTTGTGAAACACACCCTCATAATTTGTTAGCGCAGGTAATTGCTGAATTAGGATTAATAGGAATTATTTTTTATATTATATTTTATTATTGCCTAATAAAAGAATTTTTTTTTTCATTTACCCTAGATGAGAATAAAAATAAATATGTATTTCCATATTACATTTCCATTTTAGCACTAGGAATAAACTTTTGTCCACTTATACCAAGTGGTAATTTTTTTAATAATTGGTATTCGTATGCCATATATTATCCGCTAGGCTTTTTTCTATTTTTTAATTATAAATTGAGAAAATTAGATAATAAAACCTGATAATTAATTATTTATTGACAATCATATAGTTTTTTAAACTATTATTTTTATCTCATAGATGAGATTTTTTTTGTATGTGAATATTTAAAGTTATTGATGATGCTTTTAACAACTGTTATCTCTTTCTTACTTTTAAACCCTTACAACAATTTCAAATTTCTTTTCAATTAAATTTTTCTGATTTATGTTTGTTAAGGATATTAAGAATTTCTTTATTTTTTTACATTAAAATTAGATAAAATAAAAAAGAAATGTTATTAATAATGATTAATAACTTGAAGGTTATTTTTATTATGTATCCCATTCTTGAAACTAGGCTATGTAATAATATTACAGTTTTTAGCTCTCATTATTTTGCAATCTAAATCAAATGATATATGAGTAATACTTCAAAAGTTTTTTAAAATATTCTATTTATATGTTTACAAAATATACTTCATTAATAATTCCTACAAGAAATCGTTCAAACCAAGTTAATAGACTATTAGCATATTTTATAAAAAATAATTTATCTTTTAATCAGATTTTAATAGTAGATAGCTCAGATAATCAAAAGAATAGTTTTAAAATTAATGATTTAAAAAAATTAAAAGCTAAAGTTATTAGTAGTTACCCTTCTGCTTCACATCAAAGAAATTTAGGTTTAGCTAAAGTAAAGAAAAATTCTAACCTAGTGTTGTTTTTAGATGATGATGTTATTTTTTACAATTCATCATTTAAAGAAATGAATAAATATATTAACAAAATTAATAATATTGATGATATAGCTGGAATTGCTTTTAATTTAATAACACACTCAAAAGAAAATTTACTTCTTAAAAGATTTAAAGATTTGGATCTATTAAAAAAATTTAACATATTCTCCTCGTTGCCAGGAAAAGTTATGCAAAGTGGTTGGCATACAAAAATAGAAAATATAAAAAAAGATACTTATGTTCAATGGCTTTTTTCAGGTGCAACCATATATAAAAAAAAAGTAATTAAACATAGAAAATTTAATGAAACACTAGGCGCATATAGTTACTTAGAGGATTTATTTTTTTCTTATGGTATTTATCGTGACGGGTACAAATTACTTGTTACAAAAAATGCAAAGTTTAAAAACCCAAATTTTGTAGAGAGATCAAATTTTAAATTTGGTATTAAGGAAATAACCAATAGGTATAAATTTGTATGTAAATTTAGGTTAAATTTTTTATTATTTTTTTTATTAAGTTTTTTAAGGTTTTCACTATCTTTTGTGCAAATCTTTAAATTGAAATTAAACTATCTCTTGAGATCACTGGGAAATATTTGCGCTTTACTAAAAATTATATTTAAAAAAAATGAAAGATAATAAGACTATTTATGCATGGGCGTGTGATATTGAAAATTATAGAGGCGAAGGTATATTGGGTATTAATTTTTTAAAGCAACTTAGTAGCTCATCTAATAAAAAAATATTTGTAGAGAGTCCAACAACAAGCCTATTAATTGATAAAAAAAAAATAAAGATATTAAAAACTACATCAAAAACTAAAATCAATTTTGGTATATTTTCAAATTATCTAAATCCATTCTATGGTGTGTTTAAAATTTTGACAAAAAAAAAAAATTATTGTGGAATTTGTTATGTTAATTTTCTCCCATTATGGAATTTTCTTCTTTTCATGCTTTTACCAAAACAAACGATATTAGGACCAATTACTGGAAGTGTTTATAAAAAAAAAATAAATGATATCAACTCAATATTTAGAAAATATTTAATACCTATTTTTTATTTTATTTCAATTAAGTTAATTTCTAAAAATAAATATTTACTTTTTTCCACCTCATTATTAAAAAGATATTGTTCAAAATTACAACTAAATAAATGTTATTTTGATTATAATCTTATAAATTATCAAGAGAACCACACTAAGTTTGAAAAAAAAAAAATTGATATATTATTTTATTATAGAAAGTACAAAGCTCACGATTCATCAAAGCAATCTGAGATTATAAAACAACTTTCAAAAACCGGATATAATATTTACGTTGTTGGTGATCAATTGAATATAAAAAATGTCAAAAATCTAGGAATTATAAGGCGAGATAAATTGTTTAATTACTTAAAAAAAACTAAATTTACAATTAATGAGGCGACTAATTTTTTTTCAATTTTCTCGCTTGATGCAATCTCTTGCGGTGTAAGGGTTTTTAATGATTTTAACATATTTATAAAGCAGAGTTTTTTTAATAAAAAATATTTTATTAAGATAGATTTAGATAATACAACATTATCTTTTTTAAAAATTAAATATTTTTTAGATAATTATAAAAAGTTGCCAAAAAATAATTTTAATATAAATAAATTTAAAAAAAGATATTCAAAATATTTTACTAATCAAATCGTTAATAGCTAAACATATAATAATTATTTTTTTTACTATCTAATTTTATTATCTTGGTAGAAATATTTTTTTTAAAATTCTTATTTTTGATATTATTAAAATATTTTAGGTTGTCAATTTTTTCAAAATAATGTTGGAATGAAAATAATTGATATTTATATTTTTTAAAAATAAAAAATAATTTTTTTCTAAATTGTAATGGAATTTCAGAAAAAGACCAATTGGCAATAAATAAGTTTTTTTCATTATCTTTTGTCTTGCTAACTATTTTTTTAAGTATTGCTATATTGCTAATTAACTTTATTTTACTTTTATTGTTAAAATTTAAAGAAACATCTAATCCATTTCTTTTTAAATAGTAATATTGCAATAAAGTAACCTCTTTAGTATCAAAAATTATATAATTAGATGATTTATTAATTTTTTTAAAAATTGTAGCCATATTTCCATAACCACCACCAAATTCTATAATATTTTTAAATTCTCTATAATTTATTTTAGAGTAGTCTTGATACTTCTTTAAATGATATACTTGATGTATTTTGTTTCCACTGCTCTTTGGATATAAAAAAAACCTTACTGGGTTCCCAATATTATTTTCTTTAATTAATTTTTTCCATTGTTTCCAATTTTCACTGGATTTCATTTCTAATAATTCAAATAATATAAAAAATCTATTATGTATAAAAAACATTTGTTGAATGAAACTATTCTGTAAAAAATTTAATAATTTTTTTTTTTTTATAATATCTAATATTTTTTGACTAAATATTTGATGTGTATCTAACTTATCAGTCTTCGAAAAATTTATTTTTGAAGCTTCTAGATGTATTTCACTTAATATTTTATAATGTTTATTTAGATATTTTTTTTCTCTAGTATTGAAAAAAAATGACAAATTTGCTCTTAATTTTCTTGTGATATTTCTTAGACAAATATTTATATTAATCATTATTTAAAATTTTTATTATTTCACTACTTATTAATTTACCATATTCTTTATTAGCTTTTGGGTACAAATGTCCATCTACAGTAAAATGTGTGGAATACCCTTCTTTTTTTGCTAATTCAAGTGTCTTGGATATACAATTTATTTTCAAACTTTTGCAAATACTTAAAATTTTTCTATCAAATGCCAAACCATCATCTATCAAGTTTTCTTTCAATAATCGGATCTGAATTTGTTGAGGAATTATAGATATTACGAGTCTACTTCTTATCTTTTTTGGAACTTTTGCAATTCGATTTTTAAAATAATCATATTTTTTATCCCATATATCTGAACCTTCTTTATTAATATACCCAGCTTTTGCACCTCTCTTATTGTAAATATTTATATATATTTTATTATTTTTTAAAATCTTAGAAGAAAAAAATTTGACAGAAATTAAATTTAAGTCATTTATTAGACTTCTCACTTTATCTATAAGCCCCAATGGTTGATTTTGACTGTTGTCATCTGACTCGTTTATATCAAACAAGTCATTTGGTGTTAATCCATAAACAATTAGATCTTCTGAATCTAGAATTTCTTTATTATTTTCCAACAAATAAATAATTTGTTTAAATTGATATCCATTTACACCTAAATTATGTTCTTTATATTGTAGATTTGTTACTTCGTTTATATTTTTGACTGCATTATATGGGTATGTATCCTGATAGTTACTTAAATATCCAAATGTAAAACTATCACCTACAAAATAAATATTTTTATTATATTTTTTACCAGATTTTTTTTTGGAAGCTCTGAAACCATTATTATTAGTATAATAAAACGTGCTATCTTTTTTTTCAAAGTATTTTTCTGTGAAAGAACAATTTTTTTGATTAGTATATTTTCTAATATCATCTACTTCAGTATAACAATTATAGTTTTTTGTCTGATTAAAATACAACTTAAGAAAAACTTCTATTAAGAAAAAAAATATTAGAATAAAAATTATATTATAAAAAAAAATTTTTATTTTTTTATTTAAATATAAAATTTGCATAAATTGCTTGCTATTAATAAATTAATTTTTTGTAAATTTGTGCTTGACTACCTCACTAATTATAATTGTAGTTAATAAATAATTTTTTACAACATGATTTTTAAAATAGCCTGTGTTTTAATCTGATTAATATAATTATTTTTATTAATTTATTTATTATTCAAATTATATAATTCTGATTTTAATTAATAAACACACAATAAAAACTAGAGTTTTAAAAGTGTAAAAATTGAATAAATAAATAATTATTTTGATGTAAATATTTATTACATTGTTTATCTAATTAGATTACAACTATATGAATTTCTAAAAACATTTAATTTATGATAATAAAATTATTACCGATTTTCTTATTAAATCTATTTATAATCAAATATATAAACAGTATAATTAAAAGTATTAATTTGTTTGATAGTCCAGATAATAATAGAAAAATTCACAAAATTAAAACTGCTTCAATAGGTGGATTTATAATTTTCATTAATTTAATATTTTATTATTTTTTATTTGTTGTTTTGAATCATGGCAGTTTTCATGATTATTTTTTGTGGTTATTTGCTTTTTGTATATTTGGAATAGGATTTTTTGATGACAAATATAAGTTAAATGCCAACCTAAAGTTTATTTTATTTATTTTTTTTGCCTACTTAATTTTTAAAATAGATAATAATTTAATTATTACTCAATTAAATTTTTCTTTTCTGAATGACAATATTGGCTTAGGTAAATTTGCATTGATATTTAGCATAATTTCATTAGTTATTTTTCTTAATGCTTTTAATATGTTTGATGGAATTAATTTACAGTCATCAATTTATGCAATTTTTGTTTTTTCTATCTTTATTTTCAAAGGTTATTTTGTAGATCTTTCAATAATTATAATTATAAGTCTGTTTTTTTTTCTATATCTAAATTATAAAAATATTTCATTTTTAGGTGATAATGGATCTCTATTAGTAGCATTTTTGATTGCCTATGTATTTATGAGCTCTTCGAATCAGGATATATTTTTTGCTGATGAGATTTTATTAATAATGTTAATACCAGGTTTAGATTTAATTAGATTATTTTTTATAAGACTTATTAATAAAAAAAGTCCCTTTGTAGCGGACAATGATCACTTCCATCACCATTTATTGAAAAAATTTGGATTGATTAAAACAAATTTGACTGTTTTATTTATCAACGTTCTTTCTTATACTCTTGCTGTTGTTACTAATAGTTTTCTAATATTTATCATATTGAATATAGCTCTATATTTTTTTATATTGACATACTTAAAGAAACAAACAAATGTCCAGAAATTATGAAATTTAAATATTTAATATGTGGTGCTGGAGGTTTTATAGGTGGCCATCTTGTAAAAAACTTACTAAATGAAGGACATGAAGTTGTTTGTGCTGACAACAAACCCTTTGAATATTGGTTCCAACTTTTTGATGATTGTAAAAACTATTCGTTAGATTTAAAAGAATATGAGAATTGCTTAAAAGTCTCGGAAGGCGTTGACTATATTTATAATATGGCTTGTAATATGGGCGGCATGGGCTTCATAGAAAATAATAAAGCTGAGTGTATGTTGTCAGTGTTGATTAACACAAATATGCTAAGAGCTTCGATAAAAAATTCTGCAAAAAAATACTTTTTTTCATCTAGTGCCTGTGTTTATAATGGATCAAAGCAACAAGATACCTTTGTTGAAGGATTAAAAGAAAGTGATGCGTATCCAGCAGATCCAGAAGATGGATATGGGTGGGAGAAGTTATTTAGTGAGAGAATGTGCAGGCATTTTACTGAAGATTTTAAATTGGAAACTAGAATTGCAAGGTACCACAATGTTTATGGGCCCTTAGGCACCTATGATGGTGGAAGAGAAAAAGCACCAGCAGCTATTTGTAGAAAAATTATTAATGCTAAAATTAATTCTGAGAAAACAATTGAAGTCTGGGGTGATGGGGAGCAAACTAGAAGCTTTATGTATATTGATGATTGTTTGATTGGGACTAAAAAATTATTTTTAAGTGATCAATCTCAAGTATTTAATATAGGCAGTGAAGAGCAGGTATCCATTAATCAAATGATAGATTTAATTGAAGATATTGCTGGTTATAAAGTGAAAAGAAATTATTTATTAGACAAACCTTTGGGTGTGAGAGGAAGATCAAGTGACAACTCACTAATAAGAGAAAAAATAAGCTGGGATACTGAAATAACCTTAAAAAAAGGACTAGAAAAAACTTATAAATGGATTTTTGATGAGATAAGTTCAGGAAAAAACAATAACAAGTTTATTAATAAATACTAATAAACATTGCAATTTAGATTTTATATTGTATAAAAATCTCGCCTGGTGATTATTGCGAAGGGGCAATACCCGATCCCATTCCGAACTCGGAAGTCAAGCCCTTCAGCGCCAATGGTACTTTGTCTTAAGACACGGAAGAGTAGGACATTGCCAGGCTATAA
>Ga0180120_10000520_pt1 | contig 19511 bp, 15 predicted proteins | sample CPBDNA_3_FD_129677 | JGI IMG/M metagenome (GOLD analysis project Ga0180120, IMG submission 129677) | Freshwater to marine salinity gradient microbial communities from Chesapeake Bay, USA - CPBay_Spr_31_0.2_DNA (version 2) (version 2) | ecosystem: Environmental > Aquatic > Marine > Coastal ... | reverse complement strand
GCCACCACCACGTAGGGCAACAGCTCTTGGCTGGTAGCATCGTCGGTGGTAATCGCTTCGGCCCGCAACGCGGAAGTGGCACAGGTAAGAGCGAGTCCTAGGACGGACGCTCGGCGTAGTGTATTCGTTGGTTCATGCATAACTTCAGCTAGATATTGCCAGAACAAACAGCGCGACAAGCATATTTAGTTATAGAGAATCATTCTCATTAAATCTTCTCGGTTATTTCTTGTTTACTAGATTTTGGTAGTGATGCCCCATTTAGTGCCAAACACTTTGATCTCCTGGTAGCGATGCCTAAAAAGAGACACATCCTATTAGTAATAAGCATTTTATAGAGTTTAAACTGATTCTAGGAAGAACGTAAAAGTAGCACCACCACCACACTCCTGCGATAAATGGAACCCGTAATTCAATGGATGAGAATGGCTCTCATTTATTAACTATTTATCAAGCTAATCTGCTGAAGTATAGCAGCTATGAATTTTAAAGGGGGAAATAGCATAGCCGTAGACATTTTAAATAATAAGGTTCGTCCTGCTCAGCGATCGTTCACAAAGACGCTTTCGGGCGATAATCCGACGCGCCTCATTGACGCGATAATCATTGAATAAGTCGTCAAATATCGATTCTCCGAACTCGCCCGGCATAAGATTATCAGCCCTGCGATGCATCAACTACTAGACGAAACGCGAAAGATCGTATTTGCTCAGTACATACGTTGATGGGCACTTGCCCACTGAGACGGATAATTGCACTGACAGACCTCCACTATGCTCCCGGCAACAATCAAAGATTCCATTCTCCACGCGCTGGCCGTATTGCTGCTCTGCTGTATGGTGCCTCACCTTCAGGCAGCCGACGCAGTTGAATTTGACTACGCACAGAATGTGCAAATCGAAACTTTTGCGACGCATCGCCTAATTACAGTCATCAACGTCAGTCGCGCTTCTGATGACCGCTTTGCCTATGCATTGGTACCTAAAGGACAAAGCATCCCCGATCTTCCAGCGAACACAATGATCATCCGCACACCAGTCGAACGGGTAGTTGTGATGGCAACTACATTCATCGGTTATATTGACGCGCTGGCTCAACTTGAATCACTCATCGGCGTCGCGACTCCGGACTTCATCAACAACCAAACCATCCAGCAGCGTATCCGCTCGGGGCAAATTCAAACAGTTCAAGCAGGGCCCGGCCTCGATATCGAACGTTTGCTGCGACTCAACCCTGACTTGATTCTCACTAGTTCTTCTGGCGATCCACAGCTAGACGGTCACCCACAACTGGTACGCTCGGGCCTGCCCGTAGTGCTCTCCGCCAGCTACATGGAGCAACATCCGCTGGCACGGGCCGAATGGCTTAAATTCGTAGCCGCCTTCTTCCATGTCGATGCTCAAGCCGAAAAAATTTTCAATGAAATCACTGAACGCTACCAAAAACTCGCCGCCCGGGCATCGGTAGTCACCGAAAAGCCGACCGTGTTTTGCGGCACGCCCTACGCAGGCACCTGGCACGTGCCGGGTGGGCAAAGTTACGTCGCCAAGACACTCGACGACGCGGGAGCGAACTATCTCTGGTCTGAAGATGACAGCGGTGGTGGTATACCGCTCGATTTTGAACGTGTTTTTTTCACCGCAGCCCACGCCCACTTCTGGATCAACCTCGACAGCTACAAGAGCCTCGACTCATTGATTGAAGCAGACCGTCGCTTCAATCACTTTCGAGCTGCTCAAACCGGTCATGTGTATAACAACAGCAAACAATTTACATCCAACGGCGGGAACGCAATCTGGGAGCGCGGGATCGTACATCCAGACGAGGTACTTGCCGACCTGATAAAAATCTTTCACCCCGAGCTAGCCAAGGACCACCGCTTCATCTACTATGAGCAGCTGCAATAATCCGATGAGCGCACACCCACAGCAATCGACCACGACACCGAAGTGTAGTTCACGCTTTGTACTACTCGTGCTGGCGGTCTTCAGCATCGCATTACTCAGTGCCTGCCTCGGATCCACGCCGCTCTCACCCGCTGTCATTTTACAGGCGCTTACTGCCTCCCCAGAACTCGACGACGTGCTGCGCCAGATCATCCTCGAGTTTCGGTTGCCTCGCATCCTGACTGCCGCTCTCGCCGGAGCGGCACTTGCCACCGCGGGATTGATGATGCAAACCATCTTCCGCAATCCGCTCGCCGACCCATTCGTCCTCGGGATCAACTCTGGCGCGAGTCTCGGCGTGGCGATAGTCATCTTATTGCTAGCGCCGATTGGTATCAACCTTACCGAAAGCCTCAGTTTCTCAGGCCAAACCCTCATCGTTATAGCCTCCTCTGCCGGTGCCGCTGCGACGCTCATGGTCACCTTATCGGTATCGCGTAAAGTAGATGTGATGTCGCTCTTGATTGTTGGATTAATGTTGAGTTATGCCATTGGCGCAGTCGTCAGCATACTAATGTTTTTTAGTATGTCTGAACGCTTACAGTCTTTCATGAATTGGTCATTTGGCACTTATGGCAACGTCACTTGGAGCCACATGCTCGTGTTCGCGCCATCCATTCTAGTTGGCCTCAGCATCACACTGCTCTTCATGAAGCCACTCGATGCGATGCTCCTCGGCGAGCACTATGCCGAAAGCGTCGGCACCCGTACGAAGCAGGTGCGCTTCTTTATCTTACTCTCTGCCTCCATTCTTGCGGGAACTGTCACTGGCTTCTGTGGGCCGATTGGATTTTTAGGCATCGCCGCACCGCACCTTAGCCGATATCTGTTTTATACCAGTAATCATCGTATCCTAATTCCTGCTACAATTCTAGTCGGCGCGCTCCTCTCACTCTCAGCAGACCTAGTGGCGCGCGGCCCGGGGCTTAATATCTCGCTACCACTCAACGCCATCACCGCGCTTATTGGAGCACCTGTAATTATCATTGCTTTAATCAAACAGCGTAACATGAAGCGCCTCTTCGGATGAAACGAACCTCTCCAGATCGGCTCTCTGCAACCAACTTAACTGTCGGCTATAAGGTCAATGGGCTCCAGCAAGCCACCTTAGAGCAGCTCGACATCGCAATTCGAGCCGGTGAGTTCATCTGCTTACTTGGCCCAAATGGCACAGGCAAGTCGACACTCATTCGTACACTGGCCGGCATACAGCCGCCACTGACTGGTGAGCTCAAACTACAAGGCAAGCCCTACCAATCGATCAACCCCCGTGAGCGTGCGCGTCAGGTCAGCATTGTCTTTACCGATATGATACCTAGCGGCATCATGGATGGGTACACCTACACTGCACTCGGCCGCCACCCATACTCCGGCTGGATGGGCGGGCTCGACGATACAGACCACGCTCGTATTCAGTGGGCCCTCGAAGCCGTCGATGCGACCGCGCTCAGCCAGCGCCATGTCAGCGAACTCAGCGATGGCGAACGTCAAAAAATTGCCATTGCGCGCGCGCTTGCACAGGAAGCACAGCTCATGCTACTCGATGAGCCGACTGCGTTTCTCGATTTACCACGCCGTATCGAACTGATGAGAATCTTACGTGACCTCTCGCACCGCGAGCAGATTGGGATGCTACTTTCTACTCATGATCTTGATCTGGCGATTCGCTTCGCCGACCGCCTCTGGCTAATCGCACCAGACGGCGAGCTAATTCAAGGTATTCCAGAAGCGCTTGCACTGTCTGGCACACTACAACGTGCCTTTGCCTCAAATAATTTAGACTGGGACCCTACCAGCGGCAGCTTCCGTACGCACCAAACTCCCTTGCAATTCACCACACTAGAAGGCAACGGGACCGCAGCTCTCTGGACCCAACGCGCATTTGAGCGAATCGGTGTAGGAATTACCAGCGATCTCCCAAAAGCGCACTACCAGACGGTTCTCTCGGAGTGCGAAGCAAATACCACTTGGCAACTTACCCACAAGGGGAACACGCAGCATTTCACAACCCTTCACGATTTGATCGACTGGATGCTCCAGCAAGAGAGGTCGCTCACATCCGAATTTTAAATCACAATATATTGCATCCTGTAGTTCGTCTACCTGCCAACTAACAACCAACAACTTCTCAGAAATGGCAGGTAATATATCCACACGTGCAGGAGATAAAGGTCGGACGGGCATCGGCGGCGGCGCGCGAGTCGACAAGGACGATGTACGCGTCGAATGCCTCGGTGATCTCGACGAAGCCAACAGCGCAATCGGCCTGTTACGCAGCAAACTTGAAAACGAGCACCCATGGGTCAATGGTTTACTGAGGATTCAGGCTGAGATGATGAATCTCATGGCACACGTCGCGACTCCCTCAGAGATTAATCAACGTCCGCAATCTCCCTTGCCCGTTGAATCATCAGTCTGGATGGAAGTTTGGATGGAGGAAATCGAAACATCGCTGACCGATGCTACGGATCATTTCCTCCTGCCCGGCGGCAACGAGGTCTGTGCGCTTTGTCAAATGGCAAGGACCGTTACGCGCCGAGCAGAGCGCCGACTAGTTGCCTTACATAAGGTCGACCCAGTCGATCCAAGCATTCTTCAATTTGTCAACCGGCTCTCAGACTTATTTTTTAAACTCTGTCGCCAAGAGTCACACCAGAAAGGCCTCAGCGAAGAACGTTGGCGCCGGTTCGGCCCTAATAAATCTGACGGCGAAGATTAGCGGCTACTATAGTTTTGCTGAATCCCATGCCGAGAAGCGTGTAAAGATTTTTTCCATAAAACCTTCTCCATATTTGGGGTGCTTGGATTGATCTGGATCGTATGGCAATAAAAGCTCAAATCCAGCCCCATCTTTGGATTCTTGATTCAGTCGCAAGTCACCTCCATGGTGATAGACGATAAAAAAAGCATTCAGTATGTTTAGGCTAATATCCACTTGGTCTTTAAACCCAAAAAAGACATTAAACATTTCAGCCACTTCATCAGTGCCCCACTTCTGACCTGGAAGCGAAATAGCAATCCGTACGGCAGGCACATCCCACAGTGAATCTTTTGCATGTATGCGGATTTTCATCGTAGAAGAAGGCGCGGAAATAGAGGAGACTGCTTCAATGAGTGTCGATATGCCCCGCTGCAACATGGTATGATCTGCGAGACAATCAGCAGTCTCTGTGATGAGATTCTCGGTATCTAATGTAAGTGACTTCTGCTTATAACTCTCAGCAGCGGCATCCAAGGCCACTTGAACCATATCTGATAGTGAGACTTTTTCAAACGCCTCGGATTTAGTAATCTGCAGGCTATTAACAATCTTCTCAACGATCTCTAAGACATACTGACTCTCTTCTTTGGCCAAAGAACCAAGGTCTTTCAATTTTGCTTGTCCATCATTCATCGCCTCTTCAGTCCATGCATCCTGTAAACTTGCTGGCAAGAGTTCAAAATAAGTCGTTAAGGCACACATTGAGTTTCGAATGTTATTTGCCATACTCGTCGCCAAGATAGAAAAACTATGCATTCGATCCATAATCATCAGTCGCTGAAGTACACTTAGTTTCTGCTTTAAAAGAAAATCTCGATCTTCCCTAATCAGATAGAAATCAAGCGCATGCTTTAAAATGATCTTTAGCTCTTGAAAATCCCATGGCTTAACTACGTATCGATAGATCGATCCTTCATTCACACTACGGATCGCACTATCCAAATCAGAGTAAGCCGTAGTTAAAAGCCGCATCATCTTTGGGTATGTATTTTTAACATCGCTTAAAAGATCAACTCCCTGCTTACCTGGCATTCGTTGATCGGAAAGAAGAAGATGAAATCTCCCATTTTCTCGCTGTATAAGTTCCCATGCCTCTTCAGAACTAGAAGCGGTGTATACATCAAATTCATGTTCAAAAGCCTTAACAAAATACTTTAATGACTGAGCTTCATCATCCACATAAAGTACCTTACATTCCTTATAATCCCCTGTATTCATAGACATTTTTATTTACTTTAGATTGTTATTCCAAAAAATAAGAACTACAATTACTAACGCTTATTTAGTTTGAATTGGAGAGACTCATCTTCCTATTCTTAAGAGGCAAATCAAAACCGATCTCTGTCCAATGCCCCTCATCGCTATTTACACATATTTGACCGTGGTGGTTCTTTATAATAGTGTGACAAGTACTCAGCCCTAGGCCCGTTCCCTGACCAACATCAGCCGTCGTGAAGAAAGGGTCAAATATTCGTTCTCTGTGGGCTTTTTTAATACCTGATCCATTGTCCCAGACTCGTATTGATATGAAATCGCCATTAGAATAAATCGAAAGTTTAATACATGGCTCGCGTAGTTCCTTAATCGCCTTAGTCGCCTTTAAGGAATTACTCAAAAAATTTATGAGTACGTGGGAGAGTTGTATTATAGAACCATGGATTTGCTGATTTGGCTCTATTTCACGGACTAGTTTTTGATCTTTAAATTCATGTGCAAGCATGCGAAGCACAGAATCGACAAGACACTCTACAGTAAATATCTCTACCCTAGCCTCATTTTCAGGATAAGCAAAAGTTCGCAAGTCAGATACAATGTCTTTGATTCGTGTCATACCATCCTTTATATCTGCAATAGTCTCTAATAACACCAAATCATCTTTAGGCACAGATGATTGCGCAAAATGCAAAGCAGTTAATGTAAAATTAAGTGGATTATTTATTTCATGTAGTAATCCTGCAGACAGAGTACCAATCGCATTGACTTTCTCACTCTGTACTAACTGAGCTTCAGTTTGTTTCAGTTGCTTGAAGGCTGCATCTAGCTCACAATTTTGTAGCATTAAATCTGCCTGTAAATCTAAGGTTTTAAGCTGATTTTTAATCCGAGCCTCGACCTCTATTGTAATGAAAGGTTTTGTTAGAAAATCATTTGCACCAGCCTCAAGTGCCGAGATCTTGGATGCTTCATCACTACGAGCGGTGAGAAGGATGATTTTCATATTCTCAAGTTGAGGGTTTTGACGAATTTTCTCACACACTTGCAATCCATTCATCCCAGGTAGCATCCAATCGAGCAATATCAGATCAGGCACTTTTTTCTGTGCAATTTCAAGTCCCTGAGTACCATTAACAGCCTGAAGTACACGATACTTCTGCTTTAAGATAGATACTAAGTAGCGCCGCATGCCTGGCTCGTCATCTACCACAAGTATGGTGTGATCTCCCTCACCGACTTCCGGTAGTAATTGGTCTACGCCATCTTCAACCTGACAAGAATCAAAAACGAAAAATCGGTCCGCAGACTTAAACGCTTGAGCAATCGGCTCTTTCTCACAATGAGGCTCGTTTTTTCTCACAATAGAGTACTCTGTTTCCTCAGTAATTTCAGTCGTAATATTTGAATCTGCATCAGTTCTGTGCGCCTGTTTGATCGGCAGTTGGACCGTAAAACATGTGCCTGTTCCCAGCTCACTCTTTACAGACAATTCACCACCGTGTTTTTCAACAAGTTCCTTCGTTAGCGTGAGACCTATTCCTACCCCTTGATACTTGCGCGTAGAAGACGCATCTACTTGGTGGAATCGTTCAAATATCTTGGATAAATTATGTTCAGCTATGCCTACTCCTGTGTCCTTTACTTCAATTCGCACAGAATCCTCATCTTGGTAAAAACCAACGACAATGGTATCGGCTGGCTGGGTAAATTTAATCGCATTAGTCAGTAGGTTGAGTAAGATCTTTTCTAACCGGTTTGGGTCGGCTTCAATATGCAAGATTTGACCCTGTTTTTCGACTCTCATGTTCAGCCCTTTGGCAGTAGTCAGATGACGAATTGAATCTACGATTCCAGGTATAAAAGTGGATAAGTCAATTTTTTGATAATGAAGTGTCATCGCTCCCTCCTGTAACCGCATAACATCAAGCAACTCATTGACTAATTTCAACAGTCGAGTGGCATTTTGCATGACTACCAGAAGCGTATCATGCACTTCATTCGACAAAGAATCTGCTTTACACAGCACATCCTGTATCGGCGATAGAATGAGTGTCAGCGGCGTGCGGAGTTCGTGACTAATGTTGGCAAAAAATTGAGACTTAAGCTTATCCATTTGCTCAAGCTCTTTGTTCTTAATATCCAGCTCATAGCGTAATGAATAATCCTTGAATCTGGAAATTGTCGAAAACTTGCTCGCAAATACACAAACAATACACATCAAAACCAAAAAAAAGGTATTATTTATCAATACCAAAGAATCATAGATTACGAATTGATTAGAATATAACCAACACGTACCCAGATAAAAAAACAAAGTAATCGAACAAGCAGAAAACATTTGGGCTACATTCCAAGGAAACAGAACTACAGCTCCAAATAATACAGTATTTAATGCTAAGTAATAAGTAGATGATGAACCTTCGGTGAGATAAATAAAATAACACGTCAATAAATTCACAGAAAGAACTACAAAATAACTTGAAACTTTCTCAGTGAAAAATCTCACTTTACTAACATGTAAGATTAAGAAAATTATAAGTATTAAAGAAAAATTAAGTCTAACTTTAAGAAAATAATTTGCATTTTCTGGATAAACAAAATGATCAATTGTTATCCCCAAAATAACTAGGAATATAACTATCGGATAACCGACCCTTACACGTTGAAAAAGTAGATTCTTTTCCTCTTCAAGAAATCCTTTTGAGAGATTAGGCATTCTCTTCCTTTTCGATCAAAAGAAAAATATTCACCCCTGTGGAATCCATAAATATTTTAAAACTAACCCCAGGTTCATTAGGAACTAAATCTCTCATTTGCACTTCATCTCTATATATTAAATGCCACTCGACCAAGTGCTCCATCCCAAATTTGTCTGGGTTAGAAGAATGAACATTAGACACTAGAAGCGACCCACCCGGCTTGACCCATCGATTAAACAATTCAACCAATTTCTTACACACAAGTTGTGTAAGATAATCAAATAGTCCTGCACAATAAACGAAGTCATATTCAACAGAATCAACTTTTGTTTTCCCAGTACTCTCACGGAGTAGTGCGTGTATGGACTTATGTATCATTTTGACGGATGGTTTATTGCCACTGATTAATGATGCTGTCTGAATACTAGAGAATGCATAATCAATCGTTTCCTTACTAAAATCCAACAGCTCAAAATTCACATGATTGCACAATGAATTTGTTCTAACAAATCTTTGCACTTCAACAGCAGGTCCACAGCCAACATTTAATACTTTTAAAATACTATTTCCTTGAAGCGCATCTTTCGCTTTTTCTTTAAGCATATCTTCTAGGATAACTATGCGGTTACGATGCGCTTTAGCTGGTGCTTTTTGCAGATATAAGTCATGAATTAAATTGGCATATATGCTTAGTGATGAGATTTTAGACTCATACAACATCATGTTCACCATTTCGTAATCTCCTGCATAACCTAATGGTTTGGTGTAAGCCCGGTGTATGAACGGGGAACACAAAATCAATGGATGCAGTTCTCTACGTACAAAAGCCTTATGTGCATCCGCTTCCTCGTCAGGAATCTGAGATGCTTCATTTTCAAAGTCAGCAAATATTGAGAATATTTTGGGTGCGACTGTATTCTTAATTTCCTCATAAAACTCACGTTTTAATGACTCAATGACCGAACCATGTTCATCCACAAACACACCGCTTTCTGCTTCCTCTAGCCAACGGCTCAGCTCTCCTAAGAAGCCAGCAATGTCATTTACTATCAACTGATACGAAGGGCGGAGGGAGTGACTGACTTCCCAGTCCTTAATAAATCGTTCCGCCTCAATTTTTAATCCTGCCCCCGGCATAAGACCATTTAGATCTGCCCAAACATCTGACAATGCCACAGTCACAATTGACATTAGACCAGTGGTGACAATGTATGTCACCGTTCCAGTTCCGTCGTAAACCAGACGGTCTCCTCGCATGACTTTAATATTTCTTAAGGCCTCACTAACCTGTACTAAAGAATACGGGTTATATACCTCAAAAACAACAATTTTACGTGTAATGTGTACTAGAGTTCCGCGCCCTTTTATATTTTGGCTGTTTGAGAATGCAACTGTGCTATCAATTCCTAATAATGCTTGATCCATTTTAATGATAAAGTGTTACCCAATTAATTAAAAAAATATTTCCAGTATTCATCGGACACCGAGGTAACCCTGAAAAGGTGTGATTAATACCAAATCTAGCGACTAACTTATTTTCTACATATAAGGTATATGTAGTACTTAATTTCACTTAAAATATTATTTTAATCTTAAAAACGTTGCTATTATGATTTAGTCAAGCGTACTTTGCTTGTTTGTATACGATTATTTGATTAGCTAAATAAGTAAAATCAACTATGAAATAAATTTAACATATTAATCATAATACAATATGTTTTATCCACTTTTCAGATTAACGTAAACGCACAAGACAAACTTAATACTTTCCTTAGTATCACTATTACGAAAGGCACTAAGTGAAGTACATAAATCATTGATATTGGCGAGTAAGCCCCCCACCAAAAAAATAAAGAAGCCACATACCCTAAAATGTCTAACTAGATGGCTGCCTAGGCATCACATGTACCATAGGTTTACTGGCGACTACCACCAATTGAATAAAATGATGGCATGACCATCTTAAAAAGAATACTCAAAAATACCAGAATAGCTAACATCCGTGATCAACAGCATAAAATAATTCCTGCAATAGGATTTAACTAGGCTCTAGCTGTCGCAAATTACATCCTCAGCTATTAATATATTGTCTGCACGAACAACACGACGGTTACCATCAGCCAATACCAGAACTTTGGGCTTCCATATTTTAGCCTCTTCAACTTCAACGTGGGCAAAAGACATAATCACCAACATGTCACCCAATTCTCCTTTGTGCGCAGCAGCACCATTAAGTGAGATAATATGCGATCCCTTTGGCGCTTCAATCGCATAGGTTTCAAAGCGTTCACCATTGGCAATATTTGCTACTAATATCTTTTCATAAGCAACCAGACCAATTTGTTCCATCAGTGCCGCATCAATCGCAAGACTGCCTTCATAGTGAAGAGCACTATCAGTAACTTCTGCACGGAGCAGCTTCGATTTAAGTAGAGTAACTTGCATAATATTTTGTAATATAATGGTCTGATGTATCAAAAAGTCGAGTAACATGCGGACTTACATGCCATTTGACAATTTGAAACTTAACCAGACACCGCAAATACACTAACTCACAGAAGACTGCACTACATCTCTTCCACGCGGACGCTCACTGCAAAAGTGAATTGGCTTCCGTTGCCCGGTTCACTTTTCACCTCTAAACTACCGCCCATGCGTTTTGCTAAGCCTTGGCTCAATGCCAACCCAAGCCCAAGTCCATCTTGCGATCGAGTCCACGAAGCATCCTCTTGAGTAAAGGGATCAAAAATCTTACCATCAGCAAGATATCCTGAAGTAATCCCAGGACCTGTGTCCCATACATTGAAAATTAATCGAAGATCCATACCAGCCAATCGTTCAAAGTTCATAGATACACCGATAGTAGCTTGCGCCGCGAATTTAGCGGCATTCTGTACCAATTTACACAAAACAACCCGAATCTCACTCTCTGCACCTGTGACAAACTGCGGTAAATTTTGCGGAATTTCCAAATCTATATGCACTTTCGACTTTTTCATTTCTTCTTTTACCAGCTTAATCAAAACGGTCGCAGGGTTAAAGGATGTTTTGGACAATTCGCTCTGTGCCATTGGCAGTTTAGCATAATTTAGTATGTCCTGAATGTGCTCATAATACTTCCAACTGCAATCGCGTATGATTTCTACGAAATCCGCCTGATCCTTATTCAGTTGGGTATCTTGTAATAACTCAATAAAGCCCAAGACCCCATTTATTGGCGTATTTAATTCATGGCTTAAAATGTCTAGAAAGTTATTTTTGGCAGCATTAACATCTGCTCTAATCAACTCGTCCCGACTAGTCGTTGCCATATAATTAGCATAACAATTACTGACTACCTTCTGAATAAGCTCAACATCAAATGGTTTTTTAAGGTAATCAGAAGCTCCCAGATTAATTGCTTGGCGGGCGGTTTCAAGCGTTTCAAAAGCGGTTAATACGATGACCTCTGTTTTAGAGTTAATTTTCTTAAGCTCACGAAGAACATCGATGCCACTCAGACCACGCATTCGAATATCAGTGATCACCACACCAAATGGTACTACCTGTGAAAGTTCAATTGCCTCCTCTCCAGAAGAAGCAATTGTGACGTCATAATTACTGCAAAATATAACTCTTAATGATTCACGTGGAGACTCATCGTCATCTACAATAAGTAATCGTCTTGATGATGATTCATTAACGTTAGTTGTCATAGGAAAAATGCAGAAAGTCAGAGTGAATTAAAACAAAGAGTTTAAAATTAAATGACATCTTTAAATATAGACTCAAAAATATAGCTTACATGATAACTATACATATAATTTAATAAATACTCCATGGTTATTGAATCATTTTAAATCAAAATTTTTTTCTCAAGCGAGAATAGCATTTTTTTAATAATTGGAACCAATATATTGGTCACATTAAGGATCTATCTACCCCACTCCTAACTAACGCTATTCATACAGATCCTAAAAGTGGTGCCGTGCCCTAATTCAGAACATACAGAAATGTGCCCACGATGTAGCTCAATAATTTGTCTAACGATCGAAAGACCAAGTCCAGTTCCTACACTCTTTTCAAGATTATCAAATTGCTCTTCTGAATCACGCGATGTAACAAATGGGTTAAAAATATTTCCCTGTGCTACTAGCGATATTCCAGGACCATTATCCGAAATTGAAATTTCAACTTTATTCAGCTCACCGTTAATTGTACCATTATTATAGTGAACATGGATATCAATCTGACCAAGATCAGGGCGAGATTCCCATTCCGAGATGGCATTTAATGCATTCTCCATAATATTATAAAAAACTTGAACGAGTTGTACAAAATCACCTATTACAAAACGTGATTCAGAATCAAATTGCACATTTAATTTGACGCCATTTTTGCTTAAACGAGCATCTAAACAATTCTCTACTTCCTTAACGACTTCTGACAAATCGACAGTGCCAGTAGGTTGCTGATCCCTGGCATATGCTGTGACGCCATTTAAAATACCAGACATTCGAGTCACTTCACGCTTAAATGTTTGGCAAAATTTAGTCTTTGTAACTACTCCATTAGGATCACTGTTCAACAAACTTGCCATAGTTTTAATCGAAACCATGGCATTACTTAGTTCGTGCGATAATCCCGCAGACATCGTACCTAGTGAAGCAAGTTTTTGAATATGTTTCGTATTAGATTCCAATTCTTTCAACTTCAAAGAATTACCTAATTGTACGCACAAACTCTCAATTAGAATGCGTTCTAAATCGCCTAGGTCTGAGTATAATCGGCTAGAGCCTAAAACTAGAAATCCATAAAGACCTTCACTACTGTAGATAGGGAATAACTTATCCTTAACTTTAAACGGTAACTCCGAAAATGACAATCGATCAACCCCAACAGTTCCAATTAGTTGTTCAGCTATATCTATATCCATTAATTCAGCACAGCTATTGGCCTTCAACGTCCTCATCACAGAGATACTGCCTGGTATCATGATTGTATCTACTCTCATGCGATTACCTTCCGCAAATCGGCAGCCATATTCATCTATAGAATCAATTCGTATAAAAACTGATACATAATCAATTTGAAATGCGTGATATAGGGTACTAGTAACTAATTCAATTTGGTCATCTATATTTTTAATTGAGACGAGTTCCGCAATCAAACCCTTTAAGTCTTTTGCCATATCTAGACTCGGCTTTATTGAACTATATATTTTAACTTTATTTAACTGTAAAAACAACGTGCATACTAAGCCAACCATGACTGCGATTGGTGACAATAGTATTACCCAATCCAATACTTCAATGTACGCTGTATCCAAGCTGAGCTTGAGCAAATAAAACCATGTTAATAAACTTACCGTAAAAAAACCAAAAACAATCACAGCTATACTGCTCAAGGATTTATATTTTATTATAACATGTCGTTCGCTATTAGTCATAAATACATGTGTTATTAAGATATTTGGCTATTTTAGATTCATTATTTGCGAATCAAGGCGAACTTGACTTAAAGGTGAATTACTGCGGCTTATTAAGCCATTAGGTTATGGCTGTTACAGTACTTTTCATCTAACAGCTTAACTCGAAAGCAATTTTAAATATCATAATTAATTTCATTGTTAAATTTACAATTCTCCACAAAGTACCAAAAATAAATTACTTTATTATAATTATACAAAAAGTTATAGCTAATTTTTGTTAATTACCTCGATCTACTAAATATTAGCAATCATAATTTATTTAACGTTATTTTAAAACATGCCTATCTTCTGTATGAATTCATAATATGCTATCTATTACAAAAAATTTAATCACATATTCGATAGGCGCGATTTGAATACATATGCTGTCCCTAAAACCCATCAGCAAAAAATCTTAGCTATTTTTTTACACGATGAATTGTTATATTATTAGGCTACTTTTTTTTCTGCATCTTAACATGATCGTTGCTTCGGTACTGCAATCTGCTGCTACCAGAATAGCTTACATCGATGCTTTCGCTACAGCTCGTGGTAATGCTTTCACTGCCACGGCTAACAACCCATCAGCAGTTTTCTATAACGGAGCTGGCCTCACTCAACTCGAGGGGACGCAAATACATGGAAATCTATTTAACATATCGTTAGACTATAGCGCCAAATCAAATAGCGCTAAAGATGATTTGGACGATAAATGGCAATCAGTTCCAAGCCTCTTCGTCAGCCATCATATTGCAAATAGTCCGCTTACTATAGGATTTGGCGTATATTCACCGTTCGCACTTGGAGCGGAATGGAGTAGTGATGCTGATATTGCTCTCGACCCACCAGTTCCTTACGAAGCTAACTTAGTCTATTCTAAGTACCACGCAGTTGTTGCATGGAAGGTAACTAATGAGCTTTCACTATCTTCAGGCTTGAGCTATGATTACACAGACATTGAAGTTAAAAGTAATGCACTCGAGTACGAGGGCAATGATAGCACACTAGGATTCTCAATTGCAGCGCTTTGGCAACCTTCGCCTCAGCATTCGTTTGGCCTCAACTACCAAGCGAAGACAGAAGTCACCTACGATGGGACCTCAACCATAGTAAATATTGGAAAATACAAATCAAAATCTGATTTCACCTATCCTGAATCGATCATATTCGGCTACTCCTATCGCCCCAATCAAAAATGGAATATCGAATTGAATGTTGATTGGACGAATTGGGATAGGGTCGATGATTTGGTTATCAAAGGCTTACCCGGCTCTTTCGGTGCGGCCCCCTCTTACGAGCTACAATGGAACTCTTCGTTTATATGGGAATTGGGTGCTACCCGCTATTTGAAAGGTGGTTGGATTATCAGCGCTGGTTACACATTCATCGAAAATGCCGTTCCTGAAAAAACACTTTTACCGATCGTGCCTGACTCCGATCGCCATGCATTCTCAATTGGTTTCGGACGCGACCGTGGACAAATGTATTGGCAAGTGACCTGCCAATATATCTATGCAATTGATCGGGAAATAAACAACAATGTTTATGAATCTGTTAATGGTGATTATGAACTAGACAGCTACGGCGCTGCCTTTTCAGTCGGCTATCGGTTCTAAGGAAGGGGCCACCTCGATACTACACCGCGAACTCATTTCTCGATAAAAATCAAAGTAAGGTGCAACAAAACTGGATTATGCACGATTAGTACCTCAGCGGACTCAAGGAGGGCTATAACTATGAGAAAAAAATGGTGGATATCGATTTTTAGCGTGATACTAGTCATCAGTATTGCTTGCGCTCAGACTCAAGAAGAGCGACTGGCGGCCGCACTTAAAAAATATCCACAAGCGGATACCAACAAAGACGGTATACTGACGCGACAAGAAGCGAGGGCGTTGCAGTCTAAAATGCGTGCAGCTAAGACGCAGCGCTCGACACGACTGGCTCCAGATCTGGCTAATGTGCACTATGGCAAAGATGAGCGTAATGTATTCGACATTTGGTTTGCTGATGCCTCCCAGCCCACGCCTCTGGCGATATTCATCCACGGCGGAGGATTTAGCTCTGGCAGTAAAGAAAAGCTGAAAGCACAGGACTTATCACGACTACTGAAGGCAGGCATTTCGGTCGCGTCGATCAATTACCGCTATAAAGCAACCGCCCCCTTACCCGCTGCACATCACGACGCCAAACAAGCGCTCCAATTCATCCGCTCCAAGGCCGACGAGTTGCACGTCGACCCCAACAGGATCGCAGCATTTGGCAGCTCGGCGGGTGCACAAATCTGCATGTGGCTAGCTTTTAGCGATGATATGACCGACCCCACGAGCGACAACCCGATCGAGCGAGAATCCACCCGTCTGTCCTGCGTAGCAACCTCAGGTGGCCAAACACAAATCGATACAATATTCTGGCGAGCACATGCAGAAAAGCACCTCAGCGGACCATACGGCACCGAGTTCCGCAAGACGCAGCTGGGCCATGCATGGGAGCAAGAGCACTCAGTGAACTGGGGGGCCACCACGCTTGCCGAAGGCGATGCGAATGCGTCCAAGGCATCGGCAATGTCGCTAATATCCGATGATGACCCGTCGATCTACATGGCCTACCACATGTCGCCGGATGCTCCACCCCCGAGCGATCTACAAAAAGTCAGAGGCTGGCTTGTGCATCACGTCGACTTTGGCATCATGCTTAAAGAACGAATGGATGCATTGAATGTGCCTGCCGATTTGAACTATCCAGGCTCAGGCGCGACTTATCCAAGCGCCGTAGACTTTCTCATCACTCAATTACTCCCTAAGACGACTGCGCTCACATCAGACGAACCGCTGCAGGCCATTAAATAACTGAAAAAACGGCGGCAAGGATGCTCGTAATCAACCTAAATTCGTTGACCTAGAGAGATCCAATAAAGATATCTAGAGGTAGTATGAAAGTATTTGTAATTGGCAATGGAGGATGGGGCACCGCCCTCGGCATGGTGCTCGCTCGTAACGGCAATGAGGTCACAATCTGGGGGCCCTTCGAAGAAGAGCTGGCAGATATCCGCGAGACTGGCGAAAACGCCGTCTATCTACCCGGCGTGCAAGTTCCCCGCGAGATCCAATGGACCTCTGATCCCGTAACCGTCAGCGATGCCGACCTCGTGGTCGTGGTCACCCCGTCGCGCTTCTACCGATCCTCGCTTGAAGCCCACAAGCCGCACCTGTCGGAAAAGACACTGATCGTCAGCGCCACCAAAGGACTCGACGAAGCCACACACCAGCGCATGAGTGAAGTCGCCTACGATGTATTAGGTCGCAATATCGCAATCCTGTCTGGCCCGTCTCACGCTGAAGAAGTGGCACGCGGCATCCCGACTGCTGTTACAATCGCAAGCGAAAACGCCGCAGAGATTCAACAAGCATTCATGGGCAAAAGCTTCCGTGTCTACACCTCCGACGACCCACTGGGCGTCGAAATCGGCGGCACCCTCAAAAACGTCGTCGCCGTAGCAGCTGGCATACTCGACGGCATGGGGCTAGGTGATAACACAAAGGCCGCACTGATGACACGAGGGCTCGCAGAAATCACCCGCCTTGGTGTATGCCTCGGCGCCAAGCCGGAGACCTTCTCCGGCCTCAGTGGCATTGGCGACCTAATCGTAACCTGCGCCAGCCGCCACAGTCGCAACCGTTCCGTCGGCGAACGCCTCGGCAAAGGCGAAACGCTCGAACAAATCATGGGCGGCATGAAACAAGTCGCAGAAGGTATCTGGAATGCGAAGGCCGCACGTGATCTCGCAGCAGAGCATAATATTGAAATGCCGATCACCGAGGAGGTCTGCAAAATCGTCGAAGATGGCAAAGATCCTCGACAAGCGCTTAGGGATCTAATGTCCCGTGACCCACGCGCCGAGTAGCGTCTCAGCAACTGAGATCGGCTGCTTTAGCTATCGTTTTTCTGCTTACCATACACCCAGCGTTTTCAGCTGCTTCGTCGCTTGTTCGCCCCAGCCGCGATTCGCGGCAGGGCTGGCTGGGCTGGGATGCAAAATGCGCCCGGTCGACACACCAAATTCCTTCAAAGCGATCTTTGCGCGACCTTCAGCAAAGGCTCCGACACCGATCACCCAGTCTGGCTCAAGCGCAGTCACTAACTCGCGCAGGTGTGTATCACACTGTGAATACAAGGCTTCGACTTCCGCAGCCGGCAACTTATCTGGCGTGCGATTACGCCCCGTCGCTTCCATGAAAACCAATGGGCAATAATTCGCGACGAAGTGATCTGCAAAAAACGCATCCGCCGATTCGAATCGCCTCTCGAACAATCCCCACAAGCGACGCCCGCTGACTTCACTGCGCTGACAATCAAAGCCTTCGATCAATCGTTTCGGATGTTCATTCGTAGGTTTAGCAATGGGCTCATGCACGCCCACCCAATCACGCACCAACGCGATCTCACCAAACGGCACGCCTGTTTGTGCCATACCGAAAGGTCCAGGGTTCATCCCCAGAAAAACCACCTTCTTCTTGGAGCTAGCATGTTGCTCTAAGTAACTACGATGTCCCGCCCATGCATAACCCAGCGGATTATAAACATGTGTCGTGGGCTCAGCGAACTGTAAGGCGTCGACGCCCTTCGAGAGTTTTTGCGCCGCTGTAATCACAGCTTGAGTGATCGAATTAGCCATCTTTTTTGACTCCTCCGACATCACTATGCCCAAGGTCTCGCTCAGGCGCAATCTGATCGCGCAGTCGCTGTTTCAACTCCTTCATCTCGGGAAAACAACCTTCATCTTTGCGATTCCAGATAAGCTGACCTTCGACTGTGACTCGAAAAGTACCACTCACTTCAGAAGGGCGCAACATCACTCCCCCGAGCTCAGCTTCAAATGTCGACAGTAGTTCCTGGGCAGACCAGCCAGCTCGCAATAACCAACGGCAGCCCGGGCAATATTCAATTTCAACACACGGTTTCATCATTTAAATTTAGTTGGATTCATTCAGCACCTCTGAAACTCGCTCTAGTTCTACAACTCGAAGGGCAACTAAATGCTCTCGAACAGTCCTTCCAAATAACTGCAAGTCTGGCTGAATATCCACAAGCGGCTGCAACACAAAGTCGCGCTCGGCGATACGCGGATGCGGTACCTGCAGGCGCTCGGTCTCTACGTGAGCCTCACCATAAACCAACACATCGATATCAATCGTGCGCGGTGACCAGCCAGCCGTGCGGACGCGCCCCAGCTGTGTTTCGACCTTCAGGCACAAATCCAACAGCAGCTCGGGCTCTAGAGTGGTCTCCACTTGCACCACTGCATTCAAAAAAGGATCTGCATCGTCCATCCCAATGGCACGATTTTGATACACGTGGCTCGCGGCTCGCACACGCACACCACCCGCTTCCAGCAATCGCAAAGCCGAGCGCATTTGATCTAGGCGCTGGCCAAGGTTACT
>Ga0180120_10000514_pt1 | contig 19620 bp, 13 predicted proteins | sample CPBDNA_3_FD_129677 | JGI IMG/M metagenome (GOLD analysis project Ga0180120, IMG submission 129677) | Freshwater to marine salinity gradient microbial communities from Chesapeake Bay, USA - CPBay_Spr_31_0.2_DNA (version 2) (version 2) | ecosystem: Environmental > Aquatic > Marine > Coastal ... | reverse complement strand
TGAAGGCGATGTATGGCATAATCCTCCATTACAGCCACATAGATTAATCTGTTTACAAGGAAGTTCTAGTATTACTGAAGTTAGTACAGCCGATAGTGTCGAAGACAATTATAGAGTTGCTCCCGGCGATAGTCAAAAGTCAAAGGAACAAAATGGCTAGAAGTGTATTAGATAATGCGTTTGTAGATAGTAATAATCAAGAATTTAATGTCGACAACAATTATAATAAACCAGTAGTAGGCATAGACCGAGACGGTGTATTAAATATTGATCTCGGAACGTATGTTACTAATCCTATAATGTTTGAGCCTATACCGGGTAGTTTAGAGGCTGTTGCATTGCTGCGATCTAAAGGTCATAGAATAGCAGTTATTACCAATCAAGGCGGGATCGAAAAAGGGTTAATGACGATAAATGATGTAGAAGCAGTACATATTAAAATGCTCGAGTTGTTAGGCAAAGCCGGATGTCCAAGTATCGATGCGATTTATTATAGTGTTAGTAGCAGAAAAAATGATATGTACGCTAAACCAAATACCGGAATGTTTAAACGCTGTGAGAAAGAACATCCGTATATTAAATTCTCTAAAGGATTTTTTGTCGGTGATAAAATAAGCGACTTAAAAGCAGCATATAAAATGGGTGCAAAACCTATACTAGTTCGCACCGGCTACGGATTAGAAACAGAAAAACAACTAAACAAACATGCATATAAACAGATTAAAAAACAAACACTAGTTTTTGATAATCTTTGGGAGTTTGCACAAGCCCTTTAGGCTTGTGCTTCGCCCCATCTTAGAATAATATTAGCAGGAACATCGTTGCCGCTAACTTTATACACGTTGATTGCTAGTACGTCGGGGCCATTTGGATATGTGCCTCTACCACCTAGCGGAGTATTTGTAAGTTCTTTCAATGCTGAAAGATCTAGTGTAGAACGTTCTCCGGGAGTTGCAATGAACGAGAACACTGTTTCACCTGGTTGGGCAAACGGTGGTTGAACAAAAGAAACTTCTACTGTTCCAGTTCCTGCTGTTAGTGTACCATTAAAACTATTATTAAATTGTACTTCGTAATATTCAGTGCCGCCAAAATTTTCTAACTTAATGTTGTTAACCTGTGTGTTAGCTTGAAATGTAACTGCCGAACCTCCCGTCACATTAACCCCAATACTAATACCAGCTGAATCAACACTTGCTTTTGTAAAAAGGCCGAAGTTTCTATTTACTAAGTCTCCACCTCTTGAAATAGTAAGTGTTGTGCCCAGTGTAACATTGTTACTTGGACGATTTGACAAGTCATATCTAAAGTAAGTGCCGCCGTTATCAAATGTTCCGGTCAATCTTTGTATAATAGTGTTGGCAGGAATGTTAGTACCTGAAATCGACTCTCCTACTAGTATATTTGGATCAGTAGTGCCAAAAACTGCATTTAGTTCAGTTTGTGTTATTCTTATTTCTCTACTGTTAAATATTGCCTGTGTAAGAGTTTTATTAATTATTGCTTGTGCAGTAATATTAGCAGTTACAGCAGCTTCGCCTGTACTCCATACAACACTGCCGCCTGAAGCAATTTGTGCAAAGCTTGGCTGACCACCTTGTGCAACATTACTTAGTCCCGACCATCCAACATCACTAGGATTTAATGGGTAGTTTTGTGGATTAAGAACACCTTCAACAACAATGCCGCCGTCAATTGGTGTTCCGCTAGACTGGCCGTCTGATGTAATTTCAAGACTTTGTAGTAGCAACTGAGCGCGATTTAGTAGCTCTCTTTCTCCCAAATCACCAACAATAGCGTTTGAAACACTAGGAGACAATCTAATTAAAAATGCCGATTGCTTAGTAGTGCTAACAGCTACGCCCGTTTCTGCATATGAGAAAATGTATCCACGATCTTCGTCAAACATGCCGTCTGTAATAAACGCACTACCCCAGTGACTAATTAATGGTGTAATAGTCTGTGATATTAATATAACACCTGTTCTATCATTATGTGCCGTTGCTGCGCCTGCTGTATAACTGCGTACAGCCCCAGCTTGGAAGTTAGTAAATGTTGCACCTCTAGTTAAGCCAGTTAGTGTATTAGTACTTTCATTATTACCACTAAATGTTATAATTTCATTATCAATATAAAGTGTGCCTGATTGTGGGAAGAAACTAGTATCAGTTAATACTGCTGTTGTTTGACTTGCATCCATTGCCGCAGCAAGCTTACCTGAAGGTCCTTCGTTAGCAACTTCATAACGCACAGGCAAGTTACCTGAACGCATAAACGCTTCTGTGTTTACGTTTGAGTTACGCATTCTGTGTGCAAAGATAAAGTTACCATCTTGCCCACGTAGCATAAAGTCAATGAAACCAGCACCATACCATGAATATTGAATGCCGATCATCTGCATTTTAGCAATATCTATATCGTAGCCGCTTGGGCCTGTTCCGTCTAATCTATCTAAGTTAAAGTCTTCTTGTTTAGTCTTTTTGTCAACGATTAGATTTGCTTTAGCACCTACAATATCTACTACACCTCTCCAGTCTGGTGAAATAGTCATTTCAGTAGCACTATTAACATGACTTACAACATGTGTCATACCTTTAATAATAATTCTATCGCCAGCTTTTAATTGATCTAAGAAACGTGTATTTGTGCCAGTTACTAGATTTTTGTCAACTGCTAGTGAAATTGTGCCTGCAAGTTGTCTAGTACCAGTACGCTGTGCTACACTAATTTGTGTTCCGTCAAATTCCCAGAAGATACCGTTTTGATCATCAAAGATTCCTGAACGCACAGTTGCACCGTGCCAGGCTACAACGCTCATTTGTGAACCAAAGCCTAATATTGCTTCAGTTGCTCCTAATCTGCGCTGTGAACGAATTTTAAATGTACGCTCGTCTACTACACTTTCAACAGTGTAGTCAAACACGGGCGGAACAGCAGTTTCATTACCACTGTTGTATCCAGGAGTTTCTACTCCTAATAGTCTAACTATTCCTCCGACTTGTACACCGTGATCGTTGTCGTCTGTTACTACAGTAATAAGTGAACCAACTTCTACACTTTCTGCTGTTAAGCTACGTATATCATAGCTCGGAGCAAATAGTGCACCAGTGGTATACATAATACCTTTACCTGACTGGTAACGAATATACTTTTTACTTTGACGTATAGCTTGCGCACCGTGTTGTGGGCCGCCGGTACCCAGCTGCACACCACCGTCAAACGGTCTGTGTACAAAGAAACTGTCTGGTCTTGGATATAGAGCACCTGAGATTTGATTTGTTGAAACATCTATTGCTCCGGTAGTTCTTGCTTGATATCTTATCTTGTTAATAGCCGGAATTTCTGTTACAAAGAATGATCCTGCCGCCAGTGCATGATTATTAATACCATCATCTGAACTATTTGTAATAATAAACGTATTACCAGGAACTAATCCGTGTGCATTTTCTAATGTAATTTCTAAAGTTGATAAAGCACCGTATGTAATTTGTGTAGATTTTGTAATTATATCAGTAGTCGCTTCTGTAATAGTTAGTGTACTTATAAATGCAAATTGATGTCCAGCTGCTGCTGATTCACTCTCATCGATTATTACTGTAGCAGTGCCTGAGCCGTCTACACTTGTAATTCTAACATATAAGTCATTTAATGGTGATATACCGCCTAAATCTATACCTTGGACAGTGAAAGAGTTTCCTACATTATAATCTAAGCCACCGGCATTAATTGCTACACTACTATAAATTCCGCCTGATCTAGTAATATTTAATCGTAGTCCGGTGCCTGAAATTGGTTGAGTCGAACCTGTGATGCCAAAGAACGTTTCGTTTCCGCTTACTGCTACTCCTGTATGACTTATTGAAGTAATAACTCCTGTGCTAATGTCATCGACACCTGTGACAGTAATAGTAAGATCATTAGTAGGAGAAGTTCCAGGAAGGTCAGTTCCGCCTTGGAGAACAAATTTTTGTCCAATATTATACCCAGCGCCAGCAACAGAAATAGTTGGGGTATACGCTCCGGCTGCAAGGACAACGTTAAATTGTGCACCTGAACCAACTCGATTATCGCCTACTCTGCTAGTATAACTAGTACCGTTATATGCAGTTCCAGTTGCTGATACTGCTGTAGGTGCACCGTTACCATTAACATTATCAATTGTAATAGTAAGATCGTTTGCAGGAGTTGCTCCACCTAAGTCTGTACCTAACACAGTTATAGTATCTCCAGGTAAATAATTATCACCGTAGGGCAAACCGTCAGCTGGATCGTTTATTACTGTTATACTGTACGTTGATCCCGAAGTGTCAACGTTAAATTGTGCTCCTGTGCCAGCAGTAGAATCAGTAGTACTAGATGGGTTATTAAATGATAAAGCTGCATCCGGAGCTGTGCCAGATGTAGTTATACTTACAATGCCGCCGCCAGCGCCGACACTATCTACTTGTATTATTAGATCATGCGTACCAGTTGTGCCGCCTAGGACAGTGCCATTGATTACTATTACATCGCCTACTTGATATCCTGCTGATAGATCAGGAGATGTTATATCAACAAGAGTATAGACATTATCAACAAAACTAACATCAAATGCTGCGTCGGTACCAACTCCGTTCTGATAAGTGCCTGTAAGATTATTAAAGGTTTCTGTTCCGGTAACTGCGTTACCACTTAAAGTTAATGTAGCAATTCCGTTAGCACTATCAACTGTATCTACTACCATAAGAAGATCATTAGCAGGTGATGTGCCGCCTAGATTATCTCCAGTTATAAGGATTCTATCACCAATTTGATAGTTTTCACCTGTATTTTGAATCCCTTCTAAGGTATATGAGCCTCCCGAAGTACTAATATTTACTACTGCGTTGATTCCGGCAGGTGTATTTGGAGTCGGGGTAACATTTGTATATGTTTCGATATTAGCAACATAATTTGTAGTAAATGCTCCTGACATATTTACTGTTGAACCTACAACACTATTAACATATATAGCAGTGCCGTCGCCTCTGTCTAATGCGAGATTTGGCACAATGCCTGTAGCATCATCTACTTCGATACTAGTTTCTCCGCCTGCCAAGCTTATTGTTACTAAAGGTGTTATATATTCGCCGCCGCCGGCACTAGTGTCTACAATACTAGTAACCTGCGAACCTGTTGGGATATTTGCATTTATTAACGGAGCACCGACTTCAGGCGAAGGTCCGTCAAACGGTATAATAGTACTTCCAGATGCAATATCAAGTTCTGCAACCAGTGTGCCTGCACTACCATTACTTATTACATCAAATTCAGGATTGCCTATACTTGCTCCAGTATAAAACCCAGCTTGTCTTAACTGTGTATACGTTGTAGACAGTGTAGTAGGATTAACCGTACCAACTTTAGATTTTGCATAATATGTAAATGTATTATTTGATGGTGTTTCGATAATAACAAAACTGCCTTCTGCTCTAGCAGCGCCATTAACACTATCTTCAAGTGCTTTAATAGTAATAGGAGTACCAACCGCAAATCCGTGTGCGCTAACTGTAGTAACAGTAATTAATGATTGACCAATACCTTCAGTACCTGCTGATGCATCTGTAACTACGCTTAACACAGGAGTGTCTGTGCCAGGAACTTCATAAACCGAAGGATAACCTCTAAGTGTACCAATTGCTGCCCATTTTGTAGGCTGTAGACCGTATTCAAAGTCAGCATCAAGCATTGACATTGGTTGAGCTACTCTCATTCTTTCGATAGCATCAGTACCAAAATCATACGGACGAGTAGTTACTACACTTTTTCCATTTTCAATTTTTTCTACAAAAATTTGTAACTCGTCCGTCGGTGCATGACTAGATGTATCATAATTGAGTGTAATTGTAGTAATAGCATCTGTAGTTTCTAAGTATTTAGGAAAATCATCATCTACTGATATTTTGTCTGTTTTTAAACTTACTAAGCCGCCTGTATTAGGAGAACTAAAATTATATATAATATCGTTGGAGGTTACATTAGTAATCAACAATAATTGATCTAAATCGTATCTACCTTGTATTCTAATAGTTCCTACGCCCGAAGGAACAAGTACAGGCATACTAGTTAATCCATTAGTAATAACAGACACTGTACTATCTACTAATGTATTAATATTTGTAATTGCTGTTGCTTCTGCAGTTTTAGTATTATCTATAGTTTGGGTTACTTCAACATTAGATGCAGTATATAGACTATTTTGTAAAATATAAGTGTTTATAAGTGTTTTTATAAAACCATAAGTTTGTATTTCAGGTTGTCTATCGCCGTCGATTTGTGCTACATTCTGATCCCAATAATATTTAATTACATTATTAGTATTTTCATTTCCGCCATACCTTAAATCTTTTAAATATGCGTCAATATTATAACCTATATCTCTTTCACACTTGGCATCATTATAAGTATAACCTACAAACCCTGTTGCGCCGGCTTCTACTTGATCCTGTATCCATTGCGTTGCTTCTTTTTGTATAAAGCTTTTATTACTTGATAGCAAGCTATATGCATTAGGATACAAATTTCCTGCGGCGCCTAAGCCTGGTTTAAATACGTAATTTTTTACTTGTGTCTTTGCCATGTTTTATAATCCAAATGCTATTGCCAGTGCTACCGCTGTTCGGTCCACATATTGTTTATTTGTTATTCCACTATTAACAGTAGGCTCACTACTAACTGTTGCTGATGTAAATGCTGCTGTGGCTGGAGTGGTAGCACCTATTATAGTATTATTTATAGTAGTATTAGATACTGGAACAGTAGAGCCGGTTGATTCGATTTTGCCTAACAATACATCATTAATTCTTATAACTATAGCATTGCCTGCCGATAAATCTAAATTTGTACCAGATGACAGTGCAGGAATACCTACTCCTTGAATATTTAAGCTTCCGCCTAGATTTAGATCGCTAGCAATGCCTACGCCGCCCGCAACTGTAAGTGCACCAGTAGTTGTACTAGTACTTGCTGTTGTTCCAGTTATACTAAGTTCACTAAATGCACTAGGTGCATTTTCTATTGTGATAATACCAGACACTGTTCCATTTACATTTGCATAATAAAGTGTATTAGGTGCTGATAGTGGCACTTCCCAGGCAAGTCTGCCTGCATTCTTACCTTGCGCATTTTCTCCAGAGGCGTTATCACTATGACTTAACCCTGTATTATACAAGGTAGTAAATCCAGCATCGGAGTAAATATTGAATGTAAGAGTCGATAATTCGAGATCAATTGTTGTTGTTTTAGTTCTAAAAACAGTAAATCCTGGATTATCTGTAGCATTACCCGAAATCCTAAAATTTCCAGCAACTTCTACAAATTTTCTATCAGCTGGTAAGTCTGTATCAATTACTTCTGGTTCTTGATCTGCAAGAGTAATTGATTTTGCAGAAATATTGCCTTCTTCATCTATAAAAAAGCCAGAACTTTCAAATCCAAATTCAGATCTAAACCTCGATTTAACTAATGTTGACATATTTTACTCCATCCAATGTATTTATCAATCAAAAAACTTATGCAATTAATGAATTTTGATTTCTAAAATAATTTGCAGTATATATAAATTTTGCACCTTCGTATGCAGGATCTGCTGGGTTAATTATTAAATCTATATACGATTGATTAACAATAGCATCTAGATTGACTATATTTGTACCTAAATTACTTCTGCCTATTACTACTAAACTAGCATAATCTACACTGTTGCACACAATGCATTTAATAATCTCTTTTTGTGTAGTACTAAAATCAATGCTAACAGTAAATTCTGCACTTGAAAATTCTCCACTATGCCAGCGTGTTACTTGAGTATTTCCATATACTTGTTTCCAAGGTCCGTTGTGTGTAAAGGATCCATTATCCTTTACTTGTATACTTTTTTTCAAACCATCTGTAAAGTATCTTGTGATATCAAACATTGTAACCTCTCCACTTTTATATATTTAGCCATTATTGTTGTATAAGTATTGATATGAATAAACGTAAAATATGGATTTTTGGCGATAGTTACGGAACACACTTGGCCAATGATAAATTAAAGATTACTCCTTGGTACTGGGCATATAGTCTAGGAAAAAGGCTTGGATGCACAGAATACAAAAACTTTTCTCAATGGGGAGTAGGTAACGATTTTATTCACTACGTAATCGATTTACACTCTGAAGAAATATCTCCAGAAGATTACGTTGTTGTAGTATCATCGTCTGTCAGTAGAGAATGGCTAATTAAAGATGAACCAACTGTATCAAACTATTTTGTAAATGACTTGCATAGATTTGTTAGTAAGGATCAGTACAATGCAATCATATCATACGTCAAACATTTACAGTTTCAGAAAAAAACAGAATTAAATTTTAAAAAAATGTTAGGATCAATCCACTACATGACAGACAAATTTAATTGGAATTCAATAATAATTCCTGGATTTGAACACAACGGATTTCCAGTAAGCCATAAATATTCTGTTAATGGTAGTTTGTTTGACGTATGCTATAATGAGTTTAAAACCACCAAAGATCAAGAATGGTTTTACAATCATTTTTCTAAACATATTGATAGAAGAGCAGGACATCTTATAAAAAATAATCATAAAATATTAGAAGATAAGCTGTATAATACTTTTACAAATAATGCAGTATTAGATCTAACAACTGATTTTGAAGAAAAGATAATATCAAAAAATAATTTAGATTTTTTAGAAAATCAAATGTCCGAGTATAATATGTCAGTAGATGGCGGAGTAACTGCATTTATTCCTACTTACTAAATTTTAAATATTGCACTCACAAAAAAGGGATACAAAGTGTATCCCTTTTTCATTACTAGTATATTATTTAAACAGCTTTCCAATTACCAACCGTTATTAATTTACCATACTCTGGCAAGTAAAGATATTCGATATCGCTTTCTTGTAGTGTCCATAGTGCATCTTCAAGTGTTTCTACTAGAGGTTCGCCGCCTAAATTAAAACTTGTATTAAAGATAATTGGACAACCTGTACGTTCTTTAAATGCTTTAATAATATCATAGTAATGCGGATTTTCTTCTCTAGTTACTGTTTGAATGCGACATGTGCCGTCGACATGAATGATACTAGGAATTTTTTCAGCAACGCCTGGCTGACAATTTACAGCATACATCATGTGCGGACTATCTTCCATCCCACGCAAATCAAACCATTCGTGTGCATCTTCAGCGAGTATTGAACCAGCAAATGGACGGAAATATTCTCGACGTTTGATCTCGTTAACAAAATCTTTGCCGTCTTCAAATGTCGGATCAAACATTAAACTACGATTGCCCAATGCCCGCGGACCTGATTCTGATCTACCTTGAAAATTAGCAACAATATTTTTAGTGGTCATTAACTCTATAACGTCATCATGAGTTGCGTCTTTAACTATGCCATTATATTTTGAAGCTAAATCTAAAATTTCTTGTTCACTATAGTTGTATTTAGGGCCCAGATATATTTCTCTTGGTCTGCGGAGATCTGATTTATATGTATTATGATAATAAAGTAATGCTACACCAACTGCGGTCCCGCCGTCGTTGGAAACTGGCTCAACAAATATTTCAATACCTTCTTCTCGTAATTCTTTTAAATATTCATAATTAGCAACACAGTTCAATCCGTAGCCGCCGCTGATTACAATTTTGTTTTTTCCAGTTAAACGAGCAGCAGTTTTAATTAAATCGAGTGCTTGTGCCTGGGTTTCTTTCTGACAAGCATAAGCCAAATCTCTTCTCGATTGTAATTGAGTAAAATCAAAATCTGGATCAAAATCTGTGTGATCCTTTGCTAATTCATTATAATTAAAGAAATTAACAAATGCGCCATTTGGATATGTGGGCACTATTACATTTTTATTTGCTAAAGGAAATACGGTATCTTTATTGAATAGTTGAGGAATGTTGCTATTTGGTTCACCGTACGGAAACAATCCCATAGTCTTTCCTGCTTCAATTCCCTGAAATCCACAATATTCAGTGACTGCTTCGTATACCTTAACGATACCAGCATGACCACTAATTACTTCTGTATGAGTTCCATTTTCACCAAATTTATCACTCGGAACATTAGATTGTGCAATTGTAGGAATAGGGTCACGTGAACCAAAATGTTTATATATTGTTTTTATATTATCAGGATAAGAACAATCAAATATAGACTCCACTTCCCACACAGAAGTCCTTATTTTGCCTATATCTGCACCATGCACTGAGCCAGCACCGTCTATTATTACAGCCGCTGCATCGTCAAATCCACTTCTATAGAATGCACACGCTGCATGTATTTTATGATGCATATGACTTAAATCTATTACTTGCGGATGATCATATAGGTTAGCTTTACGATCAATTAAACCTAGTTTTCTTGCCAAACCAGTATATACGTCATCGCCCATATAATCAACTGTTCCGGCAGTTTCTCTTAATGATTGTGTATGTGATATTACAATAGCATCTACTTTATCTGTATACTCTTTTACTTTAATCATTGCTGCATATGGGCCGCCGTCATATTTTGCTCTAGATAACCGTTCTTCTTCTATAGCAAAAACAATTTCGCCGTCTTTTAAAAGACAAACGCCTGCGTTGTGGCCTCTAGAAATTCCTAGAATATAACCAGTATTCATTATACTTTGCCTCCTGCCTTATTTTTCAAAGGTTCATTTTTAAATGTTGATAAATTATTTTCAAACATTGATTTTTTAGATACTGTCCCTAATTTGTTTTTTACACTTTTAATCATTTTGTCAAAATTTTCATCTGTTAAAATCATATTATCTTCGTTATCTCTTTCTGACACAGGGTCTCCTGTAATTCTATAAGGTTGATAAGTGCGTGTGTCTTTAGCGTTGTCTATAATAGTAAAATCTTTGTTGTTGGGATAACTTATATTTTCAGGAAATGTGCCGCCTATCACAACAGTTGCAGGCTTACTCAGAGCATGTGCATAGTGTTGTCCCATACTATCGCATCCTAAAAAATAATCACAAGCATTGACAATTCCCATCCATTGTAATAAACTTGCATTATCTGGTATTGCTGCTCCCATGGGCTGTTCAGCAGGTATTTTAATCTGAGTCATTAGTATTATAGCATAGTCTTTTGATAGTTCTTCCACAGTTCTAAAAATATCTCTTAATTCAAAACTTCTACCACTGGTGTCCCAGATAAAATTGCCTTCCATTTTAGCCCCACTGCCGAATGGCTGAAAAACAATTGCTTTTTCCTTTTTAAATTGTGCTTTTACTTGATTAACCAAATTATAACCGTAAATTTGATCGCTTTTTCCTAAATCTAAATTTATAGGCTTACTTTCAACAGTATCGTCAACTCCATTAATTAGCATATCAAATGCTTGTATTAGGTTAACTCGTTGATTAAAATAAGCATTCAATCTATAAGGCTCAGGACTTATTATTTCTCTGTCTTTTATTAGATCAAATAGCTCGCCGCCGCTACCTGAGTATACATTTTTTCTTAATTTTGTAGAAAGAAAAAGTTCTTGCCATGCCTCTGCAACGATAACAACATCGGGGTCAGTATGTTCTTTGTAATATTCTAGAGCAGGTATACTACAAAGAACTCTGCCTGCGCCGCCGTTGATAAAAAATGCTTTTTTCATTAAAAAATCCTCTATGCTTTAAACTACTTATTAGTAGTATCTAGCACAGAGGATAAAAGTGGTTTAATTTTTAAATATATTAGTTTTTAGGAAATTCTGTTTTTATTGCAGTTATAGAATCTACGTATTCTTCGCCGTCTGTTCCAATAGATACGCCAGAATCTTTAATTGCTTTTAGACTTTTGTATATGCCATCTAGTTGTTCGCCGAGCTCTGGATAAATTCTCATTTTCCAATATGGTTCTACATATGCTACGCCTAGCATTTCAGCAGCTTCTTGATTGACTTTGGCAAACTCAGAAGGTTCTATTTCATTGACTAAAAACTCTTGCCATTGCTCTTCTGTAGTTATTAGCTCACCTTTGGTCTCTATGTTAGGATAACCATTTTCTTGTAATGTCTGTCCGTCTAGTCTTTCGCTGTACCATTTTTTATAAAATTCTGATTTTGTCATTGTTAATTCCTATATACGTTATATTATGGCGTAACTTTACCGTAGCCCAAAATAGTTACGTTAGTTTGACAGCCGAATGGATTATTTGCGCTCTGTGTTGTTAGACATACGTTTTTTAAACAAGCTGGATGTGCTCCGCAACAACTATATCCATAACCTGAGTTTCGTACACCGATACAGCACCAGTTAGTATCGCCGTTTGCACTAGTTACAGAACAATAATGAAATCCTCGTTGATCTCCGCAACAAAGGTTTTGTGGACTCATACTAATATTCCACATAAAGCCGCCTTGTCTACAAGCTGTTCTACAGCCACTATCACACCCAAAGATCCATGGAATTGTGCCAGCACAGTCGTATCGATCTGAGCCATTTGAACATTTATTATCACCTACCCAGCCGCAGGAGCAGTGTGAGCAACAGTATTGTGCAAAATTATCTTGACACGCTCCGTCGCATGCTCCTGCAAATCCAAAGGACAATTGCGAGCAGTAATATTGCCAGTAATTGCTGCTTCCTAGTATTTCGTATCTAGTGTATACTCCGCGATTGCCATCAGGAATTGTTGCTGATCCGTTCCAACACCCGTTGCAATTATATAAAATATCAGGTGTTGACGTTCCGCCGGCGCCGCCGCCGCTGCCTCCTGAAACTTTAGCATCTATTAACTCTTGTGTTAATTTTTGATTTTCTTTTAATGCCGCATATAAAATAACGTCACTCATTGTAAACTCCTTATTCGACTTCTGGTAATGTATTAAAAACAGTTACGATAGATGCAGGAATTTTTGGAATTTCATTCTCGTCTATTGTTACATATTTCCATGGATAAACACTTGACATTGTTGTCATATATGATGTCATGTCCGATAAAAATGTATCGATAATTGCTTGCGTATCTGCATCAAAATCATAAGTATCGTTGTATTTTTTTACATACTCGATTCTTTTTTCTGCTTTTTCTTCAGCAATAGTTTTTGTGTTTTTGTATATCGGCACTAATTGTAGTCCTGCGTCTGTATCGTAGCCTATATCAAAATAGTCATGAATTAAAGGATTAGTAATTTTTTGATATACTGAACCATCATGATTTGTTTCATCTTCGTAAGTATATTCGTGTTCATTGCCTTGGGTATGCATAAAATACGCTACTGGAAGATTTGTATCATCTGTTGTATCAACTGTAACTACGAAATCTTTAGTATCTGGATTAGCATCTATAGATTCTTCTGACCACATTGAAGCTAAATTAGTTGATCCGTCGATTAAAACATAGTATGTGCTAGGGCCTAAATACTCATACGACTCTGTTTTATTTTCTGTCCAGCTATCAACCCATATTTGATCTGGTACGTTTATTGTAAATGTTTTGCTCATTTGTTATCCTTTTAACACCAAGTTACTCTTACCATGCCGCCGCGGCCAGCATCTCCCGACCATGCTGTTGCTCCGCCCATCATATGTGTACCAAATCCGCCTGCGCCGGGATAACATAACACTCCGTCAGCTGCTCTACAACGGCATCCTCCACAGCAGCTACCACTACTAAATGTTTGACAGCAGCAGCTATTAGTCTGACAAGTATGACATGGACTAATTACTGGTGGATGAGTATGATAACCGTAGTTGTTACGATCTAAGCAACCGCCGCCCATAACACTTGGAAGACCGTATACAGTTGACCCAGTTGCTGTGCCTGCAAATGTTCGCTCACTATCAGCAACAAACGGAATAATACCACAAGTTGCACAGCTATTATCAAAGCAATACCAACTAGCGCTTTCACAAAGACATGGGCCTGAACCAGTATCACTACCTTCACCGCGCCATTTACAACAGTCACTATTTCCGTGCAACTGTTTCATAGTACAACTAATTCTTGAAAGACCTCCCATTGCGCAGAAACCCGATAAATTAGCACCAGTTACATAACTAGTATCACCAGAGGTGTAATTTGCAGCGCTACAGCAAGCATAACAACAATATGCACAACCTGCACACATTGTATACTGATTTCCCGGAGTTACATCAATAATTGTTGTAGCATATGCGCCTGTGCTTCCGAATGAATTTCCTGCGCAGCATCTTCCGTTAGCTGTGCCACCGCCTGCGCCCCACACTTGAAATTGTGCTTTAGTTGCTCCAGCTGGCACTGTCCACTGACAGCAAGCATTACATCTTAAATAACCGCTTCCCGAATCATAAACACATAAACACCCTACTGGATTCTGTAGTAATGGTATTAAAGGCCATAAAGTAAAATCTGTAGGGTTAGTTTGCAACCCAGCTAATGCAGCGTCAACTCCAAGTTGCTGGATGGTTTCTTGTATGCTTTTGTTTTCTTCTAATATTGCATTATATACTGCTGGATCTGCCACGCTATGCTCCTAATTATGTTATTGATAAACTAGATACTCTATTAGAAGCATCATAATTTACTGTTATTGTTTGGGTACTATTATTTACAGTGTTGGTCTCAGTCCATCCAGTGATTCTTTTAAATACACCGCCAAAGTCTGCTGATGCACCATTTATAGTTTCGTAAGTCATACCCGAATATGCAATATCGTTTGCAGTATATGCTGTTAAGTATTCGCCATCAAATGTCGAATTAGAATCAGCAAAGCCTGCTGTTAAATCGCTTGTTGTAATCTGTGGAGTTACATATCTTCCCATTTTATAATACCTCTTCTATAGTATTTATGCCGCTGTTTCAATTCCGACAACTACTGCACTTATACTTGCTGCACTTGAATACACAACAAGACGCTGTGATGCTGCAAGAACTAATCCTGTTCTTTCAAGGACATTTTTTGAAAATACATCAACATCGTATTCTATATATTCGCCTGCTGTTGGTGTGTCTGCACTTGCAATTGCAATCCTTATTGCAGCAGATGTTGCGCCTCTGTTGCATATATTTATTGCAACAACTGAATAAGTACTTGCTGGACAAGTATACACAGTTGTATTTGTTGTACCTGCAACATCAACTGCTGCTAATCTTCCTGTGGCCATTTTATGTTTTCTCCATTATGATAGTAAAAAGTAATTTAATGCAACTGGATCGCCGGTTATTCCGCCAGTAAAGTTTACATTAGTAGTTATATTTATTGCTGCTCCAGAAGTATTAGTAATGGTATCACTATTAATTCGTATATTACCAGCAGTAAGTTGGTTTACATTTAGTTCGCCTGCGCCGCCGCCGATTTGTGAAGCAATATAAGTTTTAATTGCTTTTTGTGTTGGTACAATATTATCACTGTTGGCAGTAAATGTGCCGTCTGTACTAAATTCAGTAATTGTTGCAGCCGTGCCGCCTAAACTAAGAGCACCCAGTTGCAATTCTTGTAGACCACTAATATTAAATGCATCAGCATCTAGAGTAGCAATACCAGTTGCTTGTTCAACACTAAACAATTCGCCAACTCTAAAGTTACCATCTTGGTCAGTACTTGTATAGAATACTCGTCCGCCACCGAAGTCGTTTGTTTCTTTAGTAGCATCTGGATCAATTAACGGTATGCCTGGATAATTAGTGTTTGCAAAGTTACCAGTACCAATGTCTAAGAAATCGTGTCCAGTTAGGCGCACCTGACTGTAACGTATGCGCATTTGCAACCCTTCATTATGCTCCGGAGCATCAGTAATACTAATGTCCGGAGATATTTGTAACGTAGCACTATATGGGCCAGCACCTATTAAGTTTCTAACAGCAACAAGTTTAAAGAATGTTCCGGGTATTCCGGCTATTTCAATATTCGAACCAGCTTGCGGAATAGCTGACAAATTTGATGCTGCTATAACGGTGCCTGGTTGATACAAGTCTGCATAACCATCGCCTGCAACTTCAGCTTGTGCTGTTGTAAAGTTTGTGCCTCTAGTTGTCCATGTTGGTTGGCCTAATACACCGTCGCCGATTCTTACTAAGTGAGGAACTTCTACGGTATTGTTTGGATCTGTAACTGTCATTGTAGGCGCACTTGAATATCCGTTACCAGAATCCCAAATACGAATTTCTACAATCTTTTCGTCACTTACTCTTGCACGAGCTTTAGTAGTATCTGCATATAACCCGCTCGGTGGAGCTGTGAATGTTAATCTTGGTTCGATTAAATATTCTGTTGTATCATCTAATAGTGCTTCAATTGCTGCACCTGTTACATGATCCCAACCTGCGGAATCATCGCTTGCTTTTTTAACAGTTGCAATTTTTGTTCCACTATTATACGTGTCAATATATCCGTATTGTCCAGCACCAGTGCCGCTTACTATCCATATTGCCATTCCTACATACGCAGCACTTAAATTATTATCTGTATTACTTATTGTAATCTGTGTTGCAGTACCAGCTTGTCCAGTATTAGTTGCAGTTACAAACCCATCGCCGCCTAAATTACTCGAAGGATTAGTTAATCTTACTTCGTATACGCCGCCGTTATTAATATTAGCTGATGCTATTGCTGCGCCAAACCCTTCACCTGTAACAGTAAACCGAGTAGCATCTCCAATAGTAGCAATATCAAATGTTAAATTTGCTGCGCCGCCTGAACCAAGTAACGAATCTGCAATTGTAATTGTATCGCCTACTAGATGCCCAGTGCCGCCTTTATTAATAACTACTGTAGTAAATTTATTAGAATCAACAATAATATCAAATTCTTGACCAGTTCCGCTGCCGCTTGATGTACCAGTAATTCCGTAATATGTACCCGTTGTCCTGTCATTATCTGTGCCGCTTTGATTTTCTATAGTAAGTAATGCATCAGTAGCAGTTGTATAGGCTACGCCAGCATTTGAATATTCAAACGTAAGTATATTATTTCCGTCGGTTAATACATTACTGACTGTTGCTTCAGTTGAATAATTATTTACTGTAGCAGTAATAGGAGTTTCTGTCGAATCAACTCCTTCTGCAACTGTACCAAAGTCGCCGTATGAGCTGTTACCGTTTGTAGCACGAATTTTGCCGCCATTCTCTGCTAAATATCCAATGTGTCCGTAGTATGAGAACACACTAACAAGCTCTGATCTACCTAAATTAGTAACCCATACTCCGATGCCGTCACTTAGAATTTGCGTGAAGTCGTTTGCAACAATAGAATCATTGCCGCCGGCATGCAAGTCACCGTCTACTTTAAGACCTACACATCCAGTACCAAATGTAGTTACGTTTTGTACATATGGTGATTTATTAGTAATCCATGCATGTTCGTCTGTTGTACCAAATCCTGGATCTAAACTTACATAGGCTCCAGCCGATGGACGTTTAGTTCCATATGAATTTGCAGATCCTAGTGTTCCAGTTAACCCTGTTACTGTGAAATTTCTTAAGCCAGTTCCGTTTCTAACATAAAACATGTCTATAGCTGTCGAGCCTAGTACTGCATTTGTATATGCTACTGCTGCCCTAATTGCTTTGTAGTTTCCTGTATATAGTAAATCATATTGTACAGCATCAATATAACGATCAACATCTCTAGCACATGCTACGGTATCATAAACATATGCAGGATATGTATCTGCAATATATGCCAATACTTCTGCCTTTAAGAATTCTCTGTTTGCTTCAATTGATTCGACTGCATATGTATAATCGGTTGAAGTTAACGGAGTGTTACTACCAGCTAAAGTTGGTTTAGTTCCTGTAGCATTAATTTCAAAGTCAATATGATCATATATGTCCTGTACAATTCCAGCAGCAGCAGTGCCAGCAGGAGCTGATCCAACTACGTGGGTTGTAACAGGGTCTAATGCATTGCCTGTAGTTTTAGTAATATTGCCCGGCGCTGTTACAGCATCGCTTATAATTGCTTGTAATCTCGATATGCCGTCTAAACTATATGGAACATCTGCAGGTGCCACTAAACTAGATGCTGGACTAATTCTTGTAGAACGAAGTTCGTCTCCAACTACTGCTGTATTCTTAGGTACAACAATCGGACCTACCTCGTTGAGCTGTCCGGTTTTTACAAGTATAGTATTTTGTGGTTGCAATTCTCCAGGAACATTAGTGTCTACACCTGCGGTTACTGCATCAGTAAGAATATTAATAAGATTACCAATAATAGATTGTGCACCTGGTTCTTCTAGAAGTGTTACGTCAGTATGTCTAGTTAACGCACCATAGATTGCTGCCGGAGCCACATTACTAATAATTGCATCTATTACAGTTTCTGCATATTCTATTGCTGCAACAAACTCGGCTGTTTTTCCTGTAATATCAGCAGCATCAAAAATTGCTAGTGTTAGTTTGCGTGATTCTTCGTTTCCGTTATGCCCTAAGTCATAAAGTAATGCCGATACCAAACGTCCTACATATACTCTCCATGCAGTTTTATCGTAAGTAAATGTGTTAATAAATGGAGTTCCAGCATTTGCTGTAACTTGTGCATCTACCCATTCTACAGTTTCGTCTGCAATGAATGCAGTATTTAATTGTATTAGTTTACGTGCGTTCGGACGTAAATATCCGTTTTCGATATTATATGCAGCATGCTTAATAGTTTTAAACGGTCTATCAATAGTTGTACCAAAACTTGGAGCTGATCCATCTGTGCCATTAGTATCAACATACACAACGTTATCAATAGCACCATAAAATCCCCATTCTGGTGCAGTAGCTAAATTATTTACACGTAAAATTTGTCCAATGCCGCCGATTGGCAATCTTGCCGGTCCTGCGCCACTATAGTAAACTAAATCACCGTCAGTGGTCATTACATTATTTTCTGGACCGCCTGCCATCAAGTTCCATTCAGAACCGTCTACATCTTGATCTGGTCTATTTTGTAATACTGTTTCGTCCGAAGTGTGCTTTGCAACTGCAACATATGAATTACTGTTAAGTTCTACAACATCGCCGAGATTGTACTCAGTTGCATCTGTCCATGTGTTTTTCCACTTAAATCCTTCGTTAAGTTTCTCCCAATAGGCTACATTCGGTGGCTCTTGATTTTGATGGTCTGCTGTACAAACATACGTAAATCCATCATGTCTAATAACATCGCCTACTAGGTAGTCTTGTGTAGAACTATCGTCGCCCCATTCGCCTACGAAACGGAAACCTGTGTTAAATAAATCCCAATCATCTGTGTTTTCTGTTGGACGTTGGCCTACATTATTTGTTATAGCTACATATGAGTAACCGCCATACGTTACAATATCACCTACATCATAATTTTTGTAAGGTTCCCAGCTATCTTCGAATTCTAAACCTTCTACAAACTGTGCCCAATTTGCTTCGTCTTGACTAATTCTGTCTTGGCTAGTGTAAGGTGTCACACATATCCAAAGTCCGCCGCCCGATTTAACAACATCGTTTACTTTATAGCGTGTACCAGATGCAAAGGTTCCTTTGTACTCGATACCTTTGTGCATATAATCGAACTTGGATTGATCTGCTTCTAAACCTAATGTAATTGTTGCAGCACTAGTGTGTCCTGTATTAACAACATAAAGTTGTCCGCCATACTTGACAACATCGTTTACACGATATCTAGTATCAATAGCCCAG
>Ga0180120_10000511_pt1 | contig 19643 bp, 16 predicted proteins | sample CPBDNA_3_FD_129677 | JGI IMG/M metagenome (GOLD analysis project Ga0180120, IMG submission 129677) | Freshwater to marine salinity gradient microbial communities from Chesapeake Bay, USA - CPBay_Spr_31_0.2_DNA (version 2) (version 2) | ecosystem: Environmental > Aquatic > Marine > Coastal ... | reverse complement strand
CCTGTATAAAGCAAATTTAATGTGTCATAACAAGTAGGGCAGGCAGTTGAACTGCCTAAAGCTCCATTTGATAAAACTCTATAAGTACTCATATATTTATATTAATCATTACTATAAAATCCATTTTGAGCTATTGTTGTTAACTCTTCATTAGTATATAATGTATTAGCAGTTGCAAATGTTTCTCCTTGTGCTACATAATATGTTCCTGTAGCTGTTACATCACAACAAACATCTTCTGCTTCCGTATTAGAATATCTTATTCCTGTTAATGTTTCAAAACAAGTTGCACAATTTGCTGCAGTTCCTGCAGGTGAAGCTCCATTAAACTGCTTAACTTTTCCATCGTTTATTGAATAGAAAAACCCTGTTAAAGGAGTTGATAAGGTTGTATCATTTGATGCATAAATTTTATCTGCAGTTAAAAATGTCGTATTATAAGGAAGACGATAACCACTTGGTTGGTCATTTCCACAACAAGCATCATAGGCGGTATTTAAACCAACAGTTGCACTACTTTCTTTTATATTATTAACAGATGTACTACAAGTTGCACAAGATGTAGCAGTTGTTAATGAAGGATTTTGTCCTTGACCTGTTAACTCCCTAACAGTTCTAGAACCGGGAGCTACATTCTCAGTATAAAAACCATTTTGAGCTGCTACTTGCAAGTTAGTCTCATTATAAAACATAGGTGCTGTTGTGAAAGTTCTTCCTTGAGCTACGTACACTGTTATAGAATAAGGTTCAGAACCTCCGCCTCCGGTTTCACAACAAGCTGTTGTCTCTCCTCCTTGACCTGTGTAAAGTACATTTAATGTATCATAGCAAGTAGGGCACGTAGTTAAATTTCCTAAAGCTCCACTTGATTGTTGCCTGTAATTACTCATAGTTTATTATTTTATACAAAGATAGTTAATATATTTTTTATTTTATTATATTGTTATTCCACAGTAGTGATTAGAAGTAACTACCTGTTGAGAATTTAATTGTTGTGAATAAAAATTACAAGCCGTAGATGAAGGAGCACAAGCTGCAGGGGTTCCTGAACAAATGAAAGTACCTAGAGTAGTCTCTCTTGCACTAATATTAGTATCAACCCAACTAATCTCTCCATCAAGAGTAATATTACTTGCATCAAATGATACATCCTCTGTGCTTTGAATTTCTATTCTAAAGTTTCCTTCTAAAAAGTTAAGCAATCCATTTGACCTTCTTCTTGTTATAGTTGTTGTATTGTTTCCTGTTCCGGATGATGTAGCACTAAAAATAGGAGATAGTTGTTCAGTACTTCCTACAGGTGTAAAGTACACATTTAAAGTATAAATTTTGTGATGGTCTGTACTAATTGGTTGTGCTGTTAATTCAAATCCCCATCCTAAACTTATACCGTTACCTGCCCCAAATTCACATACACCATAAGAAATAGTTTTCCAACCGTTATTATTTGAATCGATATTTGAATTGATAGATACATTAACTATATTTCCTAAGTAGTCTGTTTTTGTACATTGATTACTACCAAAATCTATACCATACATACTTCCTAATGTAGGATAAGTTCCTTGCATTGTTGGTTGTCCTGTAAAAAAGTCACAAGCATATCCCTGAGTACCATAAATTGTAGATGTTGAAGTTTGTGATGAGTTTATATTAGCAACAACACCACACTCTACTGTATTCAAAACTGCATTGGATATAAATCTTATTTCATCTCCAACAGTAACAGGATATGTAGATTCAGCATAATATGTATTAGTATCACAACCTGTTATCTCAATAATATTACCTGTACAATCAACACAATCTGATGTTGAAACCAACACACCTCCTGATTGAAATCTTACAATTCCATCTGCTGCGTAGTATCCATCAAGAGCTTTTATTGTAAGGTCCACATTTATGTAAACCGCTGTTGAATTAGATAACGTACTACCATCTAAAAAATATTCACCTTCTACTGCTGCCATTTTATATTAATTTTATTAAACACAATTTTGTATTTGAACTACTGCTCCATTATTATTAATAGTATAAATTCTACTTCCTGCACTCATATAGTAATTTCCTGCACTAAGATAGTTACCACCTGTTTGAAGATAATAAACCACATCACCAAGCTCAGGTGTACTTGCTGTATTACCAACATTCTTCCAAGTATAGTAAAACTCAGGAGCTGTTGTACAAGCTACAGAACTCCCAAGGTTCATAGATGAACTAAACACACTTCTTGTACAAGAAGCACAAGCTACAATATTTTCTAGTAATCCTGAATTATTATTAAGTATTTGTCTAGTATTAGTTCCTGATACATCTTCTATGTAATACCCTGCAGGTGCTGCTACTGTTCCTTCTTCATCTAACCATATTGAATGAGCTGTATTAAAAGTTACAACTTGGTCAAAGTTCTGACTAGACATATAATAAGTAGTTCCCGGTCCTCCTGAGAAACAACACAAAGAAGTTTCATTAGTATTAGTATCTAGAGATACTGATGTTAACACTCTTGAAGCTGCATAAAAACCATCCGCTGCAGGTACATTCAAAGTATCTTCACTATAGATATTTGTTGCTGTTTGAAATGTTTCTCCTTGAGCTACATAAACATTAGTAGTACTAGGTACTTCACAACAAACTCCATCTGCATCATTTGCATCATAACCTACTTCCAATAAAGATGTACATGGAGCACAATTAGATAATAATCCTAAAGTACCATTTCCATCTGATATTTCTCTAACGGGTTGAGTACCTGTTCCATCTCCCTCTACATAAAAAGCATTAGGAGCAGGTATTGATAAATCTACATCTGTATAAAGAACAGTAGCTGTAGTCCAATCTGTTTCTGCATAAGCAAAATAATAAACACCTGTATTAACAGCTCCACAACAAGCGTTATCTTCATTAGTTGATGTCTTTAACTCAACAGACCTCCATACACTACTAATACAATCACAACAAACATCATAACTATCACTAGAGTCATAACATAATAACTTACTAGTAGAAAGATTTGTTCTATATAATAAATATAAATATGCATCCGATGTATTTGGCATTGTAAATGTAGCCGCGTATATAGTGGGAACAAAAATTTCTAAAGGTACATCTTGGTTTCCTGCTCCTTCGCAATTAGGACAAGCAGTATAACCTGAAATAATATTACCATTACCTGCACTTCTTCTTTGTATAGTAGGAAAGCTAGAGTTATGTAATGATAACCCTGATGCAACTGCAGTTGGTATTGTTAAAGCTGCATCAACATATAATGTATTTGCGTTTATAAAACTTTCATTATAAGGAATAAAGAAATTTTGATTAAGTCCTTCACCACAACAATTAGCTTGGTCTCCTGCTTCTCCATAAGCTAATGCAACACTAACCTCTATCTGTTTAGAAACTAAATACGTAGCTTCATTTGAAACAGACACTAATGTATTTATATCTGTAGCATTATTAGTGTATAAAGTATTACTTGTATAAAACCTAAGTTCATCATTTACTTCTTCCCAATCAAATGTATCACCATCTTGTTTTGTTACATACATAGTAACAGTACTTCCATTTGTAGGCATATTTGACTGACCTTTATTACCTGATGTAGCAAAGTACTCACTTACAATAGGAGTAGTACCTTCTATCATTTCAACTCTAAAATCTTGTCTTGGAGAATTGTATCCATTTAAAGAATAGTCATATCCATAATGAATGCTTTGTTCAGCATCATAATTAGCTGTTAAAGCTAGTTGAATAATAGTTAAAGGTTCAGCAGAAACACAATTTGTTGTAAGTTGAAGTGTTTCACCTGCAGAAGCTTGACCTGTAACAGTTAGAGTAGCTGTTGATTTTAAAGCATTTGTTTTATTAAAAGTAAATGAACCATTGTTAGTAACAGGTCCTGAAGAAGTTTCTTGTCCATCAAAATTTACAGTAATATTATATGAACCTCCTGAAACTACATAATCAATTGTAGATGTTCCTACATTAGAACCAAGTTCTACACAAAATAATTTTGCATTATTATCTATAGAGAAATCATAATCTATTGTAATACCACAGCTTACACATTGAGAATCAACAGGTAAACTTGTATCTGTAACTGTTAATATATATTCATCGTGGTAAGGGTCGTACCCTCCTAATTTTTGAGTATTTACATTAGAGGTAAATAAATCTCTAAAATAACTTCTCATCCCTGATGTAGATATAACAGATAGCTGTTCATTGTTATATGAACCTCCTTTTAACTGTAATACAGCTCCACGTTTTTGGTCAGTAAAATATTTATTAAAACCAAATTGAGCAAAGCTTTCAGGGTTTTCACTTATTCCATAATCTTCTAATCTTGCTATCTGAGTACCTAATACTTCAGGTATAGATGTAATAGCTCCACCTGCTGCTGCATCAGATAATAAATTTTTACCCGCAAGTACATAAGATATTTTATCTTCTTGAAGAGTAAGTATATCTGTGCTTCTTGCATATAATTTTTGTATTGAACCAAATGATTCTTCTAAAGATTTATAATTTACTAAACCTAAATTAAATTCATTTAATTTGTTTACATTGTTTTCGTTATTATATACACCACTGTAAGTTAAGTCTGCTTTTCTTTTTGCTTCTTTGTAATCTTGTGAAGCAACAGCAGTTACTCTTTCTCCAAAACCAAAAGCTTTTCCTTTTATAGAATCTTTTATTTTATAACTTTCTGAACCATTTCCAAAACTAAAACAGTTAAAGAAATCAGTCAATACAATACCTGCTTGAGATGGTGATTGATTAGCTACGTTTCCTTGATGAAATCCATTTACAATAGGATATGTAGTAGGAGACTCAAAGAAAATATCAGGAGCAGTTTCATCAGGTTGAGTTTCAAAAATAAAAGTAGAGTCAGCTCTATAAACTGTAACCTCAGCAGAAACACTTGAGCTTGCACTCCAATCACCACAACCTTTGTAATTACTTTGAATTGATAATACCATTTGACTTGTAACATTATCTCTTTGAAACTCAAAAGCATATTCTGCTGTCTGTGGAGAAGGTCGTTCAAATGAACTGACTAATCTAGGAGCAGGGTTGTTTGAACCAATAAGTTCAGTAGTGTAATTGGTATCACACTCACCTACTCCTTGGTTTAACAAATCAGCTACATTGTCTCCAATAAAAAAATCATACATATTACTATATGTTCTACTAGAAACTAAATCTAAATCAATTGTGTATATTGCTCTTTCACAATCAGAAGAACATCTATTCTTATAACCTCTTCTATATCCTTTAAAATAAAAACTTATTCTACTATTCTCAGGAACAGTATAATCTTCCCAAACCCCCGGAGAGGTTTCTTTGTTCATTGGATAAATTATCCAAGGTTTATTTCTTGATTGTCTTGTATTTTCTACTTCTCCGGGAGATATTACTGCATTAGCAATATTTGCAGTTGAAAAACTTGTAGCATTAAGTTTTATATAAACACCTGAAGGAACCTCAAGAGGGTCTCCACCTGCAGGATTTATAGGTTCAATAAAATCAGCTTCTTGTGATTTTTTTTCTAAAACAGTAGTTAATGTTTTATTTGTTCTTGCTCCATTAACATCTGTCTTTACAATAAGAACATCACCCTCTTCTACTTTAGCTGAATTTTCTCCTTCAAGCAAAAAGTATGTGTCATTTGTTATAGGGTCTAAATAAGCAATATTACTAAATATAGTTTTATAAGAACCACCATCAGACTTAATTGCAAACTTATAACCTTTAGCCCAATAAGGAGGCGTTTGAGAAGTTGGTATATTAACTTGTATTTTATTTTGAGTAATAGAAGAAGAAGGAGGGGTGCTAATAGTATTTGTATTACTAACCAATGCTGTTGTAGCTCTATTATAATCATCAACATATATCATTGAAACTTCATAACTTCTATTACTATGTAAACTTTTAGGATTACCAACTGAATTATAAGTAGCAGTTGGAATACCTACTATTTTATAATATTCAAAAACAATATCCCCTGAGTTATTTTTAAACTCCATAGCTATATTAGAAAGAGTAACAGTATTCCCTGACAAACTAATTGCAATAGCTTGGTCTAGTTGTGTTATTCCACTTCTTTGTTTTTCATAACTTCCAAGTGCTGCAGGAATAGAACAATTTACTGTATCTGTAAAAGTAAATCCATTACAAGAATCTTGAACACTTAATATATTACCTCCTGTTACACCAATTATATTTGTAAATTCATCAGATGTAATTAGTTCATTTATGTTATTATATACTTTATTAATAGGAAATATAAGAGATACTATAATATCTTCTGATGTTTCAACAGGAGCAGTTGCTGCGCCAACCTCATGAAAAGAATCATGCTCTAAAACATATTCAAAAGAAAGCTCTGCTCCTATTTCTGTAGGAAATATATCTATTGGTATTTCAAAACTCAAAGAAGAATCTTGAATTGTCGTACTAAAGTTTCCAACAGTATAAGAGGTTGAGGTAGTATTTACCGTTAAAGGTGCATCAGTTGCATCTACAGAATTTAAAGATAAGTTATATCTTAAATCAATTGGCTGCCCATCTTCATCTTTTAAATCATATCCATCTATATAGTTTCCATAAATTAATCTATTGCCCATTAATGTTTGAGCTTTAGCTTTATGAGGAACATTATCATACAGTCTCAATAATTCTGACTCAGGTAATACTGTAAATATTTTACTGTTACTAAAAGTAAAAGAATATTTTGTGTTGTCTGAATAACCTAAGTTTGATTTGTTTATCTTCTCAATAACCTTAATAACATTACTTTCAGACTCTTTAAATAAAAGGTCAACACCTACAACCAACTCTCCTCCCGTGTTAAATGTTACGTCTACAGCATTAAACTGATTTACCATACCATCATTTACACCGCTTTTTACTGAGGGTTTATAAGCTTTAGGATTAAATGCAATTTCACTCCAAGGTGAGGTTGCACTATATTCTCCATTTTCATATAAATATCTATAAGCAAAAGAAATAAATCTTTCAGTTATAAAATCAGAGTTATTATTTACATTAGTCATAACTAATGTAGGTGCTGTAAATGGAGGTTTTTTGATAACTAAAATATCTTCAGAAGAAAACCTGTCTATATAGTTAGCAGGGTTCTCATAATTATTCATTACATTAATAACCCTTGGAGGATTAAAGTTGTCTGTAAAAAATAACAAATCATCAATTTTATTTACACCTGTAATAAGATATTTAGGGTCAAAATTTAATGTAGTATTTTGACCTCCTCCATCATCAGAACTAATTACATGATATGCTAACACATCTGAATTAGTATTGTATGATAGTATCATATCTATCTTACCTGTAGCTGAAGCTGTAAATGAACTATCGTGTACAAACCAATATATAGTATCTTTCTGACTATCATGAATGCTACCAATACAAGTTGCATTATCACTTAAACTTATGCTATTAAAATTTAACATAGTTAAAGAAGTGTTTCCTAATGCATTCTCTACAGAACCAATCTCAGAAGCTTCAGTAGAACCTAGTCTTACATTTAATGCATCTACATACTGACCGTTAGGAACAAGTCTCTCATCGACACTTTTGTTCATCTTACCGGCAACAAAATTCTTTTGAATATCCGCCATATTACTTTATCCACTTATCTCTTCCTCGAAGATTCATTAATAGTCTTCCGGGATGAATATTACTAATTCTAATTTTTGCGTTTCTTAAAAGAGCTGTTTTACTTTTACGTGCTCTATTCACTATGTACTCTTGCACCCCAAGTTTACTATTTAAAATAGCATACTGAATGTAAGCATAGACATAATCTTCAAACAATTTATTTACAGTTATTAAAGTGTTGTCTCCACCTTCCATACCATCTGATACATATTCTACAACAACAACTTCATCATCAAGAGATGAATCAAAGTTTATAACCCCTGCTTTAGAGTCTATTCTAAACGTAGGATTCATATTTGCTGTCTCGGTATTTAATCCAAACCTAGCACCTATCTCAAAATCAAAGTACCATCTACCATCATAGTTATAACCATACTGATTATTATATGGGCTATTACCGTTTAGGTACATTGTTTTTAGTTGCTGAGTTATTCTCAAGGTATCAAGCTCAGAAGTTGTTGATTCTATATTTCCTTCAGAATCAAATAAAATCTTTCCTTGACTATTTTGAAGATAACTAGATGCACCATTTGCTTGAATGTTTTCACCACAAGGCATAAGAACTCCGTTTCTTAACACAGATATTCTAACCCAATTTACATAATCACTAGGAAGAACAAACCTAAACTCATCATCTAGCTTTAGTTCTAAAACTTTAATTTCTTTAAAAGCATCATAGTTTAATTCTTGAACAGCTCTTTTTGCATGAAACAAAACTTTGTATTGTTCTTCGTTATTAATTAAAGAATGATTGCCACTGTACATTAACATAAAGTTATTTACAATGTCTTCTAAGCTAACGTATTGGTACGAACCCCAATTTTTATTTGTTGGAGCGGTACCTTCGTTTTCGTAATATTGATATTCACTTAAGTATGCCATTATCTTTCATCGTTATTTTCTTGTTGCTCTTGAGCAATTCCAAAATTAGTTACTGTGTTTTCTCTAATAGATACACCTGCATATTGTAAAATTTTATTTACTAAATCAGGTTCATAGTCAGCCGGTAATTCAAAATCTTGATACCCAACTTGTGATGGGTTAAAAACAGGTGCACCTTCATATAAAACATTATATGTCCAATTAGGTACTAAAGGATACCTTATGTAATTTATATCTATTACACTTCCGGTAATAGTAGAAGGATAAGCATCTAAAACATTTTGCCTTAAAACATAAGCAGGAAATGCAGAAGTAGGTGCTGTTAAGTTTGAATTTAGTAATCTTTTTATTTTACTAGCAGATATTTTTTCTACAGTTTTATTATTATAATAAACATCATTAATAAAATACCAATCATCAGGTAGAACATATGTATTTTGAAAAACATTCTGTAGGGTTGAAGAATCATTAAAACCTTCTATAACTTCAGATAAAGATTTAGATATGTTTGCATACCCTGTTCCTGATTGCCTTGCGTTTTCTTTATTAATTTGATAATTGTATTCATAAAATACATCTTCAAACAAATCTAATTGAGCTTGTTTAGCAAATAGATTAAAGTCTGAAGGAGATAAGTACCCATAGTTATTTTTGTTTAATACCGATAATACAGTATTTCTTACAGAGTTTATCATTGTTGTTATTTTTTTTACAAAGATAACTAAAAAAAAAGAGGCATCTTAGTTTCCTAAATTGCCTCTCAATATAAATAATTATTGTTATTATTCTAGTTTTGATTCTAACATTTTTAATGCTTCAATTCCTTCGTCGCTTTTTAAGAAAGAAGAAACTATATAAATAGGGTCTTCACCATAAGGAATAGTTAACATTTTTTTCTTGTTAGATGATGTATTGTAAAATACATCTTTTCTATTATTTCTAAATGACAAAATGTTTTGGTCAAACAACAAAGCTACCTTACCTTGAAGCTTTAACATAGGGTCATTAATTGCATTCATAAAAGAATACGGGTCTCTTTTTGCAAAAACTAAAATATCTCTTTTGAGTTCTGAAGTTGTAAACTTACTAATATCATGTCCAAATAAAACTCTAGATAATGTTTCTACTTGTTCTATGTTTAGTTTTCTAGCTTCAATTAAAGCATCAACTTCTACATTTAAAATTTCAACTTCTTTAGATGCATCTTTTTCATTATCAACCTCAACGAATACACTTCCGTTCTGAGGGTGATAGTGAAGAAACTCCTGAAGAACAGGATTGTTTTTAGGAACAAACAAAAAACCATCTTCAAAAATAATAGGTTCTAAAATTGCATTTCCATCTTGCTCATCTTCAAAAGGTGTTTTTTGATTAACAGCATATCTTAAAGGCTTGTTTATTCCTTCTGTAGTATCGAAGTGTAATAATGGAAGTCTTCTGCTGTTTCTTGAGGGTAACATATAACTTAAAGGAGCTACTTCTTTTTTAAGTTTATACGATTTGTCTTTGGGTGTTTTTACTTTTTTCATTAGATAAAATTTAAATTAAAATTAAAATAAAAAAGGGAGGAGTTACCCTCCCTTTAGTTTTACTATTTACTAGTTCTTGAATAAGAAGAAGTTGTTTGCACCTAGAGTACATACTGCTCTTTCAGAAAGGAAGTGTACTTCCATTGCATCCAAATCAGAGTTTCTTGCCGCTCCGGCAGAACCTGTAATCCAAGTTTTGTAACGTCTATCTTCAGTCTCAGAAGCTCTGTATCGAACGTGTAAGAATGGTCTCTTAGCGTTTTTACCAAGTACTTGGTCATATACAGTTGTAGAACCTGCAGGAACTAAAAGTCCGTTGATAGCTCCACCTGTAATTCCACCACGCATTGTTGGGTCGTTCAAGTATTTCCAATCTGACTTGTAGAAATCATATCCTCTTCGGAATCCTGAGAATCCTAAGTTCAAAGCCATATCTTCATCATTGTCAAAAAGACCATAAGAAGTACCACCCGCTCCATAAGAGTTTTGAGCAGCTAACATATCGTCAATGTCAAATGAGAAATCACGGTTTACAAAAATAACATTCTCTTCGATAGAACCTTGCTTATCTAATCTTTGGATAATAGAATCGAAATCACTTAGTGCTGTTGGGTTTCCACCTCCAAATACATTTCCTCTGTTGTTCACAGTGTAGAAAATACCTTCAGAACCTTTGTTACCTACATCACCACCTGCAGAGATAGCTCCTGAATTTGCTTCAGCAGGTACTGCTTCAACCATTGCAGTCTCAAGATAATCGTCAAAACGTAATCTTGTTTCATGCTCAGATTTTATGTACCATAAGAATCCTGATGCTCCATTTTCAGTTGTTACTTCAATCCATCCAATTTGAGCCATATCAGAACCTGATACTGCATACTTATCTTTGATAATGATTGGAGAGTTTTCGAAGATGAAATCATCAGCTTCCAAAGAACCTACCATTCCATTAGTTCCTTTTTTAAATTCAGAACCATAAATGAATACAGAAACAACTACTGCTGCTGCAAAAGTTTGTCCTCCTGCTTCGTAGTAAGCTACGTCAAAAGTTCCATTAGCTGTATCTACAGAAGTAACAATACCTTTGTTACTGTTTGTAGAGTTAATAGAGTTGTCAGAAATCATTACTGTCTGACCTACTCTAATTGCAATTTGACCTGCACCGCCTGCAGGCTGAGTTGCAGGGACTAATACATCTGCTACAGTAATAGTAGCTGTATCTGCTGCTGCTGCAGCGGCTGATGTACAGTTTACATATTTAGTATGCAAACGACCTTGCTCTGCCCATTTGATAAGGTCAGAATTAGAAGGAAGCTCTGCTCCTACCATACGCAAGAAAGAACTTACACTTCTGTTTCCATAACGCTCAAACTCTTTTTCATAAGTATCAGGAAGATACTGATTCAAAAAGTTGAAGTCAGTTATATAATTTGTTGATAAGGGTACTTGTTGAGCCGAAGGCTGCAAGTCAAAACCCGGTGTATTTAATACTGCCATTTTTTTTTAGTGGTAAGTCACTACCTTTTTGTTGTTAATTAATTATTTGTTACTTCGAATCCTTAAGCCTTTACCTGAGTTATTGCTTAAAGCTTTAATTTGCATTCCACCTTTGTTAACTGTTTCAGGTGATTTTCGCATAGTCATGTTTATGTTTTTAGCCTTGCGAGCATCCCCTTCAATAGCATCTGATTTACCTTGCTCATAAAAAAACTTGGCAAACTTGTCAGGATTCATTGCTACCGATAATGCTTTATGGTATCCTGCGGCATCAGTCATCAAACCTTCTTCATTCATAAACTTATTTATAAAGTTCATTGGTGTAGAGTTTGATTTCTTTAACTCGTCAGCATCTCCCGGATTAAAGGTAACATTACTTTCTCCTACCTCGAACTCAAAACCTTTGAACTCAGAAGAAAAAACCTCGTTAGTTTTACTTGTAAACCACTCAGATTTTTTTAAGTTAGTCTCTTCTACCGTTTTTGCATTATCTAAATACTGTTGGTAAGCTTTTAATTTTTCATCTACTTCAGGAGAACTAGCTTCCCTTGTCGACTCGACAGGTTGCTTATATGTTTCCTTTTGTTCGTTGAAAAACTTTTTAGCTTTGGCAACAATTCTTTTCTTTTTTAATTTAGCTTTTTTAATATCTGACTCATCATCTAAATCTTCATCATATCTATAGTCATCCATTATAGCATCTACATCTTCTGCATCAATGGCTTCATCTGTAGCCAAAAAATATTCAGACAACAATGCGTCTTCAGGCATGTCATCAAAATTTCTTTGAAGCTTAACGTAATCATTAATGCTTCTACCTGTTTCTTTCTTAAACTTAAAGTAAGCACTTACGTCTTCAGGTAATTCTTCAGACTCTTTTCTTTCTTCAAGTAATTCTTCAAAAGAATTAATTTCTTTTTGATACTTATCTTTTATAAAAGACAAAACCCTTTCTTCGTTTATTTCTAATTCAGTAGATGGTTCTTCTTTTTTATCTTCTACAGGTTCAGGTTGGTTTTCTTGAACAGTTTCCTGAACAGACCCACCTTCAAGTTGTTGCTCATGTTTTTCTAACAACTCTTTTTCTACTTGTTGAGTTCCTTTTTCCTCAACAGGATTTACTTCTTTTACTTTAAATTCCATTTGATTATAATTTTTACAAAGTTAATATTAATTTAATTATTTTTTTTAGGTATTATCTAGGTTCAAATTCTGCTAAATCAAATCCATCTAAACTATCTTCGTTAGACTCAAACCTTTGAGGTGGAAGATTATTTTTACGTTGATTTATTAATTGAGACTGCTCAGTATTAGCCTGAGATATTCTATCTGATTTTGCTTTTTCTCTTTGAGATTCTCTAGACTCTAAAGCATTTTCACTAACGTTTCTAAGTTCTTGATTGTATGCAAACTCTTGTTTCATTAAGTTAGCTTTAAGCATAGCTTCGTTATTCATTTTTTCAATTTCAAATGCAATCTCTGCTTGTTTAACTTTCATCTTAGACTGAGTTTCCATTTCAAGCTTTTGCATTTCAGCACCTGATTTCATTTGCTGTAACTGCTGTGCTTGTTGAGAAGCCATAGCCTGTTGTTGCATTTGGAACTTTTCATCTCTCTCCTGCTTCTTAATCCTTTTAACTTTAAGAAGTTGATTAGCCATCTTCAAGTTTCGAAGCTCTCTAATATCTATAGCATCCTCTAGATTTATATCTCCTTTAGATAAAGCCATATTTATATTTGCTTCTAGCTGTGCTCTTTCTTCTTCATCCGGAGCTACTTCAATAAATATTCCAAAGTCATAAATATATAAATCACTAATTTGACTTAGTATTGATACATTATATTTTCCAATTTGGTTTATAAACTCTTCTTTAAAATCTGAGTACTCAAGAATATCTGAAACTCTAAGAGCTAAAGCTTCTGCCATTGTTCTATACATATACAAACTTCCATCTAATATATGCCTAGTTGCTGTATTAGAACTTAATGCTGCTAACTTTTGAACACCAACTAAAGCATCCGGGTTAGGAGTACTAGCATCTCTAGCCTCATTAAGACCTGTCACCTGTCTAATCATATTTAAATAATGATTATAATTAGTGATAAGCATTTGAGTCTTACTCGCTCCTGAGTTAGAGTTTAGTTCTTTAATAGGAACTTTACCTTGGTTATACTCTCCATCTCCTGTATAACTTCTACCAATAACACTACCTGTTTGAAAGTAAAGTCTTAATGCGTCTTCAGGATTGTATGCATTTCCTGTTCCCAAGTCTACTTCGTTTAATCCATCGGCATCAATATACACACCATCCGGAACTGTTCTAGATATAACTTGCTGTAGTTTCAGATGAGTCATCTGAATTAAATCTGCAAAAGGAATCATTCTTCTAACTAAAGACTCTACATTCCCTTTATACATTCTAGGTGCAACAGCAACATAGTTAGGCATTGCGTGTTGACTTGCTGACTTAGGTCTTACCATGTTTTCAGACATTTCCCATTTAAGGATAATGTTTGTTCCCATAACCATAATACCCTCATACCAAACATCAATTGTTTTAGATACTTTTTCAAAATTGTTTTCTTCCATCATTTCTGTTGGAGGATTAAAAGTATCATCTTTCTCAATTACTTTAGAACCACCACCTTCTGTTATTTTCTTTTTGTAAACAAAATTTTTGGTAGTTTTATAATTAAAGTATAAAAGAGTAACACTATCTCTAGCAAACAAACTATCTTGATAATATTGAGCAACATTAAAATAATCATACCATGATTGGCTATACTTTGATATTTCTTCTAAATCAGAATTAGTTAAACTTTGGTCTATCTTCATTAACTCTGTAACTCCAACAGTCTTAATTTCACCCCAATAAAAACAATCTTTAAAATGAGGGTCTTCTGTATAACTATACACTACGTTTGCAGGGTCTACATAAGAAACCTTAACTCCATCTCCTTGAAGGAACTCGTGCTTACCTATAGCAATACCCAATACACTTAAATCGTAGTCATATCTTTTTCTTAAATCTATATAGTGATTATCATCCAACAAAGTATTGATTGCCTCTTCCTCTGCTATTTCAATTGCAGGTTTATAGTTTAACTGCATATATAAAGATAGCTCTTCATCATTAGCAGGAAGTTGGTCGGGAGCTACTGTAAAAGGGTCTACTCCAAATTTTTCTTGGATACTAAGCAACTCAGTTTTAGCAGCCATTTGACCTTCAATCATATCCTGATACTTACTTCTTTTAGCTTGAGACATTGCATCTTGTGCATAAGCTCCAACCTTAAATAATCTATCAGACATTCCATTTACAACAATATCTACAAACTTTGGAATAATAGGAACAGGGGTCCAATCTAAATTCATATAAGATAAATCTCCATCAATAGCTAATTCATTTTTATATTTAGCTACTGATTGCTCTCCACGAGCATAAAGTCTAAGACGATTAAATTCTCCCCATTGATTGTAAAATCTACACTGATTACTATCCTTTCTAAACCATTCATATTGAATAGCTTGACCCACCATTAATCCATATTGGTCAGTTGCTTTTTCTGAATCTGAAGCAAACTGATTTGGAAAACCTGCTGAATCAATATTTATTTTTATATTATCTTCCATTTATTTATAATAATTGACTTGTTCTTCCTGAGTTACTATATCTTGCAAAGTTAAGACTAATTTTTGACTCTTTTTTTTGAGGTATATATAAGTGTTTTTGATTAGCCATTATAGCCAATCCTGAACTTATAGTTGCATCAAACTTTGTTCTATTACTAATATCAAACTTTGCCCAATCTTCTAGTGTTCTGACAAAAGGCATTGTGCCCATATCAGCTTCTAAACTATCAGAGTTGCTTTCATCTATATTTAATCCTATATGATTCTCTATATAAGACTCAATAGCGGCTGCGTGAGCTTGCTTTACATCTTCAGATGAGTTAGGTATACCCCCTAACTCTCTTTCTGTCTTAGAAAGCTTGTTATAAGTTTTATCAGGTCTATTCATACTGAAGCCTCTGTAACCTCTATTCTTAAAATGATAAAGTAATCTAGGCTTATTGTTTTCACAAAGTATTGGCATGCCATAAAATACACAAGCCATTAATACCTCTTCAAAAAATATCTCTGCAGTTTGAGGTCTAGCTACGTACTCTAAAAAAAAAGCGTTACTAGGAGCGTCATCCATATTAAACTTAGTCACACCGTGTAATGCTCCATTAGAACCTCCTCCACCAACTGTTCCTGATATATCATAACTATCACAACCGAAAGAACCTATGTGTTCGTTTCCGGGATATTTAATACCGTTCTTTGTTATTGTTCTATTCTGTAAACTTTTCTTTGGTCTCCAACCAATATTAAATCTACCGTGCTTATCAGGTCTAAATATAACTTCAGTATCTTTGATTCCATTCTTCCAATAAAACGAACCCCTAGTTACATGATGTTCATGTATTAAAGTTTCATTATAATCTATCTGTTGATATATCTTAGTTAGATTAAATAAAGATTGTTTACTTTCATCTCTAAATGCGTGTGACTCCGTTCTAGGAAATTGACGATAAAATTCATTAAGAGCATCAGGGTCGTCTTTCAAAGAATCAACTTCTGCCTCCCAATAATCTATAGCTCCTTGATTAATCATTTCCCCATCTACACCTAATAAAGTTTTTTTAGGATTATATAAAACAGGCATTCCGTATCTATCTATAAAGCCCTCCATATTTTGCTCCATAGGGATGAAAAGTGAATATAACCCGCTTTTGGTTTGACCATTTGAGTTTCGTGTTCCCACATTGGAGTCTTCATATAACTTTTTAAAGTTACCTCCTCCTTTTTCTAAAGCATTTGATGTTGAACCCATCATACACTTTCCAATAATTTTACTACCCAACCTCAAACAAGTTTTAGTAACTCGCCAATTGTTTAATATATTATTTGGCTTTATCCACTTACCACTTTCATCATGAACTAATAACAATAACTTTTCCCCATCATAAGAGTTATCATCTGTATTCTTCCAATCAATAGTTGTATCCAACCCTGTTATTTCTTCAGAGTCAACCTCGTGCATATTTTTTTTAGTAATTTTTGAAGCAGGAACTCTAAAAGCTAATTCTGTTTTTGGCTTGTCCATACCATCTTGAACAGGTTTAAAAAAGAAAGGTAACCTATTACATATTGGAACTACCTTATCCGTAAACATTTTTTTAGCATCCGCCCCTGTCTTTGAAAGTATTCCGACCCTTGCGTCTTTTGCTAAAGTTCCTGTGTTAGCACATTCGTTAGAACCCATAAAAGAAAAACCGGAACGTCTAATCTTTAAGTAAGTCATTCCGAAACTTCTCTTGTCAGCTTTACACGCTTCCCAAAAAATCCAAAATATTCTATTGGCTTCCCTAAAGTCAGGGTATCCAACATCTATACTTGACCATTGAAGATACATATAATGAGAACCTGTAATATAAGTTTTAACTCCATTATTCATGAACCAAAAACCATCTTCTCTTTTATCAAATTCATTTTCAATATAATCTACCCACCTATCTTTAAAAGCTGTAGGCATTTCATTCCATTGGAATATAGATTTTATTTTTGAAAGTTCTTTTGGCAGTTCATGTCTTTCCCAATACTGATGCTGTTTATCTTTGTGTCTTTGAAGACACTCTTTAGGGGTGAGAGGTAAGCCTATTTTTAAACCTGACACTTCTATTACATCTCCAAGCTTTCCTGTTTTTGATATAATAACTAAATCATACTTATCGTTATATCCATACATCCAACTACTATTCCTGTTTTTATTAGTTACAACATTCTTAGGAATATAGTTAGGTATTATTCTGTATAATTTATTTTGACCTACGTTCTGCAAATCCTTGGTTTGTATGTTTTGTATTACCTCCCTTTTCTAATAGCTCTAAAGCTTCTTTCTCCGTTTCTATTCTATTAAGTATTTCAAATGCGTCAAATATAGCAAGCTTCTTAGTTGCTGCTGCATTTTTTAATCTATCAGCAGCCAACTCATCTTCAGGGTCAGGCTTAATAATATCTTCTTTTGCAACTTTAATCAGTTGCTTGACAGCACGCATACCTGCTTCTATAATTTGTTTCTTTAGTTCGTTTGATGTCATAATACAGCAACTATGTTATTAGTAAACATTCTAAATAATTTTTCACCATCTACTGTAAACTCATACTCGCTTTCAGGTTCAAATATAACTTCACATCCTGTATCAATCCCAATACTTTTTAGTTGACTATTAGAATACTTTACTACTCCATGAAGAGGTTCTTCCTTTATCCCTTTATATATGTAAGAATCCTTAACACTAGTAGGTTCAATAAAACAATACTTCCCTATAGAGTTCCAACCATCTTTATTTTTATACATATAAAATTGTTGGTCATCTATAAAAAACAAATCATCTTTAAAAAAACTCTTACCGCTTTTTCTTCTACCACGCATATCATTATAAAACTTAAATACGTTGTGGTGAACTAAAAGTATATCTCCTTTTTTAATAGGACCATTATATCCTATAGGAGTTTCCACAACCTCTGCTTCTCTGTTAGATGCTTTGTGGTTTTCTTCTGAAGTGTTAATTATTATTTCTAATCCGGCAATCTCTTTTGTATTGTTGTATCTTTTACCGTTGACTGCACGAACTATAAAATCCGTTGGTGATTTCATTAAATAAAATTTATATTATATTCAATTGACACAGGAACTGTGCTACTAAAAGACTTCCAAAGAAAAACTTCTTGGTCTTCATTCTCTATGTATATTAGAAAATTATTATTATTTGAATCTTGTACTATTCGATGTATTGTATAGTTACCACCTAATACTACCTGATTAATTAAATAATGCATTGCTCCTGATTTATAATCAGGACCTACTGAAATTTTTCTAATATCCATTATATTTTATTTTTTTGAAATAGTAACATCTCCTGTTTTTATATCTATAACAGCATCAGCTCCGTATTTCTCAATTAAGTCTGACTCTACTTTGTTTAGTGAAGATTTGTGCTCGTCTAACTTTTGAAGTAATCCGTACTTTATAATCTCTACATCAGCTATTTCGTTTTTTAATTTTAAAAACTTAGTATTAATAGCTCTAATGTTTTCTAATTCTTCTTTACCTAATTTCATTTTAATTGTTATTTAATTTAATTACCACATTGAACTTATGTTCTCGTATTCTTTTCTAGCATCAAAGCTAGGACAATCTTTATTTGAAAAATCTCTATGACCGTATATTTCTATTGATGGATATCTTATTTTATAAAACTCCAACATATCTACTAAAGCAGATTTTTGTTCATCGGTTCTAGTGTCTCCACCTTTACCTCCTACGTAAGCTATTCCTATAGAATTTTTATTTTGACCCTTACAATGTGCTCCTGTTTTTTCAATAGGTCTTCCTTCATGAACACTTCCATCTAGTGAAATTACTATATGGTATCCAATATCTGACCAACCCCTTTCTTCAACATGCCATCTTCTTATCTCATCTACAGAAACATTTCTCCCTTCAGGAGTATCAGTACAGTGAACTATTATTTTATCTATATTTCTAATAACTACTTGTCTTTATTTAATAAGTACCACTTTTGAATTGTATATCCAATGGTTAATGCTAATAATATTATTTTTAATATTACATCAATATTTGTAAGAGACATAGCAAAACCTACAAAACTCAAACTATATAATTTTATATCTCCCATATCAATCATAACTAATTATATAATTAATAGTTAAAGACTTGCTATATGTATTGTTTTGTGTGTATTTAAAATAATTCATATCTATATTAATATATTATTAGAATTTCAAATCTTGGTATTTAAGACCTAAAAATCTATGTATCCCTTCGTTATCAATATTTACCTCATAAGATTTCCAACCATAAGGATGGTCTATTTCTTCATTCTCATCAACTTCTAAATCTCGCCAAAGAACATCTACTAAAAAACCTTCTCCGAATACTGTTTCAGATATTACATCTTCTCCATCATAAACTGCTTCTT
>Ga0180120_10000505_pt1 | contig 19713 bp, 23 predicted proteins | sample CPBDNA_3_FD_129677 | JGI IMG/M metagenome (GOLD analysis project Ga0180120, IMG submission 129677) | Freshwater to marine salinity gradient microbial communities from Chesapeake Bay, USA - CPBay_Spr_31_0.2_DNA (version 2) (version 2) | ecosystem: Environmental > Aquatic > Marine > Coastal ... | reverse complement strand
TGAAAAGTATGGCAGTAGGCCAAGGGTTTTTAGGGTTAGCGCAGAAAGAACGTGTTGCTATCGCGTCAATGGAAATGCGGCCCACTTCTACATTGTCTCGTATGTGCCGACAAGCTGCGGGTAATTCAAACCCAAGCCCTGAATACATCGATAAGTTCATGGATTGGAGCCACGACAGGATGTTTATATACAACCAGTTAGACTACGTTCCTATGGTTCGCATATTAGGCATGGTTTGGTATGCCGCGAAAGAGTTGGGATGCAAGCATATCTTGATAGACAGTTTCATGATGTGCGGTGTTGCAATGGATGGTAACGGTTCACTCACTGCTCAGACAGATTTTATGAGTCGGTTGTGTTGGTGCGCTAAGACATTGGATTGTCATATCCACCTAGTAGCTCACTTCCGAAAGCGAATAGACCGAACTCAGATTGGCAGTCGGTACGATATTTTTGGGGCAAGCCAAATATCTAACCTCGCGTTCAATGTGGTTATTTGTTGGAAGAACGAGGTGCGGGAAAGCGCCCGAAACAAACTCAGACACAATCAAGCTTTAAACGACCACGAATCTAAGGAATACGAGGAAGGTAAGGATTTTATTCTCAAGATTGATAAACAGAGAAACGATAAGTTTTTAGGGAAATTAGGTTTCTGGCTACACGAGCCTAGCTTGCAGTTAGTTACTCAGCGCGACGCAAAGCCGGAGGTTATGAGCCTATGACACCTAAGCAAAAAATATGGAAACAACTCACACAGATAGAGCGTGATTTTGTCACTGAAATGACTGATTACGGGGTCAAATCAATCCGTGTGTATCGAAACGATGGTTCGGTATTTATTTGGAGTGAATTAGTGGAGTTAGAGAATGGGAATAAATAATCTATATAGCCTTGTTGTTGAGAGCAAGGAGCCTTGTGATGGCTGTGTTCATTTTAATAATTGCCGAGACTTTGAATTGGCTTGTAAACCGTTCTCAAGGTGGGTCAAAACAGGTAGTTCAGGAACCTCTGAAAGGACGCCCAACAACGACACTTACAGAGACGTTTATAGGGATTATGATAATGGGTAGACGCGCTAGGGTTTGGTGGAAAGAAGGGCGCAGATTAACCATACAAGACGTTGTTGACATTGTGGGATGTTCTTATCCAGCAGCTAAATATCGACTCCAACGATACGACACACTGAAAGCGATTTTAAGACCTACTGGAAGCTATCAGTTTCGCAAATTTGTGCTGGATGATGGGAACGAGTATTTATCCACTGAGATTGCGAAAATAGCGGGAATTTCTACAGAGACAGCGCTTAAAAGATTGAAAGACCCTCGCCCATGTTCACAATCATTTGAGTGGGTGACTAGGCCAATAGATACACGAAAAGCCAGAGGCAAAGATAAATACGAGAGAAAGGGTAGGGAAGCCCCACTACCAAAGGCGTGTGACTATTCTTCATTTTTACCAGCACCATCGCAGTTGCTTTAGGGTGGGTGTGCGTGAACTCTCACTGTTCAGCGGGGCCGGAGGCGGAGTCCTTGGAAGTAAAATCCTTGGGTGGGAAACCATCGGCTACGTTGAGTGGGAAGATTATTGCCAAAAAATTATCGCGCAAAGAATCAAAGATGGAATCTTCGACAACGCCCCAATATTCGGCGATATCAGAACATTCCTCAGTGAAGGGTACGCCAAAAGATATAGAGGCTTGGCTCAAATTGTCACTGGAGGATTTCCGTGTCAACCATTTTCAGTCGCAGGAAAGCGAGAAGCCTCAAACGACCCCCGAAATATGTGGGAACCAACGATGGAAGTTATCAAGGCAGTCCAGCCGCCCATTGTGTTCCTTGAGAACGTACCAGGATTGCTTTCAGCAACAGTGGACAACGGAGCAGGGCGATCTATTCACTACTTTGGAACTATTCTCAGAGACCTGGCCGAAAGCGGGTACGATGTTAAATGGTGTGTGTTGGGAGCAGATGATGTCGGAGCGCCACACCACAGAAAACGATTGTGGATACTCGGAGTTCATACCGACTCCGAATACAATGGATCATTTACCAGTGAGGAGCGAGGAAGCGATGGAGCGCCAATTCTCAACGAGCAGGAAGGGGAGAACAGCACCAGGAAACTTGAGGGAGTGGATACACCCAAATATGTGGCCCACACCAAAAGCCTCAGACCCAAATCAATCTGTGACAGAAAAAGAAATAAAATCGAAAAAAAAGAGGGGTTACGGTTTGAGCCTCCCTCAGGCGGTGAAAGCCACAATGTTCCCGACACCAACAGCAGCAGACAATCGGGATCGTGGTGGGCCTTCGACCCCAGCGATAGCCAGAAGGAAAGAGAAAGGCAAGAGCATCGAGTTGAGCATGACTGTAGATGGGGCGTTGAATCCCATGTGGGTCGAGTGGCTGATGGGGTGGCCGATAGGTCATACCGACTTAAAGCCATCGGAAATGGACAAGTTCCAATCGCAATGGCTACAGCCTATGCAATCTTATCTAATGAGTTTATTGGAGAATTAGAGTGACATTCCAACCAGGCATCATCCAAGTAAAAACCTACTTCATCATCCAAGAGCATGAAGGCACTCGCTGGCACTTATACGAAAACAGGCCATTGCGTGAGGATGAAATACCAGAGGGTAGAGCTTGTCGATACGAGCCTAAACGATTGGGATTATTCGATGATTACGTGGATGCTCATAAGACTTACTCAGAGTTGCATAGGCGCGAGTTGAAACAGGGGTTTGATAATGGCTAAAGAGTGCGCTCAATGTGGGGAGAAAAACCCTACACCTATGCAAAAGACTTGCGGGTATGAGTGCGCTACAGCATGGCTTAAATCTGATGCTGGAATAGCTGCGCAGGAACGATTGAAGGTTGCTAGAGAAAAACGTGCAGCAAAACGAGAACGCAAACGCCTGAAAGAACGCAAAGAAGGTGTTTTAACTAAGGCTGAATGGCTCAAGAAAGCACAGCATGAGTTCAACCGATTTATACGCCTGAGAGACTACTCAGAGCCGTGTATAAGCTGCCAACGTCACCATGAAGGCCAATACCACGCCGGACATTATCGGAGTGTAGGCGCAAGCCCTGAAACTAGATTCGATGAGGATAATTGCCATAGACAATGCGCACCTTGCAACAACCACTTGTCGGGAAACTTAATACCGTATCGAGTGAACCTGTTGGTGAAGATTGGACAGGAACGAGTAGATAGAATCGAGGGAACACACTTGCAACACCATTACACGATTCCAGAGATTAAAGAAATTATCAAGGTCTATCGAAAGAAGGCTAACGAGCTAGATAAACAACTTAAAGCGAGGGTGAGCATATGAATAATAGGTTCTTCTATTTCCATCAGGATGATGGTGTGTTTTGGTTCAGACTTTTTGGGCATGGACTTTCCTTTGTTAACCGAAAAAAACACAAGGAGTTGTTTTCTCAAAGATACGGCTACACAAAAACTTTGCGTATAGGTGGTTGGTCGGTTCAATCTCTCCGACGGTGCAGTGATGACAGCTAACCTAAAAAACAATCCTGATTCTCACTATGCTTTAAACGCCTGGGGCGGATGGTGTAGAGGTCGGGATGTCGCTGAGATTGAGTCAAAAGGTTATGGCGGATGTATTGAGGGTCGCTTGTGTGGATCAGGCAGTCGTATATCCGATGGCGAATTAGAAGATAGGGCTGACAATCAATTTCATGCCTACAAAATGCTCGCTATACATGCCCTAATAGACGCGCTAGAGCCTCGTGACAGGTATTTATTAGTTTGTCGATACAAGGAGAGGGAAAAGGACGATGAGGGATACTACAAGCCATATAATCACCGATATGCTGCTGGCTTATTCCGGCGAAGCATGGGCGCAATGGTTAATGGGATGGGCTATGACGGATTGCTTAGAATTGCTCAAAATCGGTTTAATGAGATATATCAAACCACTGTATGAGATTACTTAAACTTAATGATATATACAGTATAATTACTTGTGCTAATGTGCTATTAGCGGGTACAATGGGGTATACCTTGTAGGCACCCTCGTGCGTATAAGAAACATAATTGTCTAAGCTGCCTTAATCGGTGGCTTTTTTGCGTTTATAGACATCACTAATCTTGCTCTTGGCGTGAGGTTAGTATTTACCCATAGACCAAGTATCAGTATCAAGAACCATCTAGTCGCGGAGCGAGAAATTGGCTGCGACGCACTCAAAACTTACAGGACAGGCTTAATTGCTTGTGGTTTTGCTGTGGACAGACAGGGGATGACTTCCTACACGTTCAATAAGGTAAGGAAGTGAAACAGGTTTTAATGTGACATGGCGGAGGTAGCATATAACCGTAGCGCCTAATCTACGTGTAAGCACAAATTTGCTAATTTTGAATTAGCTGGTCGAGACTCATCCACTTTACGGATACCTGATAACGTTTCTTGATTGTTAAGTGTAGACAGTGCTTAACAGACCTTATTGAATACCTAGTTTAACTAAGTATGGTCACAGGTAGCCTGTCTTGTCTTTGCTCGCCTAGAATTTATGAAAATGGCTGATTATCGCCCTGTCTTGGTAATCAGCAAGTTCCCCGTAGAGATACGGGGTGCGATAAACGGAGAATAATTATGGGAAAGAGTTTTGATGGGGAGAACGTAGATTATTCATACAAGAATATCTTACCCCTAGAAAACAGTTCCCAGGATTCAACCGATAAAAACAAATACCGCAGACCAGTAGAAACTTCTAACAACACAGATTATTTAGAGATTTTTAGTCCTGACGGTGTGACGCTACCAACACAAACGCTAGATTAACGGCGCTTCAGAAGATCATTACATATATACGGGCCAGCACGGCCAGAGCCATATCGGCATTTCAGTGAAAAGTTCTGAGCGTCTATTTATATCAAACTAGGTTTAGCGACCGAAAGAGAGGGCACATCACCCTCTTTGTTTGTTTTTTTAGTGATGAAACTTGGATGGAGTTTATGAAAAAGAAAATAACACATGAAAGGCTGTTGGAATTACTTGAATACAATCCTAAGTCTGGAATATTCCGGTGGAAGGACTCACGTAATGGCCGTTTAGATATCGGCTCGATTGCTGGCACCACCAATCGAAAAGGTTATCGAGCAATTTGTGTTGATGCAGTAGTGTATGGCGCGCATCGACTTGCTTGGTTTTATACTTATAAGTCGTGGCCTAACGGGCAGATTGACCACATCAACCATGATAGGGCGGATAACAGATTAGGTAATCTCCGAGATGTTTCTGCTTCCGAAAACCAAAAGAATCAAAGGAATCGACCTATAAGCAAGGACAACCCTAGTGGTGTTCTGGGGGTTTATTGGAGGAAGGGCCAAAATAAATGGGGCGCGCGTATTAAGCATCTAGGGCGTGAGATGCACTTAGGGTGTTTTAACTCATTAGAGGAAGCTACCCGTGTTCGCAAGTCGGCAGAAGTTGAATTTGGCTTTCACGAGAACCACGGATTGAATTAATACACCTACACACCTTCTTTTACCTCAACACTAATTTATACACACAGTACACACCAGTGAAACCTCGCGTATCCCTACACAACAACATAGCGATAATAAGCTATCTTGGAGTAAGCATACTTGCTCATAAGGATAAGGTAGATGAGGGTATATGGGCGGTAATGTGGTGGTTTTACGGGAATGAGTACACAACATAAATGCTTGTAGGAGGGCAGAGTGACAGCACGTAAACGAAAGGAAGGCGAATCATTCCAGGATTACCGTAAAGCACTAAAGGATGAGGATTGGCTACAGCGAGGATTAATGCAAGCTAGGCCAGATCATCGAACTGAGAAAGCGAAAGTGACCAGAGCAAGAATGGTTGCTGCGGCGTTTGGGTAAGGTTATGGCTATCAGTGTTTACTATCCTTACTACGATATATACGTGGATATAACCGCACCTAAACCGTTCCTGCCGATGATAGCTAATCACTTTAGGACGCTTGAGAAGCAAAGATTAAACGCAGCATGGCTAAACATACCAGACCAAGACTACATACAGCCTAGTAATAACAATGACCAAACTAACAGATAAACAAGAAAGATTTGTTAGCGAGTACCTAATAGATTTAAACGCCACACAAGCAGCGATACGTGCTGGATACAGTGAACATACTGCTAAAGACATAGGGAGTCAGAACTTAGCAAAACTATACATAGCAGAAGCTATCTCTAAAGCAATGGATGAGGTTAAGGAGCGCAACAAAGTCACGGTAGACGAGATTACAGGGATGCACAGGAAGGCGTTTGATATGGCTGAAGAAAAAGAGAATCCTGCTGTGATGACAACATCCGGCAATAACCTAGCCAAGCTGCATGGATTGATTGTGGATAAGCAGGAACAAGTGGGTGATTTCGTAGTAAACATACATGGGGAACTCGCAGACGTTTAGCCTCACTGACAAGCAGAAGGAGGCAATGGACTGTATTACGTCCAAAGCTAAACACAATGCTCTAGGTGGGGGGTCACGGTCAGGTAAGACTTTCTTACTGATGCTGGCTACGATTACCAGAGCGCTCAAGGCAGACAACAGTAGACACGCAGTATTCAGATATAGATTTAACAGTGTGAAGGCATCGGTGGTGCTAGATACGCTGCCCAAAGTCATGAAGCTGGTTTATCCTGGCTTATGGGAACGCTCGAAGCTCGATAAGACAGATTGGTACATCACTCTACCTAACGGTAGTGAGATTTGGTTTGCTGGACTAGATGACAAGGATCGTACTGAGAAGATTCTTGGTATGGAATTTGCCACTATCTACTTTAATGAGTGCAGCCAGATACCTTACGCATCGTATATCACGGCTAAGACACGATTAGCGCAGCAATGTGGATTGAGATTAAAGTTTTACTTTGACTTTAACCCACCGAGTAAGCGCCATTGGACATACAGAACATTTATCAGCCATATCGATGTAGATACTGGCAACTTGCTACAGAATCCAGAGGATTACACATACTTTCTAATTAACCCTGAAGATAACCAGGACAACTTAGCGAGTGAATACCTAGACATACTGAATAACCTACCTGAGAAGGCTCGTAAACGCTTCTTGCTAGGACAATTCAGTGATGATGATGACAACACGTTATGGACTGACGAAATGCTGGCTAAGTGCCGGATACTCGGTCAGATCACAGACGTTATCCCTGAGTTTATACGCATCATTGTTGCGGTTGACCCTTCAGGTTGTCGTGGTGCTGATGATGAGCGTTCAGATGAGGTAGGGATTGTAGTTTGTGCGCTAGGTGCAGATGGGAAAGGGTACTTAATAGAGGATTTGTCAGGCCGTTACAGCCCTGAGAAGTGGGGCAAGGTAGCTACTGATGCTTATGACCGTCACGGAGCAGACAAGGTAGTTGCAGAGATTAATTACGGTGGCGCGATGGTGGAGTCCGTCATACGCGCTAGTAATCCCAACATTGCTTACGGTGAGGTTAGAGCTTCACGGGGCAAGACAGTACGAGCAGAGCCTATAGCGGCTTTATACGAGCTAGAAAAGATTCGTCACATTGGTTACTTCCCTGAGATAGAGGAACAGCTAACCGCTATGACAACCAACGGGTATATGGGTGTTCGATCACCTGACCGAGCAGACGCGATGATATGGGCTTTTACTGAGCTATTTCCACGCATGACTAAACGAGATAATAAGAATAAAAATCGTGATATTACCGTACCTACAGCTTATAGCGCCTTTTCATGAATAGCATTAAGGCGCGACCAAACACAGCCGAGCAGTACAAGCAGGATTTTGAGCTTGACTATAACGCTACCGCAGAGCAGCGCGAGAAAGCTAATGAAGAAATACGCTTTGCTGTAGTCGCTGGTGGACAATGGGAAGGCTATCTTGCTAATGAGTATGAGAATCGTGCCAAGCTCGAAGTGGATATGTGTTCCGAGCATTTATGGCGCACGTATGCTGATTGGACTGATAATCGGATGGGTGTTAACTACTCACCTGATGATGACGCGACTACTGAGGAAGATGCTGAACTGCTAGACGGATTGTACCGCAGGGATATGCGGCGCAGGAACGGTCAGGATGCGATTGATACGGCTGTTATGGAAGCAATGGCTGGTGGATTTGGTGCGGTTATTCTCAACACTGAGTACGTTGACGAAGATGACCCTGACAATCTACACCAGAACATAGCGGTTACTGAGTGTCCTAACGCTTACGCTAATGTCATATTCGACTCCGGCGCACGACGTAAGGATAAATCAGACGCAAGACGCTGTACTGTACTGACACCGTACACACGGGAAGTATTCGAGGAAATGTGGCCGGATGCGAACGTATCCACGCTACAGCCTAGAAGCAAGACATCGTTTAACTGGAATACAAACGATTTAGTTTACGTTGGTACGCGCTATGAGATTGAGAAGAAGCGCACATTAGTTGCGAGTTACTACAGTGTAGACGATAAGGAACTAATCCATCTCTACGGTAAAGAAGAAATTGAACGTGAGGAGCCTATGCTTCTCGCTAGTGGGTACAATAAGACCCGCGAAAGATACATCAAACAGCGCCAGGTTATTAAAACGATATTCACTGGTGACGAAATACTAGATAAGCCTAGCCGTGTTGCGGGTAAGTATATTCCTGTAATCCCTGTCTATGGTTATCGAGGGTTTGTTGACGGTGTTGAGTATTATCACGGTGTAATCCGTAAGCGTATGGACTCTCAGCGATTGCTGAATATGTCTGTATCGTTAGCGGCTGAAGGTGCTGCACACTCACACGAAGGCAAGATGATATTCACGCCTGAGCAGGTGAGCGGATTAAAAGGAACTTGGGCACAGAACTTACACCAAGCACCTTACGCCCTAGCTGATCCTGTTTATGATGAGACTACAGGTGAGATTAAGCATTTAGGGCCAGTTGGACAGATACCAGGTTCTACGCTAGCCCCTGCTGCTGCATCCCTTATCCAGATGACGAGTGAGTTCATTCGCATGGGTACAGGTGGATCACCGCAGGACATTGCAGACCCTAACGCGAGTGGTAAGGCTATCAACGCCATTATCAAGCGCGTAGATAAGAACACACAGCCTATATTCGACAACATACGCTCAAGTCTTAAGCACTTTGGCAATGTATACCGATCACAAGCGGCTGAAGTATACGGTGGCTCAGATAACTTTGGGCGCATCGTTCAATTAGTTAACGATAAAGACGCGACAACACCTGTCAAGCTATTAACGCCTAGACCTGATAAGTCGGGTGTGAAGTACCTTAACAACGCCTCAGAGGGTTCATTTGAAGCGATTGTGGATGTTACGAAGGAATACAGCACTCAGCGTGAGGAAGGCGTAGAGGCGCTTAAAGACGTTCTATCGGTAATGCCACCTGAACACCCATTGTTTAACGATACGTTAGGCGAGGTCATTCAGTTGCTACCGAATCAAGGATTGGGCGCATTGCAGAAGAAAATACGCAAACAGCAATTAGCTGAAGGTGCAGAACCTGAAAGCGAAGAAGAACAGAAGATTGTAGAGCAACTAAGCCAGATGCAAGGTCAAAAGTCTCCTAATGATTTATTGATGGAAGCTGCGGCTGCTGAACAAGAGACTCAAGCTGCTATGAACGCAGAGAAGATCAACGGTATGCAGTACGACAATCTGAAGAAATTAAAAGACGCTGAGAAGGTGCAAGTAGAAACCGCACTTTTACAGGTCGAATTGAAGGAAAAGACAGCTAACGGTCAGGCCAATGCGTTAGCAGCTAGGTAACTAGCACTACTCCCGTCCAGAGGTTAATGGGCAACTGAACTACACAGTCACTGTAGGTTTACTCTAAATCGAGGTTAAAGATGACAGAAGCAGCGAGTAACGCTGAGGGCACTGCTGTGCCTGAAGAAACGGTAATTGAAGAAGTTGAAGTAGAAACTACTGAGACTGAAACGGAGAAAGAAAACAAGCCAGCACCTGAAACTATGCCGACTGCGGCTCACATAGAGCAGAAGAAAAAGTGGAAGGAACGCATTGACAAGACTGAGCGCGAGGCAGAAGCCAAAGACCGAGAATTAGAACTTCTCCGGCTGCAAGTCAAAACGCCCGAAGTTGTTACTGCACCAAACGAGCTTGATTTTGATAATCCGAAGGAATACCAGCAAGCACTCGATAAGTACGTTGAAACAAAGGCACAAGCAAGTGCCAAGCAAGTCCTAGAGCAATACTCTAAAACCGAAGCGCAGAAGGTTGCGCAAGCGGATTATGAGCAACGCTTTGAACAGGGGCTTGACGCGCATTACAAGAGCGCAGCGGATCTGAAAGCAGATGACTTTTCCGATACTGAGAACATTGCCCGTCAAATACTAGGGGATGAGGTCAGCAAGGAAGTAATCACCCGTTACACAGGTACGTCTGCCGCTATGTTGTATTCGCTCGGCAAGAAGCCAGAAGAAGCTCAACGGCTTAAAGAAATGTTCGCCACTGACCCTACAGGGTTGGTGATTGAGTTGACCCGATTATCTGACCGTTTAAGCGCTGCACCTAAAACCCTAAACGCACCACCACCTGATGAACCACTAGAGGGCGGTCAAGCATCGACCATGACCTGGGAAAAGCGAATCGATAAGGCTCGCGCAGACCAGATCGCAGGGAAGATAAGCATGAACGAACTTATAGGGCTGAAGCGGGAGGCGCGTGTAGCAGGGGTTAAATCTTAATCCTAAAGGTGTAAATCATGGCGAATAGCCTATCTAAAGTCGAGCAAATTGCTTGGGAAGAAGCGTGTGAAGCGTTTGAAGCCAACAATGTGTTCGCAAACAATGCGGAGGTTTACAAGCCTGACGCAGGGTTTGCTGAGAGTGCCGGACAGACAATCCGGATGCCTTACGCATACCAAATCCAATCCTCAACAGGTCTGGATGTTTCATCTGACTACAAAGATATTACGGACATCACTGTTCCTATCTCTTTGTCTGCCAGTGACATCAAGAACGCATCGTTCACCTTGTCAGCTATTGAAGGCAATGTGAACACACGCGTTTCAGGCAACATGCTAGCTGCGGTTCGTAAGATATCCAGTGATGTGTCTACCGATATTGCTAATACCATTATCGATAAGGGCGCGTTAGTGGGTGCTGAAACAACTGCACTGACTACCTACTCACATTTTGCGAAAGCAGATGCAATGCTGGATGAAATAGAGGCTGGTTCTGATGACCGTTATCTCTATCTGAACCCACGCATGGGAATGGGTCTTGCTAATGAGTTAGGCATGAGAGCGACTGAGAACAGTCGTGACCACGCTGCTTACGGTAATGCTCAACTTCCACAGGTAGCGTCGTTTCACACGTACAAAACCAATGCTCTTAAAGAGATTGGTGCTGACTCTGTAACGACTGTTGTTGTCAATGGTGCAAACCAAGATAGCGATCCTGTTGCGTATAAGTCTGATGTAACACCATCGGCTCCTGACAATAACGATATCCGTACTCAGGTGCTTACGGTTACTAACACATCAGGTTCACTGACTAATGGTGATGTATTCACTATAGCTGGTGTTAACCGTGTTGGTATTGACACTAAGACTGATACTGGTCAGTTGATGACGTTTCGTGTGATTTCAGGTGGTGGAACTACTACCCCTGTTATTTCACCCGCGATTGTTGCTGCTGGTGCTTATCAGAACGTAAGTGCTGCGCCAGCTAATAGCGCGGTAATTACTGCGATAAACACGGCTGCTTCATCTCCTGCGGTATTCACTACCAAAGGCGCTGTTCGATTGTTCGCTTCAGACCTGAACGTAGAAGCCCTAGCTGGCTCTGCTGCAACGGTCTTGGGCACGTACACAACTAGCTCCGGCTTAAGTGTTGCGTTTATCCGTCAAGGCACAATTGACACGTTAGCCACTAAATATCGTTTCACCACTTGGTCTAAGGCCAATGTGGTTGATCCGCTTAAATGTGGTTTGTTGTTACCAAGTCAAGGCGCGGCTATCTAGTCTCGCTTTCATGGGATACCCCTGTTTCGGCAGGGGTTATTCCTACTAATTCCGTGGAGGGAATATGATCGAGTATCCAAAAAGCCTGTATTACAAGGGCAAATTAAAAGGCACGTTTCAGGTATTTAATTCTGAATGGGTTATGGGCATTGCGAAAGATGCTGACGAAGAACAAGGCATGTTAGAGGCTGGCTTTAGTCTAACTATGAGCGATAAACCCTCTCAGGCTGTCTCAGAGCCTTCCAGTGACGATTTAACTAAAATCAAAGGGGTAGGTGCTAAGTTAGCAGACAAACTCTTAGACGCGGGTATAGAGCGTTACGAGCAAATAGCGCATTTAACGCCTGAAAGTATAGAAATATTAGAGGCAATGCTTCCAACGCAGTTTAAAGGCCGGATTACCCGTGATGATTGGGTCGGTCAAGCAAAAGAGATGATATGAGTACAGCAGTCACCATAATTAAACGAGCGTTAAGCCATATTGGGGCGCATAGCGACATAATGCCAGCGCCTACGTCTGTATTGGCTGCATCCTTAGATTACCTGGTGACAGCACAGGAAACCCTCAGAAAGAATGAGATTATCCTGGAGGAAACAGTAGCGGCTGTAACGACTACTATCGCAGTTCCTACGGCTTTAACGACTGAGTTAAACGAGCCAGCAGCATCTACATCTCACTTGATACGCTATTTAGCGCCTGATCTGGCAGATGTGGCTAGAGTAGAGGCATCAGCTAAAATATTAGCGGGTAAGAATACTGCATATAACGCATTAGCCCGTATGTATCGTCAGGCTACATCACCAAATATTGTACCTAGCACTTTATTACCTAAAGGTCAGGGTTCTACTCGCGGCCCTAACCGTAATCCATTCTTTAACGGTGAAACACTAGCTGATGATACAAGTACCACTACCTAGAAGCATTAGTGGGTCAACAGCTACCCCTAAACTTCAGGAATATACCCTTAATCAGATTTATTCGCAGGGCGCTCTGGTGTCAAGGCCAGCGTGTGAGTTGGTTGCATCTGCTACAGGCGCACCAAGAGGCTTATTTGAGCGCGATGGTGCTTTATGCTCGATATTTGGGCAGACAATGTATACAGGCACTACGACTTTAACGAGTCAAGGCACTGTAAAAGGTACAGGCAAGGTATCAACGGCAAAAGGGTTTAATCACACGGCTATTGCTACTGGTAATACGAATTATATTTGGAATGGAACAACACTAGCAGCCACAACTGACCCACATCTACCCGTAGCGCAGTCTGTAGCGCGTGTAGACAGCCGTTTTGTGTGGGTTAATGCTGATGGTGAGGCTGTATTTTGGTCGGCTATAACGGACGCTGACGATGTTCAGGCGCTAGACTTCTTTGACGCTGAAACTCTGCCGGATGGTAACAAGTTAGCCCTAAACATTCGAAACGATCTGTTTATATTTGGTGAGGAATCGATAGAACGATTTAGGAACGTAGGTACATCTGCCGCACCGTTTGTTCGTGTGAATAACTCGATTATCTCCGTGGGTTATATAGGCGGAGTGGTGCAAACAAGAGACTCATTTATGTTTCTTGGTTGGGATAAGGACGGTGGTTATCAGTTTTACATTTACGCAGACGGTGGTGCGATTCCAGTATCTACCGATGCTGTAAACGAAATACTGAACACTGAGTATACGAAAGAACAATTACAGACTGTCTCTGGTTCAAGATTTAACTGGCGCGGAGTTGATTGCTATACGTTTGAAATGCCTGATAGAACCTTTGTTTTTTCAGGTGGTGATCCTGCCAATTGGGGTTACTTCTCAAGTGGTACGCCTGGCGCTATGAAAATCGACCCTTGGGGCTATCAGAACGCTAAGTTATTCAATGATACGTTGTACGTCCAGAAGTCGGACGGTTTATACAAATTAACCTCTGCTGATGCTGATACTTCAGGTGATTTCAGTCGAGGCTTTAAGACATTTATTCGGATGGGTGATGAGTCGGTGTTTACTTTATCGACACTGGAATTATCCCTTGCACAGAACATTGAATCTAGTTCCGTAGGCTTATCAGTGAGTCGCGACGGTCAATTATGGTCGCCATTCCTTTATATGGCTGGTGGTGGTGAATACGTCAATCGTCTTAGATTTAGAGGCGTAGGTGGGCTAGGTCAGTATGAGGGTTATGTTGGCTTGTTTGTTCACACAACATCCAGTGTTCCATTCTCGATAGATAACATGGTTGCAACATGAGTTCGGACAATCCAGAAGCATCAAAGCCTGACTATCAAGACGCTATAGGCCGTTTGCAGGGTGATAGTCGCGTAACAGGAACAGAACAGTTAATGAAGTTCATTGATGACCTAGTCAGGCGTGTCAATGACCACGAAGAACGAATAACAACACTTGAGCCTTGAGCGCGTTTATTCACTACGGGCTATAAAGAAAGTATTAGCCGACCCGCTTGTATTCAGGTTTATATCTGAGGATTTAGACCGCGAGAACTACATACCCAACATTGATGATATTTATTATCGAGTGGGTAAGGGTTTGATGATTTACGAGCGTAAAGGGGTTTGTGCAGAGATGCATGGAGCGTTATTGGGTGATGTTGGCAAGGGCTTTATCACTCAGATTAAGGAACAGTGGGCAGATTTAAAGAGTATGGGCTTTTATAAGGTTTATACCATCCATCCAAAGAACCACCGTAGAGCATCGTTTATGTGTAGGGCTGCGGGTATGAGAAAAATAAAAGATGATGATTTTGGAATATATGAGATTAAATTGTAATGGGTAAGCGAAGCGGTCAAAGAGCGGCATCCCAAGCAGCACAAATACAAGCCAACGCTGCTACATCTGTAGCTGAAATTCAAGCGGCTGCACAATTACAAGCGGCTGGCATGAGTTCAGCTGCTGCACTTGAAGCAGCTAATATCGCAGCTAGTGGTTCACACGCTATCGCAGGGGCTACATCTGAAGCTGCACAGTTATCGGCTGGCGCTACACGTTACTCTGCTGACTTACAAGCACAAGCGGCTGCACGAGCATTAGCTGAACAACAACGACAATACAATCAGACAGTAGAGCGATTTCAACCTTATGTTGATTTAGGCACTAACTCGATAGATGCGTTTGATAATGCTTCAACCATTGAAGGCTACGACCAACGACTAGGGCAGATATTAAACAGCTCTAACTTTGGTGCAGTTCGCGCGGATCGCCAGGAAGTGGCAGACGATTATTCCTCACGCATAGGATTATCCAGAAGTGGTGCTGCAATAGAGCAAGCATCCGACATATCAACGGGATTAGGGCGTGAGATTGAGAACCAGCTATACGGGCGCTTAGGTAATAACGTAGAGATTGGTCAAAACTCAGCAGCACAGGTGGGTGTATTTGGTCAGAACTATGCAAACGCTGTGGGTAATATCGAAACGGGTACAGCGTCTAATATAGGCAATCTAGTCACTCAAGGAGCAGCTACTCAAGGCAACTTCCTAGTTCAAGGCGCAAGCGCAGCAGCAGATGGTCAGAACGCACTAGCGCAAGGCATACTTAACTCCGGCAATGCACAAGCACAAGGCTTGCTAGGGTCACAACAGGCTTATGCTCAAGGTGTGCAAGGTGCTGCTGATGCTCAATCTTATGGCTTAATTGGTAGTGCTCAAGCTAATGCTGCTCAAAATCAAAATACTGCGAACAGTGTTCTTAGTGGTGCTGCGGTAGGCGCTCAAATTGGCAGTGCTATCCCTGGAGTTGGAACAGCGGTTGGCGCGGGTGTGGGTGCGGTTGCTGGTATTTTCTTCTCTGATGAACGCTTGAAAGAGAATATGGAACCTATCGGTTCAATTAAAGGTTTGATGCTTTACGAATGGGATTGGAAACCAGAATTTGCAGGGATGGTCGGTATGGAAATGTCCACAGGCTTTAAGGCTCAAGAAGTCGAAGAAGTCTATCCAGATTGCGTACACGAATTACACGGTATCAAAGTTATTGACTACCCCGAAGTACAAGCGAGGTTAGCAGCATGAATCCAATAAGATCGAATTTTAGACCTGTTCATGGTGGCTCGCTCGTTCCTGATTACTCTAACGCTAATCGGTTGGCTATGGGTATTGCTCAACAGATAAAGACTGAAAAGATACAACAGGCAGAGCAAGAAGAAGCACAGCAGTTAACACAGATGTTAAGCGGTCAGAGGATGGAAGAAGCATTAAGCAATCCAGAATCTAGGGCGCAATGGTTGCAACTCTATGGCGTAGATAAGGACGCTGCTGCTGGATTGATGGACGTATGGAAAGCGGGTAATGAGTTAGAGATACAACAGGCTACGGCTGAAGCAGCAGAAGCACAGCATACCTACAAAACGCTAGAGGATTTAACTCTCAGGTTTGGTATTAACGAATCTAAAAAGTTCCTGCGTGAAACTATTATCGAGCGCGATGTAGCCGGAAAGCCCACTGATAAATTAAAGAATCTACTTGTTATGGCTCCTGATGATTACGATGCAGGAGTGCAGACAGGTAAGGCTTTAGCGGGTGGCGCGGTTACAGTGTTATCACCAGCTTCTCCCGTAACACTTGCGGACGGTGCTGAGTTGCGCGACCCAACTACAGGGCGGTTGATAGCTACAAACGAAAAAGATATAGCACCTGAAAAGCCAGAGAATAGATTTGGTGACATTACAACGCTACGCAAAGAGTTTGCGGCTGAGACTAAGCCATTCCTAGATGTAAATGACGCTTATGGTCGAATCAAGGCATCTGCCTCTGATCCTAGCCCTGCGGGTGATTTAGCTTTGATATTTAACTATATGAAAGTGCTTGACCCAGGTTCTACGGTTCGTGAAGGCGAGTTTGCTAATGCTCAAAACTCTGGCAGCGTAGGCACTCGTATTATGGCTACCTATAACAATGTAGTTAATGGTGAACGATTGACTGACGAGCAGCGTCAAGACTTTGTTAGTCGAGCAGATAAGCTGTACGGTCAAGCAGTTAAGACGCATAAGAAGCGAGAAGAACAATACATTAAGTTAGCTAAAACTAACGGATTTGACCCTGAACAAGTTGTATTAGACCGCATTATATTTAGTGACACGCCACAAAACACATCGCAAGCAGACACACTGAGGGCAGAAGCAGAAGCGGCTATCGCTGCGGGTGCTAATCCTGATGCGGTTAATGCTCGACTAGAACAAGCATTGCAAGGTTTATAGATGGGAATGTTTGATGACCTGATACCTGATAACTCAGGTGTTGAGAATACACAAGTTAAGTCTAGCGGTACGTTTGACGATTTAATACCACAAGATGATTTGTCTATCGCTAAAAGTCGTGCAGCCTCTAAGCGACAAGTAGAACTACAAGCTGGCAAGGGATTCCATGATGCAATGTCTAGTGTATTAGGTTTACCCGTTGACGCTATTGAGACAGTCCTGAATATTGGGATTCATGGGTACAATCAAGCTACAGGGAGCGAAGTGCCTAAGTTTAGCGGTTCGATAGGTGGTTCCCAACAAATGAAAGATTTGGCCCCTATGCCTGACCCACAGAACACATCAGAAACGGTTGCTAGAGTTGGTGGGATGCTTCCTGTAGCTGCTTACACTGGCAGTAAGTTAGTTGCTAATCAAGCCCCTGCTGCTGCGTCAGCATTGGGTAGAGTTTGGCAAGGAACTCAAGCTGGTGGTTTAACTGGTGCTGCGGAGGCTGGCGTTTTCTCTGAAGCTGATACACCTGAAGGCCAACTAAAAGATATGGGCGTAGGAGGGGCTATAGGGGGCGCTGTAGGCTTTGTTGTGGGTGGTATAGGTGCTGCTTACAATCACGTTAAAAATAAAGCTAAAAACCTTGACGAGTGGTTATCTGCTGATGATGCAAGGGCAGCTAAATATAAGCGTACAGAAGATGGAAGCGTTGTGCCTAACCAGCCAGCTAGAGAGGCATTATCTCAAGGCTTAGAGGATCGCACTGTTCAAATGATTAATAGTGCCTCTGCTGCGGACAAGAAAAAGATGCTACAGATGGTTGATACCCTTGAAAAAGCTAGACACAACCGAAGATATGCGGTGCTGAATAGGCCAGGTGATGCTGTTGGCGACACTGTGATGGAGCGGTTTAATGTGGTTCAAGCAGCTAATCGGAAAGCTGGCAAAGCAATAGATAGAGCGTCCGAGAGTTTGCGGGGGCAGTCTGTAGATCATGCGCCTGTAGTGGATGAGTTTCTCAATCAATTGGATGCTGCTGGTGTGCAAGTTGTTCGTGGTGCTGACGGACAGATTAAACCTCAATTCTCAGGCTCAGACTTTGAAGGTTTAGCGGGTGCTGAAAATATAATTAAGCGCATCATTCGCAGAATGTCTGACACTAAGCCACCTGATGCTTACGATGTTCACCGTCTAAAAAGGTACATAGATAACAACGTATCTTATGGCAAGGTTAAGGATGGTTTAACAGGTGATGCTGAACGGCTAGTTAAAGGATTGCGCCACGACTTAGACGAGCTTCTGGATAACACCTTTCCTGCATATAACGAGGCAAACACAGCTTACTCTGAAACTATTAGAGTGATAAAGGAATTAGAGAGTGCTGTAGGCACAAAGATTGATCTGTCAAGTGCTAACGCTAACAAGTCGCTAGGAACACTGGCTAGACGATTGATGAGCAACGCACAGTCTAGGGTTAACGTGCTGGACACGTTTGAGGATTTGCAGAATGTAGCGGTTAATCAGGGGGGAAGGTTTGACGATGATTTGATTAATCAAGTCGCCTTTGTAGATGACCTTGAGAAACTATTTGGGCCAAGCGCATCAACATCATTTAGGGGTGAAATAGGTAAGGCTGCAATGGACGCCACTGTAGGGCAAAGATCAGCTACCGAGACAGTCCTAAATGTAGGTAAAGCTGGAATTAATAAGGTGAGGGGGGTAACGCCTGACTCACAGATTGAGTCGATCAGGTCACTTCTTACTAACTAAAAAATTACATATTTCTAGCAGTTTGTTAGGTGTGCAATCTTCTTTAGTGCTTTTTTTGTAGAGAGTCTCAACCGTAGTTAAAAACGTAAGCATCGTACTTACCAACGCAATGGCTGGTAGGTAGAACCAATAGCTATACCAATAACCTAGACCCGCAAATATTACTCCGAGTATCGGACACACTATGAGCATGAAATAAAACAACATGAGCTTAATTAGACCTCGATTATCACAAATATTAGATGACGCTGGCGATCCTGTAGTCAACGGCTATGTGTATTTTGGCACGTATGGCGCAGACCCACGCACCAATCTACTGACATTATACACTACTGAGGCTGAAACTGTCACGTTAGCCAATCCACAGAGAACGGATAGCTATGGAAGACTCGCCAATGATGTGTATATATCAACGGATTACAGCTACGAAGTATCTGACTCTGACGATGTAACGATAGAAGGCCCGAAGGATAGACGGTTAAGCTCTAGGGCAGGATTCGATACGGCTGACGCTACGTCTATTATCACGCTCACGGAGACTTCTGCGAACCTATACGACATTTCAGAGGGTTGGCTTTCCGCGCCTCCTGCTGGCGTATATCAGCTTGTGTTCCCTACTACGAACACAGGCGCTGTGACAATCACTATGGACGGTATAGCTGGAACATTTGCACTAGAGGATTCTGACAGTGTTGCACTTGCGGGATCAGAAATCACAGCATCAAAACCAATGGCTATTTATTGGACAGGAACAGAATTTTTAATTCAAGGT
>Ga0180120_10000502_pt1 | contig 19791 bp, 25 predicted proteins | sample CPBDNA_3_FD_129677 | JGI IMG/M metagenome (GOLD analysis project Ga0180120, IMG submission 129677) | Freshwater to marine salinity gradient microbial communities from Chesapeake Bay, USA - CPBay_Spr_31_0.2_DNA (version 2) (version 2) | ecosystem: Environmental > Aquatic > Marine > Coastal ... | reverse complement strand
TATATTATTCCTAAATGGTTTGCTAAAAATCCAAACAGGAATTATACTGCAATATTGAATCAAATGAAAATAGTAAAAAGGAGAAAATATGAATAACAATCCATTTGACACTTTTGGGATAGAACACCTATCCAACTCAAGCATCAGCTTGTTTATATCCAACTCCTCTAAGTGGGTTCTTAATTATCTGCATGGGATCAGAAGTAAGACCAATGCAGCTATGGCTAGAGGATCAGTCAGTGACCATGAGATAGGCAGGCAATTCTCAGACCCATTGTCTCTTGCTGAATCTATACAAAGGGCAGTCCTTGAATACGACACAACGATCAAGCAGCTTAAGAAAGAAGATGCCTTTGATATAGATGATGACAAAGAACTAAAAGAGAAACAGAACCTAGCCAAATATCTTGAACTTGCCATACCGCATTACAAGAACTTAGGTAAGCCTGAATCTTATCAGCAAAGAATAGAATTACAGTTAGAAGAGATACCCATACCTATCATTGGGTACTGCGATCTAACTTATGAAGGTATCGTCAGGGATATAAAAACCACTGGCAGACTACCCTCTGAAATACCAGATTCAGTCAACAGGCAACTGTCCATTTACAGTACCGCCTTAGACGGATATGTACCGCTAGTAGACTATGTTGTTGTCAACCGCTCTAGACAAGAGGTTGTAACAATGCAGGTCAACGATGTGGACAAATGGATGTCACAAGTCAAAGGAGCTGCAATAGCAATGCAGAACCTACTGGCTTTGGGCGATTTACATGAAATAACTTCAGTGATGTACCCTGACTTCTCCGATTGGATGTGGTCAGACTTTGAGATTGCTGAAGCCAAAAAAATATGGAGTATAAAATGAATGATATATTAGTAAACTGTATCAATGAGATTGCCAGTCTTTCTAAAGAAGATAAGGTAAACATAAAAGGTAAGTTCTACACCACAGTAGATACAAGAGTAGAAATATTCAGAAAACATTTCGGCATCAATGCAGAGATAAGAACCGAGATCATCTCTCACGATCTGGACAGGGTTGTTGTCAAGGCATCAGTTCTGGTTAAGAACGAAGGCGAATGGATAACCATAGGCACAGACTTTGCAGAAGAGTTCAGAAGTCAAGGCATGGTCAATAAGACATCAGCCTTAGAGAACTGTTGCACCTCAGCTATCGGTAGAGCCTTAGCAGCTTGTGGACTCGGAGGAGGAGCTTACGCTTCTGCCTTTGAGGTAGACAATGCCATCAACAGCAAACCAGAAGCACCTGATACGTCCTCTGGCTACAACATCAAAGAACTCAACGGTAATATCAAGAGTAACTGTAGTAACGCTAGTGACTTCTTAGTACAGATGCGAGTGGAGTACCAGAAGTGCGTACAGGAAGAAAAGTCTTTCAAAGGTTTGTATCTGATGAACAAAGATCAGATAGACCAAGCCTACGAGAGTGTTCCTGCAAATGATAAGGAAGTTAAGGATGGCTTCAAGGCACTCATAGAACTAGGAGAGTCAGCATGAAGAAGATGACACTTACAGACTGCCTCTATGAGATTATGAAAGACGGAGGGTGGTTTACGTTCTGGGCATTGCAAGACCGTATATCAAACTCCTTTGACAAGTTCTATGGAGAGGCAACAATCTCAGCAGGTCTAAGGAAACTTAGAAACTATGAGGAAAGAAAAAAGTATAACCTTAAGGAGTATGGCGAGGTCGTAGAGAAACGATCTAGGCTTGCAGGAAAAGGCTATGAATATAAACTGAACGTCCAGACAGGACAGCAAGACTTATTTTAGGAGGTAATATGGATAAGCAATACGATAACGAAAAGACAGGGTTCTTATGGCATGAGAACGGTAACTCTAGTGTCATGCGAAAAGGAACGCTGACTCTTGATGGCAAGAAGCACTATGTGGCAATCATTGAATCACACAACTCTGAAGGGCAACCTAAGTATGAGTTCATGGTTTCAGCAGGACTACTGCATATCAACCAAGAGCATGAGAAGGTTTCTTCTAACAGTCCAGATATAGGTGGTGCAATTTCACTTGCAGATTCTTTTAAGACCTACAAACTAGGCGGTTGGAAGAAGATGTCTAAGAACAACCAAGAGTACACTAGCATCAGCATTAAGGAGAAAGAAGAAGAGCAACAGGTCAGGAAAGAACCTGATATGTCTCACGTTCCCTTCTAATGGCTAAACGCTTTGTAGACAAAGAACACCTAGCGTGGGTAAGGCAACAACCCTGTTTGATAAAACAAGCAGGGTTTTACTCTTGTAAGGGAGTAGTTCAAGCGCATCATTTGCTCAAGCCATATACAGGAGCAAGGGGCATGAGTCTACGAGCAGGAGATCAGAACGTGATACCTCTATGTCTACATCATCATGCAGAACTACATACCAAGTACGGATCAGAGAAAGCCTTTTTCAAAAACTTTGGACTGCCAGAGAACTACGGAAAAGAGATGGCATACAAGCTGTATGAGAAGAGTAAGTTCTACAGAGATTTAGACGATGATTTGCCCTTCTAAAATAATTAAAAAAAAATGCTTGCATTCATGACTAATTAGTCCATAATGTACTCATTAATAACTTGAAAGGTGAATAATATGAAAACATTAGTAGAAAAATTTGAAAAACTTGAAGAGTCTCTTCTTGATGCAGAACTTATGATTAAGCAACTTGAGAACGGAGACAACTTATATAATCACAAATATGAGCTAGAGTCTTTAGATGAAGATGATAGAGATGAAATAGAATCTTTATTGTTTGCACTCAATGCAACTTACTCTAGATTGTCTACACATTTCTATCGTAACAGTGGCTACGAGCCTGCAATTATGGAAGAGCAGGCATAAGCCTGCTTTCCTCTATGGGAGATAACATGAGCAATGCAAAAGTTATAGTAAGCTATCTCAAATCAGAACTTAAAAATCTTAGAGACAGTTATAAAAAAGGTTTCTTAACAGACAACGAATTTGTGCAGAGAGAAGATTTCTTGATAGATCAACTATCAGATTTCTCAATAAACGTACAAGCAACGGAGATAACATGAATAACTTTATTTACAGCAGGCACAATGTGGACAATCTTGATCACTACACTTCCGAATATAACGATTATGGCTTGATGTGTGAAATTACAGCTTTAGCACCACAGAAATACAGAGTAGAGATTTTGGGTTACGATTCTTTGTTAGTTGAATCATTCATTTGTAATACTTATGAAGAATGCGGAAAAGAAGCATTTGAAGAAGCGGAATGGATCAAAGAATACAATCGTGAGATGGCAGGTAATTTTCATTTTGGAGAATATGAGCTTCATCATTCATGGGCAGGTGCAGACATTTCGTGCTTAGAAAAATTGAAAGCAGATGCAGAAAGTTATTTTGACAATTATCTTAAATGCGAATTCAGCACAGACGAGCCTGTTGATTTAGTAGCAGAAATGTTTGAGCAAGACAAAAAGGACAAAATGTCAGAGCAGATCAAAAAGATAGCAAAAGCTGTCGCAGGTAAGAGGAGATAACATGAGCGACTTTACATTGAACCTAAACACCGCAACCCCACAAGCTATAGCTGAGATCATGGAGATGGACAACAAGTTCATCGGCACATTGAACTATCTCGGCTTGGCTTATTTCTGGGGTCACGAATACAAACACTCTCTTAGAGATGCTACGATCTCACAGAGAAAAAGAATCCACAGAAAAGGACTGGAACGCAATGTGTCTTTCCTTGTACCCAACCAAGAGGCTTGGGATATCATTAAAGAGGTAATCAAATGAGAAAATCACCTAGTAAAATTAGAGATGAAAGGAACGAGAAGATCGCTTGGTCTATACTAGGCAGTATGATGATCGGTTGTGTGTTCCTAGCAGCATTTGGATTTTAGGAGATGATATGAAATTTGATAAATTAGTTTTGTCACAATATGGTTGGGTCTTTGATCTTTCAGACCAAGATATAGAGGTAAGAAGGCTGATGCCTAACAAAAGAATGTGCTTAGGCTTTGAAATAGTCCTGACTAAAAATCAGATAGCTTCTATAAAAAAAGATATGCAAGAAAAGTATCTTAAGGAAGATTATGAAAAAGGGGTAAAAGCTCTGGGTCAAGGATTGTTCCATATCTCACATCAAGAGGGTGAGGCACTAGGTCTTGAATAGATATGAGCAGAATAGAAGATGTCAAAGAGACGTAGCAGGGTTAGTATTCAGCTCACCAAAGAAGCTGACGATCAACTCAAGCTCATCAAGCAAGCCACAGGTCTCAGTGCAAGCGTAATCGTGGAAGGAATGATCATAGATTTCATGGCAGAACACGCACAAAGGATAGAACGACTCAAATACTTTAGAGAGAAAGGAGAAAGGCAATCAAGCCTAGTCAAAACTATCTATGAGAACGGAGACAAGGAAAACTGATGGCATTTTTCTACGACAGAACCAACAGCTATGAACAGAACTTCAGGAGATGGTACAAGGCTCATAAGCTAGAGTACGAGGCTCACAACTATCCACACTTTGACGAACCCACAGCTAGAGCTAAGTTTGATTCATACTTTGAAAGCAAAAAGATCAAGATAACTAGGGTAAAAAAATATTGAGAAAGTTGTTGCATATAGTCCAATTTGTAGTAATATAGGTAGGGTTAATTAATTGAAAGGAGATAAAATGAAAAACTTAATTACAAACAAACTTTACACAGGCAGTAACATCAACACTCTTGCTCACGCAGGTTACACACAAAATGATTCTCTTGTAACTTTCAAACAAGCAATGAAGCACTTTGAAGTGACTGGCGATATGCTTAAAGGTCTTAAAGGCTTAGGCACAACTCTCTGCTTCTACAAAGAAGAGATCAACAAAGAGACTGGTAAGAAAGAAAAGATCAGAAAACTTTTCACAGTATTCAATGTTGTAGATGTTGAAAGAGTCATTCAAGAAAATACATCAAACAAGGAGGCAGCCTAACGGCTGCTTCCCCTTGAGGGGTAGTATATGGAAAAAATACAAACCATCTTGATTGATCCTTACGATCAAAGTCTTTCGTATGTTCACATATCTGACTCTAACATCCAAGACTACTACAGTGTCATGCAATGCAGTTGCTTTGATGTTGTACGTCTAGGCAATGAAGTCATCATGTTCGTAGATGACGAAGGTATCTTGAAAGACAACAGATATTTCCAACTTGGATCACAGAACTTTGCAGGGAGATGTATCATCGCTACCGAAACTGACGATGGTGGAACTACTGATTGTCACTTAACCATAGAACAAGTAGCCGAAAAATTAGAGTGGCTACCTGAAGGACATAAAGAAGAACCATTTATGTCATTTGTAAAGATAGATTAATTCAATATAATAACCATGTAGATTAGTCACTCAATCTGCGGTTATTAAAAGAGAAAGGGGAGATGTAAAAGTCTCCCTTTTTTTATGCAAAAAAAATTATCAAAACACTAGACATCTAATCCTAAATGGACTAATATGGATACATCAATAACATGAAAGGAGATAAAATGAAAAACACAACATATAACATTCTTAACATTAGAATCGCAAAAGTAGAAAAAGTTCTAGGGTTGCTTGCAGTAAAAGAAATTGCATCAAAATATTTTGCTAATGCAGATACACAACAAGCTATAAATTCTTTACAAAATAATTTTAGACTTAATAAAGATGAAGCTAAATTAGCCTACAATGTAGGAAGAAGTCGTAACTCATCTATGGAGCAGGCATAAAGCCTGTTCCTTAACTTGAAGGAGATAAAATGAAATTTCACAAACAAATCAAACTAGAAGGCTTCAGACAATCTGAGATAAAAGACACACTTGAATCTAAGGGTCTAAAATTTAGACGTATGAGACAAGAAAACTCTTGGGTAGAAAAACTTGAACTTCAAGATAATTGGGGTCTGAGAACGAAAATACAATTCTTGATTCAAGATGACCTCTTAGAATTAAGAGGAAACCACTATGATATATCGGCTTGGGCAAGAGACTTATTAAAATTCTTCAAATAGAAGGGAGACGTTATGTATAAAGGGGGTCAATAGACTCCCTTTTTTTTGTGTTTAAGAACAATCTGTAATATAGTTGGCAAAAATTGTTGAATAAACATAGAACAATCAGTGGATAAAAAAAGCACGGTACAAAGAATCACACCTGATCTAGCACTCAAGCTAAGGACAGAATTTGTGCAGGGTATTGAACTAGAGAGTGGTGAGAGACAATACTTACCCATAGTTGAGTTAGCCACTAAGTACAATGTTGCTCAGACATCACTATTCAGACTGTCACAAAAAGAGAACTGGCGAGATCAGAAAGAGAGCTTCAAAGTACAACTGCAAGAGAAGATAGACGAAGAGACAGCTAAACAGATGGCTGTGGAGTCCAGAAAGTTTGACTCTAAGAGTGTCAAGGTAGCCAATCAACTCATGGAGATAGTTCACGGTAAGGTCTATAGAAACCTCAAAGCATTAGAACAGGACACCAAAACAGATAACCCTAGCCAGATACTAAGCCTAGCCAATACTGCTGTAGCAGCACAGAGATTAGCTAAGTTAGCATTTGGAGAATCAACTGACTCAATAAATATAAATGGAAGCATCCAACAAAGTGAAGCCTTCACAGAAGTTCTTGAACTCTTGGACGAAGTTGCAGACAGCAGAAAGGCAGACGATAAACCTATACACTGAGTGGCTCAACACCGCCAGACCTAAACAACTACAACCGTTAGAAGAACACTACATCTGGCTCATACTGGCAGGACGTGGTTGGGGTAAGACTAGAACAGGCGCTCAAGACATTGCACTCTACGCTCTCAGAAACCCAAACAGCCTATGCGCTGTAGTAGCACCGACACATGGCGATCTAAGAAGAGTTTGCTTTGGCGGTAACAGTGGATTGCTGTCCATCATCCCAGAAGAATGCTATCTGCAATCATCAGATGCCAAAGGCTATTCATCCAGTGTGGCAGAGATTAGATTGGACAATGGTTCAAAGATCATGGGTTATGCGGCTATAGAACCAGATAGACTAAGGGGTAGCCAGTTTCACAGAGCATGGGCAGACGAACTAGCAGCATGGAGGTATTCAGAGTCATTTGATCAGTTAATGTTTGGATTGCGATTAGGAGATAACCCACAGTGCGTAGTGACCACGACCCCTAAACCTAGCAAGATCATCAAAGACCTAGTAGCAAGAGAGGATGTAGTCGTCACAACTGGTAACACATTTGAGAACGAAGATAACTTAGCTGACACAGCCTTAGCTATGCTTAAGGAAAGATATGAAGGTACGTCTTTAGGTAGGCAAGAACTGTATGCTGAGATCATAGAGGACTTTGAAGGTGCTTTGTGGAGCAATAAGATGATAGAGGAAGGCAGGCTAAATGAGAACGAAGAGAGAGACCTTAAGCAAATAATCGTTGCCATTGACCCTGCTGTAACTGCTAACGAGAACTCTGACGAGACAGGGATCATAGTCGCAGGTAAGGATTACAACGATAGATTCTATGTCTTAGAGGATGTATCTGGTGTCTATACACCTGATCAATGGGGCAGAAAAGCTATAGATTGCTACTATGAGTGGCAAGCTGATAGAATAGTAGCGGAAGTAAATAACGGTGGAGACTTGGTAGAAAGACTATTAAGGAGTATAGACCCTCATATACCCTACAGGTCTGTGAGAGCAACGAGAGGCAAACTTACAAGAGCAGAGCCAATCAGCGCACTTTACGAGCAGAAGCGAGTTCATCATGTTGGATATTTTTCTGAGCTAGAATCACAGATGTGTTCTTACACAGGAGAAACCAAACCTTCCCCTGACAGGTTAGATGCTTTAGTATGGGCAATGACCGAACTCAGTAAGTCTAGGGGTGAGGTGAATTGGAGGATTAGCTAATGGCATCAATACTGGACAATATTAAAAACGCATTTACACCCAAGCCTGCGGAAAAAAAAGACGTGGGCAACATGGTTGGGTATTTTGGTGTAGGTTCATCAAAGTCAAAACAATACACTTATGCAGATTTAGCCGAAGAAGGCTACATGAAAAACAGCATCGTCTATAGATGCGTAAACGAGATAGCCAAAGGTGCTAGTGCAGTACCATTTATGGTGAAAGCAGGAGATCAGGTTTTAGATAGTCACCCTATCGTCACCTTAATGAGCCGACCAAATCCTTTGCAATCCCATAGTGAGTTCTTCAACAGCATCTTTGGTTTCTTACTACTGAGCGGTAACGCTTACATACTTAGAGTTGGATCAGAAGTAGGCGCACCAAAAGAACTACATCTGCTAAGACCAGACAGAATGGTAATCAAAGGTGGTAGTAATCCAATACCAGATAGATATGAGTATGTGATAAATGGCAGAGTCCAAGCTGTGTACGATGTTGAAGAAAGAACAGGATTTAGTGAGGTTAAGCACGTCAAACTATGGAATCCTTTAGATGATTTTTACGGACTGTCTCCTATGTCAGCAGCAGCTATAGAAGTTGACCAACATAATATGTCAGGTAAACACAATATAAACTTACTCAGTAATGGAGCAAGACCAAGTGGTGCAGTCGTATTTAAACCACAAGATGATGCAGGTATATCAGTAAACTTAACAGAATCACAAAGACAACAATTATTAACAGACCTGAATAACAGATTTAGTGGTACTGCTAATGCAGGCAGACCGTTATTGTTGGAAGGAGACTTTGATTGGAAAGAAATGGGTCTCAGTCCAAAAGATATGGATTTCCTCAATCTGAAGCACATGGCAGCTACGGACATTGCTATGTGTTTCGGAGTACCAAGTCAGTTGGTAGGAGTTCCAGATGCACAAACTTATGCAAATGTAGCTGAAGCGAGACTTGCACTGTATGAAGAAACCATCATTCCACACTTAAAAAAATTGGAGTCAGACTTCAATGAATGGTTAGTTCCTATGTTTGGAGAGAACCTAGAGTTTTGCTTTGATATTGACAAGATACCTGCCTTAGCTGAAAGAACTAAACGCACATACGAGAATGTAACATCAGCAGTTAGAGAAGGCATAATGACTAGGAACGAAGCTAGAGAAGCCATAGGTCTATCACCAATAGACGGTGCAGATGATCTTTATATCTCAGCAACCTTATTCCCAATCACCTCTGACGAAGGTGGAGAGCAGCCAGACGATCCAGTAGCAGAAGAAGAGTTAGATGCTTACGAAGAAGATGAAGATATGGACTTAGACTTCTTAGAAGAGGACGAGAAGGCTTTATCTGATATAGATACTATGCCTACAGATGGTATGGCTACAGAGGCACAGAGAGGCTTAGATTGGCGAGAAGAGCATGGCAGAGGCGGTACAGCAGTCGGTGTTGCTAGAGCCAATCAATTAGTAAGCAAAGAAAGGCTATCAATCAGCACAGTCAAAAGAATGTTTAGCTTTTTCTCAAGACATGAAGTAGACAAGCAAGGACAAGGCTTTGATCAAGGCGAGGACGGATACCCATCAGCAGGCAGAATAGCATGGGCATTGTGGGGTGGTGATGCAGGCTTTGCTTGGTCAAGACGTAAGGTAGAGCAGATCAAGAGGGAAGAAGAGAAGTTCTTGGCTCTTGATAACCATATAGAAGTCAAGCTGACAGAATCTAAAGCTGTATCTGGTGCAATCAGAGAAGGTCTTAAAAAGAAGGTAGACGATCACAATGAAGATTATGGTGACAGTCCAACCAAAAGAACTAATCTAAGAACACTTACCGCAGTATTTGAGCGTGGAGTAGGAGCATACCGAACTAACCCATCATCGGTCAGACCAAGCGTGAACAGTGAAGAGCAGTGGGCATACGCTAGAGTCAATTCATATCTGTACGCACTTAGAAACGGTAGATTTAGAAGCGGTAAGCACGATACAGACTTATTTCCAAAAGGGCATCCACTAAGCAGTAAATGATCCCTTCTAAGAAGCAGATTAGCAGATTCCGTAGAGGAAGAGTTAGTGCGCAGAAAGAAAGAAGGAAGCAGCTAAGGATAAGAAATAATCTTGAGCGTATTCTGTTAAGGAGATTGACTTCTCTATTTGGAAAGTTTGTTAACACAAAAGCCTATCTCTACAGAGAGTTTGGTATATATGATGAAGTCATAGCAGCAAGAGAATTACAAGAAGAACTAGCTCCAACATTACTACAACACTACCGTAGAATTTTCAGAAACATTTACCAAGAAAATAACCGTACCAACACCTTAGAAGAAGTAAAAGAAGATGCTTTAGTATTCGGAAGGAACGTAGATTTAGAACCTTTGATTGAAGAATACTTCCGAGCGAGAGGTTTGATTTTAAGCGGTATTACAGCAGGCATAGCAAATCGTGTACAAAAAATTATCCGTGATGGTAGAGCAGAGGGTTTGACTCTTGTGCAGATAGCACAAAACATAGAAAAAAATGTTAGACCCATTACTAGGATAAGAGCAGCAACTATTGCAAGAACAGAAACCCATAATGCAGCAGGTCATGCTCATCATAAATATTACAAACAAGTACAAGCTGATTATGGCTCTGTACTTAAGAAAAAATGGGTTGCTACAAATGATACAAGAACTAGAACAGCACACGCTGCAATGAATAGAGAAAAGCCTATACCTATGGATGAACCCTTCATAGTTGGTGGTGTATCTATGATGCACACTGGCGATCCAGATGGAGGAGCAAAGAACAATGTAAATTGTAGATGCGTAATTATTTATGTTGATGAACTAGATGTTGTGGAAAATTAATCATTCAGATACTATATGTAGACATATATGCCAATACCTAAACCAAAAACAGGAGAAAGTAGAAGCAATTTTATGAGTCGTTGCATGGGAGATAAGACTATGACGGATGAATATGACACTGACCAAAGGCTAGCAGTCTGTAACTCAAGTTATGATTCCAAAGGGGAAGAAAAGGTCAACGATACCAAAAGAGAAGTAGGCGAAGATGCCTATACCACTGAAGAAGAAGCTGTAGCTAGAGCAGAAGAAATAGGTTGCACTGGCACACACAGCATGGACGAAGATGGCAACACTATCTATATGCCTTGTTCTACACACGCTGCTTACGTTGAAGCGATAGGCGGTGATGAAGAAGAATCAGGATATGGATATGGTGGTCGTATGAAGAAACCCAAGAAGCCTAAGAAAAAGGAAGATGATATGTCTTATGAAGATAATGTGGAAGAATTAAAATCTTTTATAGAAGTACACTCTGAAATCAAAGCTAATGATACTGAGGATGGAACTTTTGAAGGTTATGGTTCAGTCTTTAACAACACTGATCTTGGCAACGATGTAATAAAGACAGGAGCTTTCACTAAGAGTTTAGCAGAACGTGGAACTAGAGGTGTCAAGCTGTTGTATCAACATAAGTCAGATATGCCTATTGGTGTTTTTGATGAAATATCCGAAGATAGTCATGGTCTTAGAGTTAAAGGAAGATTAGCTCTAGGAACAACAGCAGGCAGAGATGCTTACGAATTATTAAAGATGGGTGCATTAGATGGTCTGAGTATAGGCTTTCGTGTAAACCCTAAAGAAGTTTCTTATGATAAGCGCAAAGGTCAGCGTATTATCAAAGAGGTAGACTTAATGGAAATTAGCCTTGTTACTTTCCCTATGAACCCTAAAGCTACGGTTCGTCAGGTAAAAGGTGAGGAGATTTCCATAAGGGAATGGGAGAACGGATTGCGTGATGCTTTCAACTTATCTCGTTCAGAAGCAAAGGTTGCAGCAAAAGCTGTCAATCAAGCATTTACTCAGCGAGATGTTGATGTTGATGCTGAAGTGGTAGAAGCCATCAAACAATTAACATTAACTATAACCAAACTCTAAGGAGCAATTATGTCTGAAGATATAAAAAATGCTGTTTCTGAAATTGGTCAGGCTTTTGAAGAATTTAAGAAAGCCAATGACGAAAAGTTAGAAGCACTAGAAAAAGGGCAAAATGTTGATACTTTAGTTGACTCAAAACTTGAAGCTATTGAAGAAAAGCTGAATGGTTTAGAGGACATCAACCAAGAGATCACACAAGCCAAGCAAGCTCAAGAAGGAATCAAAGAGCAGGTTGAGAACCTAGAGACGGTCATGCGTAGACCTAACTCTGGTTTTGAAGCCAAGCAAATTGATGAAAGTCTTGTAGCTTTTGAAGCCTATTGCAGAAAAGGACTAGAAGGTCTTGATGATGCAGAGAAAAAGGCATTAACTGTCAGCAATGACTCAACTGGTGGATATCTAGCACCACCTGAATATGTAAGAGAGTTACTAAAAACTGTAACTGAAATCTCACCTGTTCGTTCAATCGCTAGAGTAAGAAGCACTGGACAAAGATCAATCCAAGTGCCTAAGAGATCATCTCAGTTCTCCGCAGCGTGGGTTGCAGAATCAGGAACTAGGTCTGAGACTACTGGTTACGAAGTAGGCTTAGAAGAGTTACCTGCTCACGAACTGTATGCCTTAGTTGATATCTCTGAGCAAAACTTAGAAGATACTGTCTTTGATCTAGAAGCAGAAATGCAATCAGAGTTTGCAGAGCAATTTGCAAAAGCTGAAGGAACTGCATTTGTTAGCGGTAACGCAGTTGGTAAGCCTGAAGGTCTACTAACTAATGGCGATGTTAGCGAAGTCAATTCTGGTAATGGCACAGCTCTATTAGCTGATGGTCTTATCACTTTGGTTCACAGCATCAAATCTGAGTATGGCAGAAACGGTACATTTATGTTCAATAGAGGTACTTTATCAGCTATCAGAAAGCTAAAAGATACCGCAGGACAATATGTGTTCCAAGCAGGTATGTCTCTACAAGCAGGTGTTCCTAACACTATCTTAGGATATCCTTATGTAGAAGCTACTGATATGCCAGATGTAGGTGCAGGTGCTTATCCTGTCCTGTTTGGTGATTTCAGAAGAGCCTACATGATCGTAGACAGAGTTGCTTTAGCTGTTACAAGAGACCCATTCACACAAGCTACTTCAGGCAATGTTAGATACATCGCTAGAAGAAGAGTTGGTGGACAGGTCATACAAGCTGAAGCTGTTGTTAAACAAAAAGTATCAGCTTAAGTAAGGAGTAAATTATGCAAGACTTATCTAATAATATTAATCCTGCTGTTTCTATTCTCAATGCAGTTAAAACTGCGGCAGGTAATGGAACTGGTGTTGATCTTCAAGGGTACGAACAAGCTACTGTTTTAGTAGATGTTGGTGCAGAAGGAGATACACTCTCAAGTTCAGTATATTTTGAAGTTTCATTAGAGCATTCTGATGATGATTCAACTTACACTGATTGCGCTCAAGCTGACATCGTAGACGGTACTATAGCCGCAGGAGGAATCTTCCTGAAGCTAGACGGTACAGCAGGAGGTAACCCTGATACAGCAGGTGGTATCTTCCGTGTAGGCTACGTTGGCGGTAAGAGGTACTTAAGAGTCGTACTGGCTAAAACTGGTACACATTCTAACGGAACACCTTTAGGTGCTATGATCGTTAGAAGTGGTGGCAGACATAGTTCAGACAACGCTTTCACAGCACATAACGCTTAATTTAGCATGGGAACGTGGGGGTTCTGCCCCCACTACCCAATAAGGGAGAAAAAAGATGTCAAAAAGTTTTAAAATTTTAGTGCCTAAACCTGCTAGTGCTAATAAAGATGGCACAGATGTAAGGTTGTACATGGCAGATGAAGTTGTTGAAGCCAAAGAAAAATGGCAGTCAGAAGTTATGTCTACATTTGTAGAAAACGGATGGGCAATGGAAGTCAAAGTAGAGGGTAGTGCCGAAGAAGCAGGCGAGCCTGTGAGAGCAAGAAATAAAAAAGGACAATTAGTAGGAGATGATCCTGATACTCCTGATGTCAACGAGGCATGGGAAGGTGGAGAAGCACCAAAGAAAACTACTAAAAAAAGAACGACTAAGAAGAAAAAGTCTTAGTTAGGAAACCCTAATCACTAATTTAGTGATAATATTAATTCAGCAGATGCTAACGATGGTAGATACCATGAACAATAAAGGGAATATTTATGAGTGCAGGCTATCATCATTTCATCATAGAACAGGGAGCGACCTTTGGTCAGACTCTCACTTTAAAGGATTCTAGCGATACTTTAATAAATCTTACTGGCTATACGTCAGCAGAAATGGACTTGAGGGAGACTCCTGAGAGTTCATCTGAGGTTATCACACTCACAACAGCCAATAACAGAATCGCATTGGGCGGTTCAGCAGGCACAGTTACACTTACTATATCAGCAGCCGATACAGCCAATTTAACGGCAGGAGACGGTGTTTTTGACCTTGAGATAGTAGATGGTAGCAGTAGGGTATATCGCATCTTAGAAGGCACTTATACGATCAGGAGGAATATTAGCAGATAATGGCTATATCAAAGGTCACAACCTCCAACACAAACACAATAAACAAAGTTACCGTAACTGATGGAGATGCTATAAGCATCATAACGGTAGGAACACAAGGTCTAGCAGGTGCAGCAACACTACTAGGTAGAACAACAGAAGAAGAGACAGTAGGCTCTAGTGATGCAGGCTCTACGATTATATATGACCATGCCAATGCTAGATGGCTTGCTACTACATCAAGCAATGCCACATCTTTAAATACAAAGCTAGCAGGTCTGGTATTTACAGCAGGTGGAGCAACAGTCACAGGAGTTTTAGACGAGGACAACTTAGGTAGTGATAGCAACACTAAGCTAGCTACACAACAATCAATTAAAGCGTATGTAGATGCACAGATCACAGCACAAGACTTTGACTTTCAAGGTGATACAGGCGGTGCATTAAGTATAGATTTAGACAGCGAAACTATGACCTTTACTGGCGGTACAGGTATAGACACAACTGGTAGTGGTAATACAGTAACCTTTGCCATAGATAGCACTGTCGCAACACTCTCTGGGTCGCAGACTCTCTCCAATAAAACACTAACAGCTCCTGTGCTGAATACTGTTGACATCAACGGTGGTGATATATCCTCAGGAACTACTATAAATAAATCACCAAGCATTACCCTAGCAGGAGATTTGAGTGGTTCTGTGACCCTCTCTAACTTAGCCGATGGCACTCTTACAGCGACCATAGCAGCCAATTCTGTAGCTTTAGGTACAGATACTACAGGTAACTACTTAGCTACCCTAGCAGCCGCAAATAGCGGTATAGACGTAGCCAATAGCGGTTCTGAATCAGCCGCAGTCACAGTAGGTCTAAACACTGAGTATGTCCAAGACATAGTTGGTGCTATGTTCAGTTCCAACACTGAGACAGGAATAGCTGTAACCTATGTAGACGATGACGGTACGATTGACCTTGTTATAGGCTCAGGTGTCATTACCAATGATATGCTTGCAGGCTCTATAGCCAATGGTAAGTTAGCTAATTCATCTATAACAGTTACAGATGGTAGTAACTCTACAGCTACAGCATTAGGCGGTACTATTACGTTTGCGGCAGGTGAAGGTTTAGATGTAGCAGAATCAAGCGGCACAGTTACATTCTCAGCAGAAGATGCAACAGATAGCAATAAAGGTGTGGCTTCTTTTGATAGTACAGACTTCTCAGTAAGTTCAGGCGCAGTAACCTTAGTTGTTGAAAGAATATCCGACATAGTAGGCTCTATGGTTACTTCCAATACAGAAAGCGGAATAACAGTTACCTATCAAGACGGAGACAACACATTAGACTTTGACGTTGGTGACTTTGATATAGCACTTACAGGAGATATAACAGGTTCAGGAACAGTCACTAATCTAGGCAATGTTTCTATAGCTACTACTGTAGCCGCTAACTCAGTAGCATTAGGAACAGACACTACAGGTAATTACTTACTAGACATTGCAGTAGGCGAAGGACTGGATGTTTCTCACTCACAAGGCGAGGGTAGTACAGCTACCATATCAGCAGAACTAGCCACAGAAACAAACGCAGGTGTAGCCACGTTTGATGGTACTGACTTTACAGTATCTAGTGGAGACGTAACGCTAAATGCAGAGCGAATACAAGACATAGTAGGGGCAATGGTTGGCTCTAATACAGAGTCAGGCATAGCGGTCACTTATGAAGATGGAGATGGTACTTTAGACTTCAACGTCAACGATCCTACTATAACTATAGATGGTGATGTAGATGGTAGTGCCACCATGACCAATCTAGGTAATACCACGATTACTACAACCCTAGACACAGTAAACTCTAACGTAGGCTCTTTTGGTAGTGCCACAGCCATACCTGCAATAACAGTAAACGCTAAAGGTCTGGTAACTGCGGTAACAACAAACAATATAGCCACAAGTTTTACACTAGCGGCAGATAGTGGCTCTAACGATACATTTAACACAGGCGAAACACTTACATTTACAGGAACATCTAACGAGATCACAACAACGGTAAGTAACAACGCTATAACCTTTGCCCTGCCAGATGATGTGACCATAGGCAACGATCTTACGGTCACAGGTGATCTAACAGTTAATGGTGATACGGTAACGCTAAACACAGCTACACTAGACGTAGAAGATGCAACAATCAGAGTAGCAAAAGGTGCTACAAGTCTAGCCAATACAAACGGTGCAGGTATAGAGTTTGGAGCAAGCAGTTCCAAGCCAACCCTTACATGGGATAACAGCAATAGCAGACTTACATCTAATAAAACTTTCCATGCGGCATCTTTGATTGGTGCTTTAACAGGTAACGCAAGCACAGCTACAGCTTTAGAAACAGCAAGAACAATACATGGAGTCAGCTTTGATGGCACAGCTAATATAGATTTATCTGAGGTTATCAGTGACACGGTTGGAGCAATGTTTAGCTCTAACACAGAAACAGGAATAACCGCTACATACCAAGATAGTGACAACACCATTGATCTAGTAGTAGGAACATTAAATCAGGACACAACAGGTAATGCGGCAACAGCAACCGCACTAGAAACTGCCAGAACAATAGGTGGTACAAGTTTTGATGGTACTGCAAACATAGCAATAGCATTGGCGGCAACCGCAACAGCTTTGGCTAACGCTCGTACTATTCACGGTGTTAGCTTTGACGGAACAGCAAACATTGATCTAACAGAAGTTATACAAGATACCGTTGGAGGAATGTTTAGTTCCAATACTGAAACTGGTATCACTGTAACTTATGAAGACTCAGACGGAACAATAGACTTAGTTGTTGGAACTCTTAACCAAGATACGACAGGCAATGCCGCTACCGCAACTGCTCTTGAGACCGCAAGAACCATACATGGTGTGTCTTTTGACGGTACTGCTAACATAGATTTAAGTGAAGTAATATCCGATACAGTAGGGGCAATGTTCTCTAGTAACACAGAGACTGGTATCACTGTAACTTATCAAGACTCCGATAATACGATAGATTTAGTAGTAGGTACGCTAAACCAAGACACTACTGGAAACGCTGCAACTGCCACCGCTTTAGAGACTGCGAGGACTATTCATGGAGTATCATTTGATGGTAGTGCCAATATAGACCTGTCGGAAGTTATCTCTGACACGGTAGGCGCTATGTTCTCAAGCAATACTGAGACTGGTGTAACGGTTACTTATCAAGATGCTGACAATACAATAGATGTCGTTGTAGATACTTCTGCTCTTACAGAAACACTTACAAACAAGACACTTACGAGTCCAGTAATTAACACAGGTGTTTCAGGAACAGCTATCAAAGACGAAGATAATATGGCTTCTGACTCTGCCACACATCTTGCCACACAACAATCTATCAAGGCTTATGTAGATGCTACTGCACAAACTACAGAAGAAGTGCAAGATATTGTTGGTGCAATGTTTTCAAGCAATACGGAAACAGGGATTACAGTCACATACGAAGATGGCGATGGAACTATAGACCTTGTAGTTGGCACATTAAACCAAGATACAACTGGAACAGCAGCATTAGCTACAGAGGTAACAGTATCAGCTAACAATACAGGCAATGAAGATATATTCCCTGTCTTTGTTGATGGTGCTACAGGTTCACAAGGTTTAGAAACAGATACAGGTCTTACCTACAATCCTTCTACTGGTTTGCTAACAGCTACAGGTTTTTCAGGTAATTTAACAGGCACACTACAAACTGCCGCACAAACCAATATAACCAGTGTTGGCACTTTATCTGCCCTAACAGTTTCAGGTGACGTTGCTATTGATACCAATGTCCTGAAGGTAGACACAAGCAACAACAGGGTAGGTATTAAACAGGCTTCACCAACAGTTTCGCTAGATATAGGTCAAGCCACAGATGCGATACTGTTACCAGTAGGTACAACAGCACAAAGACCTTCAGGAGCGGCAGGTCAGTTCAGATACAACTCAACTCTTGGCAGGTTTGAGGGATATACGGATGCGTGGGGTGAAGTAGGCGGTGGAGGCACATCTACACTATCTGTCAATACATTTACAGCCAATGGTTCAACAACAGCTTTCACACTAAGCCAAGCACCTGCTAGCGAGGACAACATACTCGTATTTGTAGAAGGTGTGTTCATGAACGCTAATGACTTCACTCTTAGCGGAACAACACTAACATTAGATGCCGCACCACCAAACGGAAGAAAGATCACTGTCTACCACGTTACTGCCGCAGTAGCAGGCACAGGTTTGACACAGGACAGCTTTACAGGCAATGGCAGTACAACCGCATATACGCTTAGTGTTGCCCCTGTAAGCGAAAACAATACTCAGGTATACATAGACGGTGTTTATCAAAATAAAGCCACTTACAGCACTTCTGGCACTACTCTCACGTTTGATGCCGCACCTGCCAACAGTGCCGCCATAGAAGCGATCACATTTACACAGACCAACATCAATAACTTCCCTGCAAGCGGTATATCCGATCTTACACAGGTCACACCAGTTGCAGGCGACTTTATGATGATACTGGATGCCACAGACAGCGCACTCAAGAAGTCAGACGTAAAAGACGTGATGAGAACTGCGGTAGCGATAGACTCAAGCGCAGATGCAGTTGCCCTGACCTTTGATGCTGACGAGAACGCTACTTTTGCAGGCAACATAGTAAAAGGTAATCTGACGATCAGTGGAACAGAAATAGACCTATCTAGTGGCGACCTAACTTTAGACGTAGCAGGGGATATTATTTTAGATGCTGACGGAGGTGATTTTAGATTTAATGATGGTGGCACACAGTTTGGCATAATCTTTAAAAGCAGTAATGACTTAGCTTTATTTGCAAATATTCAAGATGGTGATTTGCTTTTCAGAGGCAATGACGGAGGCACTAACTTTACTGCCTTACAACTTGATATGTCAGATGCAGGAACAGCGATATTTAACCATGACATAACGCTTCCTGATAGTGGCAAAGCAGTCTTTGGAGCAGGTTCAGATTTACAACTGTTTCATGATGGAACAAATTCATTTATTACAAACGGCACTGGTATCTTATTACAAAGAGCAGATGATATTCGTTTGCAAAATGCCGCAGGCTCGGAAGTAATGATAGATGCTACAGCAAATGGAGCAGTTAATCTTTATCATGATGGCTCATCTAAACTAGCCACAACTTCATCAGGAATACAAGTTACAGGCAACATTGCCAATACTTCAGGCGACTTCACACTAGACGTAGCAGGAGACATTATTCTTGATGCAGATGATAAACAAATCTTCTTTAAGGATAATGGTACTACAGTTGGTACTCTGTCTATGACAGATAGTAATTTGAAATTCATATCAAATGTTAATGATAAAGATATGATTTTCGCAGGAACTGACAACAATTC
>Ga0180120_10000498_pt1 | contig 19908 bp, 44 predicted proteins | sample CPBDNA_3_FD_129677 | JGI IMG/M metagenome (GOLD analysis project Ga0180120, IMG submission 129677) | Freshwater to marine salinity gradient microbial communities from Chesapeake Bay, USA - CPBay_Spr_31_0.2_DNA (version 2) (version 2) | ecosystem: Environmental > Aquatic > Marine > Coastal ... | reverse complement strand
CGATTGATTGGGGTGCTGATTCTATGGACTTTATCACAGCAGTTCTGGCTGACACAGCACTCAGTGGAATCAATAACATTGCCAACAATCTCGATAAAGGTCCGTTAGCAGCTGCTGTTGCATCAGGGAAAGGGATGGCAGGAACTCTTGCCAGTGGCATTGGTCAAGCTTTTTCAGACGAAAACACACAATATTTTGCTGCTGCTTACTTTGCTGGACAAGCAGTTGGTTCAAACATTACTGCTCGTGCCACAGGAACAGTTGTTAATCCAAACATGGAACTTCTGTTCAAAGGTCCAAATCTAAGATCCTTCAATTTTAGTTTTGTTCTCTCACCAAGAGATGAAGCAGAAGCACAAAGAGTTAAGAAGATCATCAAATTCTTTAAGAAAAACATCCACCCAGAAGTTTCAAATAATGGTCTTTATCTCTTCACCCCAAATATCTTCACTCTAAAATATATTTACAATGGATCTGGGCAACATCCATTCTTGAACAAGTTCAAACCATGTGCTTTGAAAGGTTTTTCAGTGGATTATAATCCCACTGGCAATTATATGACTTACAAAGATGGTTCGATGCCAACTTATGCGTTGAACATGACATTTGAAGAAATCGTTCCACTTTATGCGAATGATTTTAAAGAAGAAACAGACGACATGGGGTTCTAAACAATGGCACAATACTTCGATTACGTTCCTAATTTTGATTACGTTAGTCGTCTAAATGACGCTAAGAAGATCAATGATTACATTCAGGTCAAAAACCTGTTTAAGAGGGGAATCATTCGTCCTGACATTTTCTCGGATTTGTCATATTTCACCAAATATAAAATTGTTGGTGATGAGCGCCCAGATGAGGTTGCGAACAAAGTTTATGATGATCCCGATCTTGACTGGTTGGTCCTTCTTTCCAATAATGTGATCAATCAGGTCGAAGAGTGGCCTTTGGACCAACAGTCATTCCAAAATTATTTGCTTGGAAAGTATGGATCTGAGCAAAACATCGATGCCGTCCATCATTACGAAAGTAACGAAGTGACTGATACTCTGGGAAATGTCATTTTTCCCAAAGGACTGGAAGTTCCACAGAATATCTCTGTTACTTATTATGATCGTGGGACAGCATCAGAGAAGACTTCTTCAAGTTTCACTTATGCAGTCACAAATTATGATTATGAAGAAAGAAAGCAAAATGACAGAAGAAACATTTATTTGATCAAAGACTTTTACATTGGTCTCATCATCGATGATCTCGAAAGAGTCATGCCTTACCAAGAAGGATCGACACAGTACATCTCTCCTTCTGTCACGAGGGGAGACAACATTCGTCTTTACGGATGATTTAACCAAAGGGGGAACACATGCTTTCAACGCAATATCGATTGCGCCTTGAGGGAATCTGCCGTCAGATTTCTCTCAATGAGGAAGTCAGCCTGGATGACATGATCTGGGCTCAAAAACTTGCAAAATCAAATACTTCTGCCAACGAAATGCTGAAAAAAGCACGACGACAGGCATCCAATCCAGACATGCAGGAAGGAAGTCTGGATGATTTTATGAATAGGATGGGATTAGGCGACCCCGACCCATCCAATCACAAAACGGGGTTCGGAAGCGCGGATGACGTAATTGACTGGTTCAAACAAGACAGACCTGACGACTGGAGACAGAGAGATTGACTTACGAAGAGTTCATTCTCAAAGGAACAGAGCACTATATGGACATGGTGCGTCTAATTGACCTTAAACTGAAAAATCGCATGGATTTAACAGATGAGGAAAAGCAGATAAATGAGCACATTTTGGAGTTTCAGAAGCAAATCAAGATAAATGAATTAAGAGACAAATTCCAAAAGTGTTGGGAGTTGGAGGAATGAAACCTTTAATCCTTGTTGCCTGTTTTTTACCACTTGCGATGATTTGGATCATTATGAAACTTTCTTTATGGATCTCAGCGGTTAACAACGAGCAGTCCTATGTTAGAGAAGAATCCAAAAAACCACACGGACCTTATATGGCAAACGCATATGCAGACGTTGACGAGGAGGAGGAGGAATATGGAAATCGCACAGATTATCGATGACGCTCTGCTAGAATATTATTCTGAAAAAGGTCTAACCGTTCCAGAATGGAGAAGACAAGAGAACCCACAATGGTGGATTGATTATTTGATTAGTTTAGGACTCGATCCCCAAAACCCATGAGTCACAGAATGGAAAAGATTACACCAACACAGTTAGTCACTCGGGAAGAGTGTCAGGAGATGATTGACGATGCCATACGAAAACATAATCGTAACGCTGCAATTATCAGTATGTGTGTTGGTTGGGTTGTTCTTGCACTTTTTGCTGAAGGTCTCCTTCGACTCATCGGAGTGATTCCGCCAATGTTACCCTGGATCAACCTCACCATCAAATAACATGCTTTTAAAGATTGCACTCATTTGGGTCTCAGTACCCTTTATTCTCACAACTCTCTATTTCGGCACAAAAGGAGGATATTACGATTCTGACGACTATAAAGGAAACGGAACCGCGCATTAAAAAAAGTAATAGGCACAAAAAATGCCCAGAAAATTTTTCTGGGCTATTTTGAAATCAATAGCTGATTTTCCCTCAGGAGTCAGCCAACTTAGCAAAGTAACTTAGTGCATCGTCATCACTGTCAGTCATGGACGACTGCGAACCATAATCGAAATCATCTTCAACGGGTTCGGGTTTGCGCTCGAAGTTAGGGCGGGATGCTTTTGCTTCGAGTTCAACAGGAGTAACCTCTTCCCTCACACCACTCACAGGACGGTTGAGAACTGCTTCCAGACGACGCTGGAGTTCTTCATAAGTCTTGAAGTTGTCGGGAGAAGTGAATGCACTCAGAGAGTGTTCTTTATTCCAGATTGATTCCAGAGCATCATCGTCTTCAAGGAGGGGACCAGGACGATCGAACTCAGACTTGTCATAATTCCAATAACCATCTTTCTTGGTGATCTTCAGTTTGAAGTTAGCACCTTGCCAGAAGTCAAAGGGGTTGATGGGACTTTCGTCTTCAAATTCGGGTTGCATTACATCCATGATCTTGTCAAAGATCTTGCGACCGAACTTGTAAAGGAACACGCGACCCTCATTCTGAGGATTAGCAGGATCCTTCACGACATAAACGTTTGCATAGAAGGACAGTTTACGCTTCTGCTTGCGAGCAGTCTCCTTATCTGCTTCAGTGCCTGAGTTCCACAGACCACGGTTGATCTCAGCGAGAGGATCCTTCTGACCAAGAGTGGTCAGGGAGTTCTCAATGTACCAACCACCAGGACCCTGGAAAGCGTGAGAGAACACCTTCACCCAGGGAAGGTCCTCACCATCAGGAGCAGGGAGGAAGCGAAGCACTGCATAACCGTTACCAGTTTTATCCACTTCGGGTTTCCAGAAGCGTTCATCCGCTCCAGAACCACCGCCATTGCCATTCATCTTCTCGACTTCCTTTACCAGTTTGGAAGTCAGATTGCCGAGAGAAGATTGCTTCTTGAGTTGAGAAAAAGACATTTGTGTTGTACCTATTTGTTGTTATTTGGCTTTTGTGTATTCCACATGATAATGATGACACAAAAACTTAGGATCGTTCAATCGATCCTCTCATTTCATCGAGAACCTTGGTCATGTTGTTAAAAACATAAGCAATGTCCACATCGGGAGGAAAACCAAGATCCTGAGCGGATCTCATAATGTTCTCCTTCATGGTCTTTGCTTCAGGATCATCAGACAGACTCATCCTTGTGTAAAGGACTTGTTGTTTCTTGAGAAGATTACTTAGCAGTTCGACGTGCTTCATTTTCTCCTCCTTATCCATTTGAGGAAACTGAAAGACAGCACCATAGATCTCCTCTTGGAGTCTTGCGATGTCATCCATCTCTTGTTGGACAATATCGGATGAGAAGAAACTCATTTGTTTACCACGACCTCCTTAAGGATCTTTTTATAATGGAACACGTCAATATTTAGAAAGGGTGAATACTTTTCCATCCTCATTGACAGAAATTCCCACACAGGATCCTGAAGTTTCTTGTCAAAGTTCTTCTTGAATCCCAGGATTCTTTCTAACAGAACCAGTGTTTCCAAAGAAACTTTGTTCTGAAGATGTTCTTTGACGATCGGTGGATGAGATGATCCGTTGATCGCAAAGATTGAATCAAACTTCTTCCCTTCAAAGAGATCAGTTGATTCTTGTCTGAAGTGATAAGAGAGTGACTGAACTCTCTTCTTCCATTCGGTGAAATTTGTTTCTCCGCTCTGCATAATCTCACCAATCCAGAGAGACTGAGGATCATTGCAGGCAACAAAATTAGACACAAAGAAATCCACGACTTCTTTGTCATCCTTCTGACGACTTAACTTCTCAAAAAAGAAACGATCCTTACGCTTGTAAAACGATTGCAAGGTCGCACGAGACTTACCACAATACTTGATGTAATCGTATTTTGGTTTCGTGAAATGATTTTTGAGACCAAGGTATGCCTTGTAAGTTTCGAAGGGACTCACTTTAGGTATCACAGAGGCAACTTAGCATGAGATGTGCGACGGAGAAGATTGAGTTCCATTGCCTCCGCTTTAATTTTATCCTTTAGCGGTTTGGAAATCAACTTAGGAATCGATTCAACATCGACATTATTTTTTTCGCAGAAGAACACGATCGCATCGATGTAACTCATTCCCTCATTGGTGTGAGCAATCGTTTCGATCTCTTGAGTAAACTTTCGGGAACAATAAAACTTGTTCTCAAACAGTTCTTCGAGATTTTGTTCTTCTGACTTAGACATATTCTCGTAACTTGAATTCAACAAACTCTCTAATATACTTCGAGAGAAGTTGGATGTACTTTCTCTTGTCGTACTCTTCATAAACAACGCATTCTCCGTCCTCACAGGACATAATAATCACAAACTTCTTAACGATTATACCAGTTAATTCGAAAAGCATACAGGCATATGCTGCACACTGAACGAAATAATCATCAATCCACTCACGAGGTTTGGGTTTCTTCGAAGTCTTGAAGTCAATAATGGCAAGTTCACCATTGTGTTCTGCGATGCAGTCCACGGTTCCAGCGATGCCAAGTTCTAAACTGTAAAGTGACTTCTCAATGGCATGAATGTTATTAATCTCATTCAACTTTGGTTTTGCCTGTTTGAACAAAAACTCAGAGAGAGGTTGAACTTCAGGAAGTTCTTTGTTGAGGAGGTAACATTCAGTCAAGGTGTGCATATCGGTTCCCCGACTTGTTGCTGCCTTGGTAATTCTGTTTGCTTCATCCTCTCCAACCCTCGCTCTCCAGTCCTTGAAGAACTCACGTTTGATGTGACTGATAACAGAAGTGATCGAAACCAACTTCTGTCCATTGGGTGCGTCGTAATAACGAACACCATCAATGGTTTGTCTTTCGAGTTTTGGGATTTCGATCTCTACATGTTCAAAAGTCATAAACCAAGTTGTAATTTAGCCATAATGTATTCCTTCACCAATCCACTTCTGCAGATATCCTCTGCTTGGAACTCAACAACATCAAAGGAAGGCATGTTCTGGATGATTCGCATGAAGTCCATGATGCCAGTCTTCTCTGTTGTCTTCACCAAGTCTGTTTGAGTTGCGTCACCACAGAACATGATCTTGGATTCAATACCAATTCTGGTAATGATGGAATCGAGTTCGTGGAAGTTCAGGTTTTGGAACTCATCCACAATGATTATAGCATTGTCGAAGGTGGTACCACGAATAAACGAGGTGCTCCAAAAACTAATCGTTCCCTGTGCCTTCAGATTATTATACAGCATTTCAAACGCTGCATCATCAGGCATCTCGAACATGTATTTTACCATATTCTTGTAAGGAATTTGGTAAAGTGAAGATTTGTCTTCATGATCACCAGGAAGAAAACCAATTTCACGGGTAGCGACAAGAGACCTAACGATATAAATCTTTTCGTAAGGGGACTTAGGGTCCAGAACCTCTCTAATCGCATTGTAAAGTGTGATAAATGTCTTACCTGTTCCTGCACACCCGTAAGCAACCAGGTTTTTGTCTAACTTGTAACTGTCGAAGAACTTCTCCTGATTCTCAGTGAGAGGTTCGATCTTCTTCATGTAATCAAGATTGATCGGTTTCTTTCTCTTCATTGTTTTGTTACTCATTCCGAAAGGAACAGGGTTAGTCGTAATACCTGCTTTTGCTTTTCTTGTTGGCATTGATTAGTCGTAATGTTTGAGTGTGCTTCCTGGTTGTTTCTTAGCCTTGCCGATTACATCTTTCCATCCTGGATGTTTAGTGTAAATCCTACTGAAGGGATCCCCCATCTCAACGCCAAGACATGGAGCATTATCTGGTGTGTAATAACGCTCCCAGTCTGGATTATCTTTCAACCACTGGTCCCAATCATGAATGCTCATGATCACTTCTTTGGTTTCACCAGTTTCTTTATTCTTTACTGGATAAGTTGCCATGTGAAAATAATGTGTAGGTCTATTTAGTTTCGCCCCAAGCAGCCTCAGCAATCACTGGGAACTGTTCGGTAAAGATACGCTTACACTCAAGGGCAATGTCCATGTGCTCTTTCTGAGTTCCGTTTGCTGATCGGAGGTCAATGTAGTGAAGCCAGGAACGAAGAGAACCTGACATATAAAGACGAGTGGGACAAGCAAGAGGAAGTACAAACCGAGCACACTCTTTAGCAATTCCGTCATCCAACATCTCCTGATAAAGTTTCATCGATTGATCGAAATGATCCTTCATCTTGAGACGATAATGGTGAATCAGTTGGGGATCCACATCATCAATAGAGTTTTGACGATTCTTGGTGTCTTGGCGTCGCAGTTCTGGAATGGGGATCGCCTCGGAGAGTAAGGAACTATCAGCATAACGTTGTGAGAACTCTTGATATGTGAACGAACGGTGGCGCAAAATTTGAGCCGCCAGTCCACGGGTGGTTTCAATCTCCAGAGTCATGAACGCTTGCTCAAAGATGCTCCAGTGCTTGTGTTTGATACAGTAACGAAGAAGTCCAGCATAATTATCGTTGTCTTGATTTGCTGGATTAGAAACCCGAGCACAATAAGCAACTTGCTTCTCTGCGTCTGGTGTACATGAAATCAGTTTTACATTCATTTTTTTTCCTTACGAACCCTCTTTAATTCTTTCAGTTCTGCCTTGATCATTTGATAAGCGGTTTCAGAATCTATCTTATCACCAATTTCCAAGGCAACGATGACTTCGATGCGAGTTCCAAAATGCATCAGAGCTCGTTCAAACGAATCCAAATCATCATACATTTCTGTATCTCCCGTAGTCTGTATAATATGCTTTGTAAAAAGCGATCACTCCAGCACTAATCTCATTACCTTGAGAGACCCAATCATGAGCACACTCATAAATTGATTGTGGTGAGTGTTTTGGTGATCCATCTTCCTTAAGTTCACCACCATATTTCTCAAGGAGAATACCTAAAACTTCTTGTCTCAGTTTCATTCTCTTATCGGAGTATCTCCAATCAGTCAGGGTATCCGTCGTCATCGTCCCATACCTCATCGTAATCTGAAATCTTTGGTGATTGGTAATCTGATTTATATGCATCAACATCTGAGTAAACCTCGGACTCCAATGCATCGACCAGGAGTTTGAGGTTCCTCACAATGAGTTTGAGTTTGTCTTTTTCCATAAAAAAAGGGAGGATCTCTCCTCCCATTATAACACTAATCAAATGTGAAGACAATCACTTGTTGTAAGTGTGTCCACGATAACAAAAGGTTCCGTGAGTCTCAGAGGGCTCGTGACCGCACAGGGTGTACTCAATACCACGATAAGAAGTGGCATGAATCTGTGCATCGTGCAGTGCAGATGCTTTTTTAATCTGCTGACGAATCAGGTTGAGAGTGTTCATGATTTTGCTCCTGAAGAATGAGATTTTTAGGCCCCGTTCCTTCAGTCGTTTGCGGATTATGGTCCTCCTTACAGGAAGGATCTGTTCCTTCCCATGTTCTTGTCACAAAGTCTAGCTTTTGACCAGCATTAAGCAACTCCGAACTTAGGATTCTTTCTCTCATCCATGCTGACTGCTCACAAGACAAATAATGTTCTGGGTCAACAGGTGCTCTTTGAGTGATTAGATTCAAAAAGATGAGAAAATCAACCATAATCTGAACGATCCGTTCCGCGACTTACTTGCGTCTCATTCGCTATTCGCAAACAGCGAATGTGATGAACGATAGGTGTATTATAACACCAGTAATATTATTTAGTCAAATTTGTTACAAATTTACTTCCTTTGCTTCCTCAATCATCTTAGAGATGACATCCTCTGTTCCATCCATGGTCTTAACTGCAAAGAGACTGGACCTCTGATACTTCTTGAGTTTCTTATACTTCTTGACAAGTGCTTGAACCTGGTCACTGTTCATGTCCAGACCTTCAAACTCCACGTTGTAATCACCAAATCCACTCATGCTTTTTTCTTTCCTTTAGACTTAGCAGGATTCTCCCAGGTTTTGGGGTTGACTCTTCCTTCTGATTGCTTGAAGGTTTTCAACCCCTCTCTGTACTGATCCCAGTAATAATCAAACAGTTCAACTTTCTTGCCACACATGGTAATGTCATAACAAGTTTTTCCATCCTTCTCATAAGTCACCAGATAAGCGGTGTAAGGAAGACTTCGATCGTTTGCTAAGGATGGGTCACAGTTCTCATGTAAGACAATGATGGACATTAACTACGTCCACCCCATTGGATGTCGGGGAATGCTTCCTCAACAACACCAAAAGGAATCTTGTAAAGACGCTCAAGATTCTTATCCTTTACCAGGCACAGAATATCTGCTTCCTGAGGATGAAGACCCTCAAGCATCTGAATGAACATGCTCTCACGACGGAGACCAGACAATGAATCGTTACCACCTTTGATAAAGTGATACAGATTCTTCCATTCCTTCCTCAGCGAAGTGTGATCAGTTCCAATGGGAACATCATTCTTCTCATAAGGAACTTCACCCTCAGGCAAGAGAGAGATGACACTCTCGTCAAAGTTCCAAATCAGAATCGCTTTCAGAGCATCAGTTGAATATGTCTTCAGAACTTCAACCTTCTTGGCATTGGTCCTTTGCTTGCTTGCAAGATCAAGGATCTCAGACATGAAAGGGTTGGGAGGAAGTTTCTTCAGAGGAGTTTCCGCCTGAGTCGCTGGTGCTGCTTTCTTAGCAGTGGTCTTTTTAGCAGGTGTTCTCCTCTTAGGAGTCGCATCAAGATCTTTTGTCGTCGTGGCCATAATTGTAGAATCTCTAAGTTCAGTTTAGTTGATTTAAGTTGATTTGTTTATTCGTCATCATAATGAAAATCTTCTGGATTCTCAAACCTGATTGACATAACCTCTTCGGGAATGAATTGTCCGTTCTCGTCGAACATCTCTGGATGAATTGGAACAAATTCTGTTTGCTTCCGAAACACATAATCTCTTGCCAACCAACCGATCATACCCCCCAACAGGAAGAACATGATTGACATTACAACAGACAATGTGAGTGTAATTGCCAGTGCTTCCATTGTTTTCTCCTAAGATCGTTTCCTTTTGAAATCCAGTTGGAAGTCAATAAGAAAATGAATCTCCCTCTTGAAGAGAGATAACATCTTCCCAAACTTCAACTGAAAAGTTTTGGGTTCCTCTCTTCTCCTGTTTTTGTTTCTTAAAATCAACTCGACTCCCCGATTAACTTTCGGTTCGTCTTCGTTATCGTTATTTAGAAACCTTTCTTCGTCTTCCAGGTCTTCGCTCTTGCTCATACTTCCAGGCATCTTCAAGGATCTTGTAAAGGTAATTCTTGATCTTTCTTGCCTCTGGTTTACCAAGATAACCATAAGCTTCTCTGAGTTGTTTATGCTCAGAGTCTGTTCCTCCCTCCAGATATTCTTCTAGATCTAGAATCAAACTGTTAATTTCATGTGCGGTGTCACTGTTAATGAATGCCTCAGTGTCACGCTTTGTTGCTTTAGAACTCTTCAAATAAGCATACATGTCCAAGACATACTTACCTTCAAATGCAAAATCAATTGCCTCTTCAACTGTTCCAAATAGAGTGTAGAGTTCTGCTTGTTCCATTAGACCAAATTGTTTTCTTGGAGATATTTGATAGTTTCGGTACATCCACCGAGAAGTTTTTCATCAACCACCACTTGGGGGAAAGTGGATGAAGATCCAAATTCTTTTTTGAATTGTTCTCTGGTGAAGTCCGAGTCCAGTTTATAAATCACATGCTGCAGTTCTGCCAACTGGAGAACTTGTTGAACCTTGGTGCAGTAAGGACAATTGTCCTTCGAGTAAACTGTGAAGGTCATTGATTCTTAAGTTTGTCGAAATGTTCTTGAGAAGCAAAGCAGAGTTTGTATCCTGGAAAGTATTTCTTTTGGATGGCAGTTGCACCCAGAGAGAGGATGTAACTTCCTTTCATCCAAACTTCTTTTTTGTCTTCCAGGATAACGTGTTCTACAGGAAACTTCTTTTCCATATTTAGAGTTTTCCTCCAACTGTTCCTGCAAATGTTTTTTCTGGTTCGGGCCATCCTTCTTGGAGTCCCTTTAGATAAAAGTGTGTCATTCTAATAACCGAATTCTCAGTCAGTCCAGAGACAAGTCCCTTACCTTCTTTATCGAAAGAATGATAAAGAAACCTGCCCTTAACCACTTCAAAGATTCCATCAATTAGTTTCGGAGCTGGGTCCTGTGTACTCATGTGCTTGTTTCAAATCAGGATTTGGTTGCGAGGGAGAGAATGGATCTCTGTCAAGATTTTTAATTACAATAAACGCATCCTTATTGTACTTGCGAGCACCGAATGGTGTGGACCAGCGAGGATTAGCAGTGGGTGGTTGGTGAATGCCAGAGACAGCAGTCCCACCAACCTCAACCACAATGTCATCACCGACTTCCCATCCGAGTGCTTCGACTGCATCAACAAGTCGCTTGATAACGGTTTCTTTCATTTAGTTCTCCAATTAGGATCTGAAGGGACATGTGCGGATCGCTCGTAAACGATCGCATCTGCCTGCTCAGGGTCAAAGACCTCAAGTTTACGGCGCTTGCTCTTTGCATTGGTCACCAGAATGGCACCAGAGGTCAGAGGAGGAGCAATACTCATTGTAATGCCCATGTCAACAAGAGACAAGGGAACACATGCCACAGCGACTCCTGTGCCCCACCAGAAGGGTTTCCAGAAGTTGGTCTTCGCTGCGTAGTAAAGAGAGGAGACAGGAGGAAGAATAAGGTGACCAATCACAACTGCCCAGCAGCGTGTTGCTGCTTGTTTTGCCTCAGAAACTCCACGTTTCTTCTCAAGATATTCAGAGTAATCCATCAAGGTTTGTCTTTAACACGATGGTTATACTCTATCACAATCTGTTCCGATTGATCAGTCTTGTTTGTGACAGTTTTATGACTGATCTTATACTTGCCAAGATCTCTGGCAAATTCATGGAGTCGGTACCAGGAGAGATGAGGTTCTGTCATGACATAAAAAAGAGGGTCGTCTGACCCCCCGAATGGAACTTTATTTATTTTGTAATATCGATAACACAAAGAGTAAAACACCGAAGGCAATGCTGAATAATAACATTGCCAAAAAAACGGTGTCACTTTGAAAAGTCAACATATAAAACTTCCTCCCCAGGTTGTGGTGCCTCTGGATGACGTTTAGGTTGAGGTTTGTTCATCTCATCATTAATTGATTTGATGTTACCCCACATCATCGCAAAGGCAGCGCCAGCGATGAGCGCAAAGCAAGTGAAATAAACTGGTGCAAGATAATTCACAGAGCGTTTCCTCTTGGAAGAACTTCCTCAGGGAACACAAAGTTCTCGTGTGGTTGATCGACTGGTGCCAACCAGTTTCTGAGACCCTCATTCAACAAGATGTTCTTGGTGTAGAAGGTTTCAAACTCTGGATCTTCTGCTGCTCTGATCTCCTGACTCACAAAGTCGTAAGCACGGAGGTTGAGTGCCAGACCGATGATGCCGATGGAAGAAGTCCAAAGACCCATCACTGGAACAAACAACATGAAGAAGTGCAACCAGCGTTTGTTGCTGAAGGCAATGCCGAAGATCTGTGACCAGAATCTGTTGGCAGTAACCATTGAATAAGTCTCTTCCTCCTGTGTGGAGTCAAAGGCTTTGAAGGTGTTTGCTTGGTCACTGTCTTCGTACAGTGTGTTCTCGACTGTTACGCCGTGGATTGCTGAGAGGAGTGCTCCACCCAGAATTCCAGCGACTCCCATCATGTGGAACGGGTTAAGCGTCCAGTTGTGGAAACCCTGGAGGAAGAGGAGGAACCTAAAAATTGCAGCCACACCAAACGATGGCGCAAAGAACCAACTCGATTGTCCGAGAGCGTAGATGAGAAATACACTGACAAATACAGCGATAGGACCAGAAAAAGCGATCGCATTGTAGGGACGGATTCCGACGAGACGTGCAATTTCAAACTGCCGAAGCATGAATCCTATGAGAGCAAAGGCTCCGTGGAATGCCACAAAAGGCCAGAGTCCCCCAAGTTGGAACCAGCGGACGATATCTCCCTGAGCCTCTGGGCCCCATAAAAGAAGGAGGCTATGTCCGAAAGCATCAGCAGGAGTAGAAACAGCAGCAGTGAGAAAGTTAGCACCCTCAAGGTATGAACTCGCCAGGCCATGGGTGTACCAACTGGTAACAAAGGTGGTTCCTGTAAGCCAACCGCCAAGAGCGAGATAAGCTGTAGGGAAAAGGAGAAGGCCAGACCAACCGACAAAAACAAACCTATCACGCTTAAGCCAATCATCGAGAACATCGAACCACCCCCTTTGTTGAATAGGTCGTGAAAGTGATGCAGTCATTTTGAAGTTTTGTTAAGTTGTTTTGAGACAAAGAAAGGGGTGTTACCACCCCAGTTCTTTATATTGTTATTCTGTTATCAACCAATGGCAGGAGCAGTGAGAGCAACAGGAGTGTTCTCGACAGCAGCCAGGTCCAGAGGGAAGTTGTGAGCATTACGCTCGTGCATGACTTCCATACCAAGACCAGCACGGTTGAGTACATCTGCCCAAGTGTTGATCACTTTACCCTGACTATCAACGATAGACTGGTTGAAGTTGAAACCGTTCAGGTTAAATGCCATCGTGGAAACACCCAGAGCGGTGAACCAGATGCCAACAACGGGCCATGCAGCAAGGAAGAAGTGCAGTGAACGTGAGTTGTTGAATGAAGCGTATTGGAAGATCAGACGACCAAAGTAACCGTGAGCGGCAACGATGTTATAAGTTTCTTCTTCTTGACCGAACTTGTAACCATAGTTCTGTGACTCGTTCTCAGTGGTTTCACGAACCAGCGAGGAAGTAACCAGAGAACCGTGCATTGCAGAGAAGAGTGAACCTCCGAAGACACCTGCAACTCCCAGCATGTGGAAGGGGTGCATCAGGATGTTGTGCTCAGCCTGGAAGACCAGCATGTAGTTGAAAGTACCACTGATGCCGAGGGGCATCGCGTCAGAGAAAGAACCTTGACCGAAAGGATAGACCAGGAAAACAGCAGAAGCAGCAGCGACAGGTGCGCTGTAAGCAACGCAGATCCAAGGACGCATTCCGAGACGGTAGGAAAGTTCCCACTCACGTCCCATGTAAGCATAGATGCCGATGAGGAAGTGGAAAACTACGAGTTGGAAAGGACCTCCGTTATAGAGCCATTCATCAAGAGATGCGGCTTCCCAAATGGGATAGAAGTGGAGACCGATTGCGTTCGAAGAAGGAATAACAGCACCAGAGATGATGTTGTTTCCATACATGAGTGAACCAGCAACGGGTTCACGGATGCCGTCGATGTCCACAGGGGGAGCACCGATGAAGGCAATGATGAAACAGGTTGTAGCAGCCAGAAGGCAAGGAATCATCAGGACGCCGAACCAACCAACATAAAGGCGGTTGTCGGTGCTGGTGACCCAGTTACAAAACTGTTCCCAAGAAGTATTCTGTTTTGAGCGAGTAAGAGTTGCAGACATTTTAGATAAGTCTAAGTAGGTCCATCAGGGAAATGGTGGAGATACTTATTTCCTCGCCACCCTTAGACGAGGATATGAGAGACGGATTGGTTGCCCTGCCTAGTCTCGGTCAAACGGCAGGGGTTCACACAACGTTACATTTCGTAAGTCGTTGGTGTATTTATAACATGAAACTTAACACGTTGTCAACCGTTAAACTCATTAAGAAATTCTAAAACCTTATTCAGATATTGATTTGCCAGGTCCTTCTGAACGGGATCTCTCCATTCCTTATGCAACTCATTCTTGAGTTTATAAAGTTTGGCTTCCATGTCTGGTTTGCTTATGCGACCTCTCCCCATGACTGAGACTCCCTATCAATAAATGCTTTACGTTTTGCCCAAGTGTCTTTCTCACCGTAAATGTGTCCCTTCTTGTATGATTTATTGATACAATCTGGAGAATTAATTGTGGTGCAGACAAGGTTACTTAAAACCTCTGGGTCTCCGACTTTTCCAGTTCCTAACCAAATGTGTTGTCCGTTTAACCAGACTGCTCCACACTTAGAACACTCCTCTCTCTTCAGAGAAAAGTCGGAAACCTCTCTTTGATCGTCCATTAGAAATTTGGAAGTGTTACGGGTCCGTCCCCACCAGTTGTTGGAAGTTCAGGAGTGCTGGGAATCTGAAGAGATTCTGTAACTGATTTAATTATAACACTCTTAAGAGAATCTGTAATATTCTCTCGGTTCGCATAAAGAGTGTATCCACCTGCTACAACTCCAGCCGACACAGCAAATGAAAGTACAGCGAGTGCGTTGATGACCTTCTGCATAATGAAACTCCATAGCATTGAGAACTTATTTATCTCTAAATAACGGTAGTTCTATTTTCAATGTTTTCAAATGAAGAAACTATTGCTTTTAGCTTCTTCGTTATTTCTTTTTTCACCCGTTGCTAACGCTGCCGAAATCACTTCGAGATTGACTGACTCAATTCAGTTGACTGTTGATGGTGCAGCATCTGCCGCTACAAGAATTGGAAACTCATACAGCGTGAGCGGTAATGGAGTCTCCACCACTGATGGCACAACAAGCGGCGTGGTTGGTGGTTTGGGCGCTGCAACCAATGGCGTAAATTCTTTCACATCAATTACAGCCTCTCAGGCCACTGATGGTTCTGCTTTCTCATTCAGTCAGTCTTACACTGCTGGTGATGCAGACAATGCAACGACATCTGTTTCTTCTGGAGTTGTTGGTTCTCTTCCACTATTTGGAACGACGACTACAACTTCGGGCGGTGTAGCAGGAACGCTGGCTGGTACGCTGTCAAACACCGGTGTTCCAACTGTGACTGCTGGTGGCGCTGGCACAACAGCAATCGGACAACGTTCAATTGAATTGAGCGTATTCAAATGACCGATGATCTCCCATTAGCAATCCTCTTAGGGGCGTTGTTGGGAGTGCTGCACGGGACTGCCCAACTCGCACAGGCAGCTCCTGTGGTTCCCAACTTCACACGAGGAACAATCACAAGCGAAACCACCACCAAAACTGAAGTGGTGGAGGTTATTCGTCAAGTCGAATACACAACTGGAACATCTTACACAGTTACAGGGACAAACATAAACATTCCTGCTAACCCAACCCCAGGTGCAAATTACACCATCATCAATCAGGGTGAACCATTCCAGTTTTCTGAAACTTATCTTGGCCCTGGAACGGCTTCTGAAACATGGATCGATCGTCGCACCGTCATAGAATCTACAACAAATTCTATGTCAGTCTTTACTCAATAACATTATTGTTTGGTGGTGCGGCAGTTGCTCAAACGGCACCATCCAACACAAACATCGCTGGACCAACAGCGAGTGCAACCGGTAATGTTACAAACCAGGCTGTTCAGGTCTTGCAGGGACCGTTCGCAGTAAACCAATATGACCCTGGAGTAGCATGTCAAGGAGCGACTTTCAACATCGCTCCTTTTATTATGGGAACCAGATCATACAACTGGGATCCAGAATCCTACCTAAATGGAGGAGGAAACATGGGTGTCTCAGCATCCTGGCAGATTCCTTTGGATAGAGAAGCAGTTCAATTGTGTAAGGACAGAGCAAGAATTGCTAACAGAAGACAACAAGCAGAGGCAGACAAGGCTCGATTGGATTTTGAACTTGTAAGACTTTTGAAATGTGGAGAAGCAATGAAGTCTGGCGTTCGCTTTCATCCCGAAAGTCCTTATGCCAGCATCTGTTCTGATGTTGTTGTTGTAACTCCAAAACCTCAACCAGTCGAAAATAATGAATCTAATTCAAAAACACAAACTCTTAATAAGCAAGTTTCAGAATAAATACCACATCTCAGACTACAAACTTTTGTGGATTTCATTCGCTAAGGGTCTGTTGATCGGGGCAATCTTCTTATGACAGATCCCGTTTGGTCAGTCATCTTCATGGTCTTTCTAAGTCTCGTGTTGGCAGGACTGATGATTGTATACGTCTTTTACCTAATACAACAGGAGAACAAAGATGGCCAAGTCCGCGAACAAGGGCAAGAAAGGTCAATCAAAGCAGAATCAAGGTAACGCGACTGCGAAAAAGGCTAAGAACGGGGGTAAGAAAAAATAAATATATGCCAAGAGAATGGAATACTTCTTTTAGGGAACCCTGGAACCCTGTGATAAAGAAGTGCTTGGATGGTGTAGATCTCCATACCAAGTTGTATCTTGAAAGTCAGGATACCTTTCATCTGAACCAGGCAGATTTACTTAGACTCTATGTATCAAGATTAAAAACCTGGATACATAACACAGAACCAGAAGGATTTCACAGGAACGAAAACAATGGGAGCAATGACACCACCAAGTCGGAAGAGTTGTTACAACTTCCGAGTGATCAGCATAGATAGAGTGCTGGATGGAGACACGATTGATGTCACAATTGACTTAGGATTTGACTTATATAAAAAGGAGAGAGTTCGTGTTGCAGGAGTGGATACGCCAGAGAAACGAACACGAGACGAAGAAGAGAAGGCTCTGGGATACGATGCCACAAACTGGCTTAAGGAAAAACTTGAAGGTGCTATCTCTGGCGACGATGATCTCGTTATTAGGACTGAGCTTGTTGGCGGTGTGGGTAAATATGGGCGTCTTCTCGGGTGGCTCTACATCGGGGACGCAGAAGTCTCTCTCAACGAACAAATGATTACCGAAGGATATGCCTGGGCATATGATGGTGGCACCAAACAAAAAGACTTTGAAGAACTTCGTGAAATTCGTCGTGCTCATGGCACGTTAGTAGAATGATTTCTACTCTTTATGTTTTTTCTTTTGTGATTTTACTGGTTACTGCAATGGAATCATCATTTCCTGTGAGAAAGAAAAAGTGATTAGTTTGTATCTAACAATCGTAATTGTTGCTTTGATGATTGCATATGCTGGTATTGAAGGAACCCTCAGAGTCTTTGCCTGGATGGATCTCCAAATCAGATTCATCCCAATCAAAATCAAAATGGAACTGATGAAAAGAAAACTGAAGTCCCAACTCGACAGGGATCGAGATTACTTAAAAAGATAAGATCTCTAAATCGAAAACTTTGCTCCCAGTTTCTTCGCAATTGCCTTAGGTGGTTGGAAATATTTCTTAAATCTTTTAACTCCATCTTTGGTAAGACTTTTTGAAAGTTCTTCATCAATGATGATCTTATTGTCATACTCCCAGAAAGCATCGATGTCCACCTGATCACGAAGATACTGTTCTAACTTCTCGATCTTGCTCTCCAGGATTTTCATTCCCTTACCAGAGTATTCGATAATGTCAGCGGATCCCTCTCCATTAGGAACAAAATGGAGAACTGGTTTGACCTGCTTGACTTTCACTTTCTTTTTCTTTCCTTTCAACAGTTGTTTGAGAAGAGGATCTGCTGCTGATTTGATCTGACCAATCACAATGCTGGCACCCAAAGCAACAGTGGTCGTAACAACAGCAGTTGCACCAGCAGTGATGAGAGGTGCAACCTCTGGAAGAGGAACATCCATGCCTGCCACATTGACAGTTGGTGTCTGTGGCAGGTCACGAGTGTCTGGTCTTGGAGCTGCTTCCTGCTGGTTTCTCTGATTTTCTGCTTCGACTGCCTCTCTCCACTCGTCCTCCGTTGGAGCATCGATTACTGGGTAATCAATAGTGGGATCGGTCATGTCGATCACAGGTGCCCTGAGACCCCTTGTGACGGGTCCTGGAACCCCCTGAGTGACAGGAACATCGATAGGATCAATGGTTCTAACAACAGGGGGAGGAAGGTCCCTGATGACGTTTACAGGTCTACTTCGTACCTGAATCGGTGGGATTTGGGACATTGGTTGTAGACATTACAGGTGGTGGAGCAGCAATTGTGATTGGTGCTTGCTCAATTCGAATCGTCTGAGATGGTGCTGTTTGTGCAGCAGTGGCAATCAGTTTCTCCAAGTCTGCCTTGGAAACACCACCAGCAGCACCACCCATCTTCATTGTTCCGTCGCCAGACTTCTTAGCAGTCTGAACACCAAAGGTGGCTAACACCCCAGTGAACACCGATGCGATAAAAGTTGGATCAAGTTTCTGCTCAGGAATTCCCAGAGCGGGTGGAAGTTTGATGTAAGCAAGAGTGAGAATTCCGCCAGACCAAACAAGAATGCCAAGACGAACAAACGTGCTGATCACAGCAAGATGTTCTTCACTATCACCTGAAGCATCTTTGATTCTTCCAAAGATACCTTTCTTCTTCTCCTCTTTCTTTTCCTCAACGTCCTTTTTAATTTCTTCAGGCATGAGTTTATAGAGAGGCGCAGTTATTTAGAAATACATTAAGCTAAAAGTAAACACCACAAAAATAATAATCACAAAGATCATAAATCCCACACCTGCCCAGTTCACCCAATTGGGCATTGGTTCATAATTGTGTTTATGTGACATGAAAGTAATAGATAAAAAAATACCCCAGAAAAAATTTTTCCAGGGTAAAGGTTTCTGTTTAGTGATTTCAGACTGGGGCAGTCTCGCGTGAGTTGACCTTCAGGTAATCATAAACCTGCTCAGGTGTGCTCTCACGATAAGGGTCTGCTTCGTGGTTGTCAGACTTGCCGTCTTCGACAAAGAGTTTTTCGATCACTCCGTCTTGAACGACTGCTGCGTAACGCCAGGAACGATCACCGAAACCAAGGTTACTCTTAGCAACCAGTTGACCCATGGCACGAGTAAAGTAAGCGTTGCCATCGGGGATCAGTTGAACCTTTTCGATGTTCTGATCTTTTGCCCAAGCGTTCATAACAAAGGCATCGTTGACAGAGACACAATAAACAGCGTCAACACCAAGAGCACTGAAGTCTTCAAACTTTTCCTCAAATCCAGGCAACTGATAAGCACTGCAAGTAGGAGTGAATGCACCAGGCAAACTGAAAACAACCACACGCTTACCACTGAAGAGATCAGTGGTTGTGCGAGTAACAAAGTCTCCATTTTCTCTAAACTTGAATTCCACTACGGGAACTGAATCACCTTCTTTTTTCATTGGAATCTCCCAAATAACGTCTTTGATAATCATTGATTAGTTGAGTAAGCGGGTTGCATAAGACCGCCACCTGGACCATCTTGGTCATCATCCTCTTGATTATCTAAGATCAAATAAACAATTATAAAACCCACCAACAGTCCGAGGTAGGCTTTAAACATCACCAGATTCCTGGGATGATCTGACCTGTGGTCAGGTAAGCACCGAATGCTGCAACGATGCCGATCATGGCTGCCCAGCCATTAATTCTTTCTGCCTTTTCGTTCATTGTTTTACTCCTTAGTAAGTTTCTGAAAGTTGATTTACTGAGTGTGCCAGAAGAACAAAGAATGTAACACTGGTCACTGT